>ERZ779866.2694-NODE-2694-length-15499-cov-5.222870_pt1 | contig 15499 bp, 16 predicted proteins | sample MGYA00511248_ERZ779866 | MGnify/ENA primary metagenome ERZ779866 (study PRJEB29588, sample SAMEA2155758) | human gut metagenome | biome: human gut; feature: human-associated habitat; material: faeces | place: Denmark | collected 2008/2010 ... | reverse complement strand
TGATTTTATGATTAATATTCGAATTATAAGTTTAATTTAAATACTTTTTTCTCCTTCGAAAAAAGGAGAAAAAAGTATGAAAAAAAACAAAGTAAATTTAAAAAAATTATATCCTAACAAATATGTAGTCGACGAATATATTGAATTAGATGATAAAATACTGGAAATCATTGACAAATACGAGCATATAGATTCAGCTTATGAAAGAAAAGTAAGGTATCATAAAGCCTATTATTCAATTGATAAGAATCAGTATATTGAACTACATGAAAAAAATTTTACTTCAAAAGATACTGTTTATATAGATAGAATCATTCACGCAGAGTTAATAGAATTAGTAGTAGAAATTATTAATGAATTGCCACAAATGCAAAGAAAAAGAATTGTAAAAAGATACATAGAAGGAAAAACATTAATTGAAATTGCTACTGAAGAAAAATGCACAGTTCAAGCAATCTATAATTCTATACACAGATCATTAAATAAGATTAAAACTATACTATTAGAAAATGGATATGATATAACAGATTAAAACGTATTGAGTAATTTTAATTGTTGATAATACAATTAGAATTACTCTTTTTGTGTGCCGGGCATGGCACTAATTCAGTTGGAAATAAACCAACCACAGGTATTTACCGCCAAGTGTAATGAACCACAAGTCGTTGTCAGTGATGACAAGGATGGAGGAAGTGGTGTAGTGATTCTTTTGAGCGTACGAACAGAAACTTGATACAAGGCTAAATGGTGGATGAGATTGCAAAACAAATCGAAGTCCAAAAGGTAAACGTAAAACCAAGACAGTAAATCAAGATGTTGTAAAAGTTAGAGGATTAGTGAATTACCCCGGGAGGTCTTGTGAACAACGAATTCCAGTAAACTTTAAAAACAGTAATGGTACCGTTGGTCGAAAAAGGTTTGTCACAAGAAGTCAGCTGAGGTCGTAGTAGGTAGGGCACACAATACTGAAGGACCTAATGTTTATATGATGTTTACTCATCATAAGCAATGTTTGAACAGTTCGAAATCGAGGATAGTCTCAAAATTGGAAATCGTAATTCCATGGAGATGAAGGTAGAGGGAATGGTTTCAAATATATTTACAAGTGAAGGGAGAAACAACAACATGAGATTAATTGAAGTGATATTAGATGACGAAAATCTAAATGAAGCAGTCAGGAGGGTCAAGAGTAATAAGGGTGTAGCGGGAGTTGATAAAATGACCGTTTATGAAATTGATACATATTTCCAAAATAATAAAGAAAGAATCAAAAAGAAAATATTGGAAAAGAAATATAGACCTCAACCGGTCAAAAGAGTCTATATACCAAAATCAAATGGAAAGAAAAGACCATTAGGAATACCAACGGTCATGGATAGAGTGATACAACAAGCGGTTGCGCAAGTACTGATGAAAATCTATGAAGATAGATTCAGTGACAACAGTTTTGGATTCAGACCAAATAGAAGTGCACATGATGCTTTAGAAAGAACTCTAGATTATCTAAATGAAGGTTACGAATGGGTCATCGATATGGATATAGAGGCTTATTTTGATACGGTCAATCATGACAAATTAATTTCAATGCTTAGGGAAGAAGTAAATGACGCAACAACACTTCATCTTATAAGAAAATTCTTGCAGGCAGGAATCATGGAAAAGGGATTAGTTAAATCCAATACCATTGGAATGCCTCAAGGTGGACCGCTAAGTCCAATATTATCAAATATCTATCTAGATAAATTTGATAAGGAACTGGAAAGTAGAGGACTAAGATTTGTAAGATATGCGGATGATTCCAATATCTTTGTAAAGAGTGAGATGAGTGCCAATAGAGTAATGAAGTCCGTTACTTCATGGCTAGAAAGAAAACTGTTCTTAAAAGTAAGTGCAACCAAGACAAAAGTTGTACGACCAACGAAAAGTAATTTTCTAGGTTTCACCTATATTAAAATGGGTGATAAATGGGAATGTATGCCAACACATAAAAGTAAGATGAGTCTTTATGACAAATGTCGAAAGGAACTTATAAGAAAGAAATGTATTGCGTGTTCCAATGCCATCACTTTTACAAGAATAAATCAAATAGTAAGAGGATGGATCAATTATTTTAGAATAGGAAAGATGAAACTGTTCATTGATAAGTTTGGGCAATGGTTACGCCATAAAATAAGAGTAATCATTATCAAACAATGGAAGAAACCTAGGAAGATATACAAAAATCTTCAACTTTTAAATAGGAAATTACCATACAAATTTAATGAAGAACAAATAAGTTCAGTAGCTAATACTAGGCTTGGATGGTACAAGCAAGCAAATGGAAATGTAGTGAATTTCTTGTTGAATGCGGACATATTAGCCATAAATAAAAGGGGAAGACCAGGACTGGTCAATCCCCTAGAATATTACCTAAGGTAGTTGAATTACCATATAAATGTAGCGCCGTATACGAGAACCGTATGTACGGTGCAATGAGAGGGGCGAGAATATTTATTCTCCCTCTACTCTATTATTTGTTTTTCATTTGTGTTAAAGCAAGTAAGATGGAAAGTTTCCCATATTCAATTGATAATCCGCCTTGCATATATAAAGTATAAGGTTCTTTTACAGGAGCATCGGCGCTTAATTCAATGGTACTTCCTTGCGTAAAACTTCCACTAGCCATCACTTCATCAAAAGGATAACCAGGCATTGGGGCAGGGAGAACACGTACAAAGGAATCGATTGGACTTGATGATTGGATTCCTTGAGTAAAATTCACTAATTTTTCTTTACTATGTAAATCTAAAGTTTGAATAAGATCTGTTCTTTTTTCATTGTAACGAGGTGATACATGTTCATATCCTAATTTTTCTAACATGTATGAAGTAAAAATAGCTGTTTTTAATGCATTTTTTACAGCGTTTGGTGCCATGAATACCCCTTTAAAGAAAGCATTGTTAAGATTAAAGTTAGCACCTAAGTCTTTACCAATACCAGGAGCGGTAAGTCTTTGTGCAACTTCATAAACTAAATCTTTATTACCAGCTACATAACCACCTGTTGGAGCAATTCCACCACCTAAGTTTTTCATTAATGATCCGACAACAATATCAGCACCAATATCTCCTGGCTCTTTTGTTTCTACAAGTTCACCGTAACAGTTATCCACCATAATAATGACTTCTTGATTAACTTCTCTCATTTTATGAATAATTGATTCTATTTTATCGATTGTAAGTGATAAACGTTGACTGTATCCACGAGAACGTTGAATCTCAACAAGTTTTACATTTTTTCGTTGAAGTCTTTCAATAATACTTTTTTCATCAAACTCATTATCAATTAAATCAATTTGTTCATAATTAACGCCATAGGCTTTTAACGATTGATTGGAATTACCACTTATACCAATCATTTCTTGTAAAGAATCATAAGGTTCACCGCTAATAGAAATCATGGTATCACCGTGTTTTAATAAAGCAGAAAGCGTTAAATATAAAGCGTTTGTTCCTGACATGATTTGTGGTCTTACTAAAGCATCTTCGCATCCTAAAATAGAGGCGAAAATTCTTTCTAATTTATCTCGACCTTCATCATAATTTCCATAACCATTGATATCTGTAAAATCACTATAAGAAACTTGATTTTCTATAAAAGCAGATAAAACTTTATTTGAATTAATAAGACATGTTTCATCTACTTTAGCATAGATTTCTTTTAAATCGCTATCTGATTGTTTTGCTAAATCTAATAAATCTTGATCTATTTTTTCTAATATCATTTCTACATCTCCTTTAATCTTGCTCTATTATACAATAAATATTTTTTTTGTGTATCTTTATTGATAAAGTTCTTGTAAAGTAAATCTTTGTAAGATTGTATTATTTTATGGTTTTATGATATAATTTTGAATTGAATTGAGGTGTAGAAAATGAAACCAAAAGTATTAGTTGTTGATGATGAACAAGATATTAGAGAATTACTCAAGTTTTATTTAAATAAAGAAGGTTATGAAGTCTTAGAAGCCGGTGATGGGGAAGAAGCCTTAAACATTTTTGAAAACGAATATGTGGATTTAGGAATCATTGATGTCATGATGCCTAAAATGGATGGTTTTGAACTTGTTGAAAATATGAAAGAGTTCAAAGATGTTCCATGTATTATGCTTACGGCCAAAGGTGAAAGCAAAGATAAATTACGTGGTTTTTCTTCTGGGGTTGATGACTATGTCGTTAAACCTTTTGATCCAAACGAATTAATGGCACGTGTAAAAGCAATCATGAAAAGATATGATATTAATACATCGCATATTATTCATTTAAAAGATGTTGAATTAGATGGGGATAAATATGAAATCAGATATAAAGATGAATGTATACATTTGCCATTAAAACAATTTGAATTGCTTTTTGAACTTGCTAAACACCCAAATCAAATTTTTTCAAGAGAACAATTAATTGAAAAAATTTGGGGAATGGATTATGACGGATTTGATCGAACGGTTGATGTACATATTAAAAGAATTCGAGAAAATATTGGTCATTTACCAGGGTTCAATGTTGTAACAGTACGTGGTTTAGGTTATAAAGTTGAGGTTGATTAAATGAAATCCATTTATTCTAAATTAATTTTTGGCTTTTTCATTACCATTGTTGCATCATTTTCGGTAGCTGGTTATGTGTCACTAAAATTGAATGATGAACAAATTGAATCAACGGTAGAAGAAGATTTAATTACGACCAATGACTATGTTATAAAAGTTATTTCTAATGGAAATATAGAAAATAAAGATGATATTATAGATCTTTATGCTAAAAGTAGTGAAATGGCAATTACTTGTTATTCCCTAAAGGATGGTTATGTTGCTTATGGAAATAAGAAATATAATCCATCTCCAGAGGAAATGACGCATTTTTTTGAAAAAAAAGATGAAAATTTTTCAAAAAGATTAAGAGATGAAATCATATCTTATGGAACAAAGAATAATATCAATGGGGTAGATTATTATATTTATGTTCAAAAAGATACAAGTGGACAAAAAAGTGCGATAGCTAATTCAGCTATTTTGATTTTAGGATGTGTCTTTTTAACAGGAAGTATTGTTTTCTTAGTGATAGCTGATATTATTGTTAAACCATTGACGCGTCTTACGAATGCCTTGAAAGAGTTAAGTAATGGAAATTATGATGTACGTGTTGATAATGTAGGACAAGATGAAATTTCAAAATTGAATCAAGGTTTCAACCAAATGGCGAGACAGCTTGCAAAACAAGATGAAACACGACAAAAATTCATTTCAGATATTTCCCATGAGTTCCAGACACCATTAACTTCGATACAAGGATTTGCGAATATTTTAAAAGAAGAAGATCTTCCTAAAGAACAACGTGTGAAATATGCAAATATTATTTTATATAATAGTAAAAGGTTATCTTCTTTAGCGAAAAATATGTTACAATTGACCTTGCTTGATAGAGAAGAAATAGAATTAGAAATTTCTACGTATTCACTTGTTGAACAAATGAATCGTGTGATTTCTACTCAAGAAAACCAAGCAATGGAAAAAAATATTGAAATAGAGTTCCAAGTTCCTAAAAAAGATATTGTTATTGATGGTGATGAACAAAGATTAGAACAAGTCTGGACAAATATTGTTTCTAATGCCATTAAATATACAAATGATGGGGGATTAATTACAATCTCTATGAAAAAGACTTCTAAAGAAGTAGAAGTTTCTATAGAGGATACGGGAATTGGAATGTCTAAAGAAGTTGTTTCTCATATCTTTGAACGTTTTTATCGAGAGGATAAAGCACGTAATGTAGAAGGAAATGGTTTAGGACTTGCCATTGTTAAATCCATTATCGATTTACATAATGGAAAAATTGATATTCTTTCACAGGTTGATGTGGGAACTGTCTTTATTGTAAAATTACCTATAGAAAAACAAAAATTTATGAATCGTTTGAAATTGTAAGGAGACAAGTATGCAAGAATTAAAAGAAAAGATTTTAACTGATGGAGAAATTATTGAACCAGATATTTTAAAAGTGGATAGTTTTATTAATCATCAAATTGATCCAAAAACATATAGATCGATTGCAAAAGAATTAAAAAGACGTTTTAAAGATGAAAAAATTGATAAAATTCTAACAATTGAAGCTTCTGGAATTGCTTTAGGTTTAGCTTTAAGTTATGAATTAAATGATATTCCTGTTGTTTTTGCTAAGAAAGGAACATCTAAAACAGTTAGCGATGATTTATATACAAGTGAAGTTTATTCTTATACAAAGGGGAAAAGATACATTGCTTGCGTTAAAAAGAAGTATTTAAACGAAGGTGAACATGTTTTACTTGTGGATGACTTTTTAGCGGATGGAAATGCAATGATGGGACTTGTTGATATGTGCCAACAAGCAAAATGTCAAATTGTTGGATGTGGTATTATTATTGAAAAAGGATTCCAAAAAGGACATCAAAAACTTGTTGATTTAGGACTTAAAGTTGAATCACTAGCGATTATTGAATCTTTTAAAAATGGAAATATTACATTTAAATAAAAGAAAGGAGCATCTATGTATTTAAAAAGAATTGAATTACATGGATTTAAATCGTTTGCGGATAAAGTTAATGTCGAATTTCAACCAGGAATTACAGGTATTGTAGGACCAAATGGTTGTGGTAAATCAAATATTTCAGATGCAGTACGTTGGGTTTTGGGAGAACAGTCGGTTAAATCTTTAAGAGGAAGCAATATGTCAGATGTCATTTTTGCGGGTTCTGAAGATCGTCGTGCACAAAATTTAGCGGAAGTAACACTTGTCTTTGATAACTCAGATCGAACACTGAATTATGATTATAATGAAGTAGAAATTACCCGACGTCTTTATCGTCAAGGAAATGAAGCAGAATATTTATTAAATAGACAGCAATGTCGTTTAAAAGATATTACAGATTTAATTTTAGATACTGGATTGGGAAGAGATTCGCTTTCTATTATTTCTCAAGGAAATATTTCTAATTTTGCGGATAATCGTCCTGAAGAAAGAAGAGCTATTTTTGAAGAAGCAGCAGGTGTTTCAAAATATAAAAAAAGAAAAATAGAAGCAATCCGTAAATTAGAAAGAACAAAAGAAAATTTGGATCGTATTGGGGATATTGTTTATGAATTAGAAAAACAAATTACCCCTTTAAAAAAGCAAAAAGAGAAAGCTGAAACCTATTTAGAGTTAAAAGAAAAATTAACATCTATTGAAGTGAATGTATTAGTACATGAAATTTCAGAAACTAATGCATCATTAGAAGAACTTTCAAAGATTTTAAAATCATTAAATGAAAAACAAGCTGCATTAGATGCGGAAATCTTGTTAAAAGAAAGTGCAAATGATGAAATTAAAAAGAAGATGTTTGTTTTAGATAATGAGATCAATGCTTTACAAAGTCAACTTTTAGAAGCAATGTCTGAAGTTTCAAGATTAGAAACAAGTAAAGTAGAAGTGGATCAAAAACGTAAACATGCTTTAGAATCAAAGGATAACAATGATATTGCTCATAAATTAGAAAATTTAAAAGCTATTTTAGCGGATGTTGTTGAAGAATATAACAACCGTGTGGGACGTCTTGAAGAAACTGAAAAAGACTTAAATGATTTATCTAACAAACAAAAAGAAATGACTTTAATGATTCAAGAAAAACATCAATCAATAAGTCATTTAGCTCAAGAAATTACTAAAAATAAAAATAGACAAGAAATTTTAATTGATTTAGTAGAAAATAAATCAAATTATCATAGTGGTGTTAAGGCAGTGATGTCTCTAAGTAATCAAAATCCTGATATTATTGGTGTTTTTGGTGATCTCATTAAAAACAATCAAGAATATGACCTTGCTATTTCTACAGCGCTTGGAAGTGCGTTACAATTTATTGTAACAAAAGATGATTTACAAGCACGATTAGCTATTAAATTTTTAAGGGATAATAAAGCAGGTCGTGCAACCTTTTTACCATTAGAAACAATGGAACCACGTTCGCTTCGCGAAGAACATGAAATTTTATGTCCGACTTTAGATGGCTATTTAGGTGTGGTCAGTGATTTTGTTTCTAGTGATAAAAAAATAGAGAATGTTATTTTAAATCAATTAGGGAATGTAATTTTAGCAGATAACATTGATCATGCTTCAGAAATTTCTAAAGCAACATACGCACGGTATAAAGTAGTAACGCTTGATGGAAACATTGTTAATGTTGGTGGTTCTTTAACCGGGGGAAGTGCCAATAAACAACAATCCTCGATTATTCAAAAACGCGAGCTTGAAAAAGTTAAAGAACATTTAAAAGAACTTGAAAACAAACTTGCAAAAGAAAAGAATGAATTGAATTCATTAGAAAATGAATCAAAAGAAATTTCTCATACATTGTTGCAAAAACAGATGTCTTATGCAAAATTAGAAGTTGTTGTCCAAAATAAAAAAGAAGAGTTGATTGTAGCCAAAGGGGAATACGAAGACTTATCTCATCAAAATGTTGAATTGGAAGATTTTAAAAGTGGTAAAATCAACAATCAACTTGTTATTGAATTAAATGAAGCGATTCAACATCGTGATCAACTTACAGAACAAATTAAATCAAAACGTGAAATGAGAATGTCTTATGTCAATGAAAATGAACAACTTGAAAGTGCATTAAAAACACTTCGTAAAGATTTAAAAGATATTCAAAGTCAAGTTAATGAAAAAGTAATTGCTTCAACTAAACAAGAAGCTGCATTAAATAACTATTTAAATCGTTTATCTAATGAATATGCTATGACTTATGAATATGCCAGTGAAAATTATCAAGAAGAATTAGATATGGAATCAGCACGTTATGAAGTTGCAGTCTTAAGAAATGAAATCAATGCTTTAGGTCATGTCAATCTTGATGCGATTGAAGAATATGAAGAAGTTTCTAAGCGTTATGAAGATATGAATGGGCAACGTTTAGATTTAATTCAAGCACAAGATAAAATTATTCAAGCAATTGATGAAATGGATGATATCATGGTTGAAAAATTCTCAACAACGTTTGATAAAATCAATTATCAATTCAATCTTGTTTTTAGAGAATTATTCGGTGGCGGAAGAGCTGAAATCAAATATACAGATCCTAATAATATTTTAGAAACAGGAATTGATATTGACGTTCAACCACCAGGAAAATCAGTTTCTAATATTACTTTGTTTTCAGGTGGAGAAAAGGCATTAATTGCGATTTCATGTTTATTTGCAATCTTAAAAGTACGACCAGTACCAATGTGCATCTTAGATGAAGTCGAAGCTGCACTTGATATGGCCAATGTTGAAAGATTTGCAAAGTTTTTAAGAGAATTTTCTTCGCAAACACAATTTATTGTTGTAACACACCGTGAAGGAACGATGGAAGAATGTGATCTTCTTTATGGAGCAACGATGCAACAAAAAGGTGTTACAAAACTTGTAAGTGTTAAATTAGAAGAAGCCGTTGATTTTTCAAATGATCAACATCAAGGAGGTGTCTAATAAATGGGATTTTTTAAAGATATAAAAGAAAAATTAGTAGGTAAATCGACAAAACAAAATGAAAAATATGTAGCCGGACTTGATAAATCTTCATCAACTTTTTCAGATCGTATTAATGAATTAGCTGCTAGATTTAGAGAAATCAATGATGAATATTTTGAAGAATTAGAAAATATTTTAATTATGGCTGATGTTGGGGTTTCAATGGTTATGAAAATTGTTTCTGAAATCAAAGCAGAAGTCAGAATTCAAAATATCACAGATCCTCGTGAAATTAATGATATTATTGTTGATAAAATGTTTGTAATCTATGCAAATGAAACTGTTATGTCGACAAAAATCAACTATGCGCCTGAAGGATTAACTGTTATTTTAATGGTTGGTGTCAATGGTGCAGGAAAGACAACAACAATTGGTAAACTTGCGCATCGTATTGTTCATGATGAAGGTAAAAAAGTCATTGTGGCAGCGGGAGATACTTTTAGAGCAGGAGCAATTGATCAACTTGCTGTTTGGGCTGAAAGAGTAGGCGTTGATATTATCAAAGGTAAAGAAGGTGGTGATCCTTCAGCTGTTGTTTTTGATGCTTTAAATAGAGCAAAAGAAACAGGAGCGGATGTCTTAATTTGTGATACGGCTGGAAGATTACAAAATAAAGTGAATTTAATGAACGAGTTAGAAAAGATGAATCGTATCATTAAACGTGTTGTTCCTGAAGGTCCACATGAAACATTACTTGTTGTAGATGCAACAACAGGACAAAATGGTGTTTCACAAGCAATAGAATTTTCTAAAATTACAGATATTACAGGAATTGTTCTTACAAAAATGGATGGAACAGCTAAAGGTGGTATTGTCTTATCGATTAAAGATCAATTAAATATTCCTGTTAAATTTATTGGATTAGGTGAACAAGTAGATGATTTACAAGAGTTTGATTTGGAACAATACATCTATGGTTTATGTAAAGGACTTGTAGAGGAAGTATAATGGAAGATACATTAGAAAAGAAACAAAGAATGAATTTGTTGATGGATCTTTATGAAGATTTATTAACGGAAAAACAAAGAGAATATCTTGATCTTTATTATCATGAAGATTTATCTTTGTCAGAAATTTCTTTAATTAAAAATGTTTCAAAAAATGCAGTTTTTGACAATATCAAAAAAGCATGTTTACATTTAGAAAATTATGAAGAAAAATTACAGTTATTAGAAAAACATAAAAAACGTTTAGAAATTATAGATGATTTAGAAAAAGATATTAAAGAAGAACATAAAAACATTGATGAACATTTACAAATGTTAAGAGATTTATAGGAGGTTTATATGGCATTTGATTCATTATCTGAAAGATTGCAGTCTACTTTGAAAAAAGTTTCTGGACAAGGGCAATTAACAGAAAGTAATATGGAAGAAATGTTGACAGAAATCCGTCTTGCCTTATTAGAAGCGGATGTCAACTATCAAGTTGTAAAAGAATTTATTGCGTCAACAAAAGAAAAAGCAATGGGGGCAGATGTTGTCGGTTCGTTAAAACCAGGACAAGTTTTAGTTAAAATCGTTCATGATGAATTAGTACATTTATTGGGTGATGAAGTATCTGAAATTGATTTTAGCAAAAAGCCAACTGTAATTATGATGGTTGGTTTACAAGGTTCCGGGAAAACAACAACTTCTGGAAAAATTGCAAAATTAATTACAAGTAAATATGGTAAAAAGCCATTACTTGTTGCTGGAGATATTTATCGTCCTGCAGCCGTTGATCAACTAGTCACTTTAGGAGAACAATTGGATGTACCTGTTTATGAAAAAGGAACAAGTGAATCTGCAGAAAATATCGTAAGAGGTGCTTTAAACTATGCAGCCTTAAATAATAATGATGTGATCATTATCGATACAGCTGGGCGTTTACACATTGATGAACCATTAATGCAAGAACTTGCAAATGTTAAAGAAATTGCAAAACCAGATGAAATTTTATTAGTTGTAGACTCATTAACAGGGCAAGATATCGTTAATGTTGCAGCTTCATTTAATGAAAAATTAAGTATTACTGGGGCTGTTCTTACAAAATTAGATGGGGATGCTCGAGGTGGGGGTGCTCTTTCAATTAGACACATTACCCATGTCCCTATTAAATTTATTGGTACTGGTGAAAAACTAGACGCGATTGATTTATTCTATCCAGATCGTATGGCTGACCGTATTCTTGGTATGGGGGATGTTGTTTCTTTAGTAGAAAAGGTACAAGATGTTTATGATGAAAAAGAAACAATGAAAGCCATGAAAAAGATGCAATCTGGTCGCTTTGGTTTAGATGATATGTTGGAACAAATGCATCAATTAAGAAAACTAGGGCCACTTTCAGGAATTTTAAAAATGATTCCAGGAATGCCATCAATGCCTAATTTAAATGATGAAACAACAGATCAAAGAATGAAAGAGACAGAATCCATCATTTATTCAATGACATTAGAAGAAAGACGTGACCCAAGCATTATTACGTTATCAAGAAAACAACGTATCGCTAAAGGATGTGGAAAAGATTTAGCTGCTATCAATCGTCTTTTAAAACAATTTGAACAATCTAGACAAATGATGAAACAAATGTCAAATATGGACAGTGCAACTGGTTTACCAAAAATGGGCGGAGGACACTTTGTAGGTGGACCTAATCGTAAAAAAGTACGTCATAAAAAGAAAAAGAAAAAATAATTAAAGGTGTCAAGTAAAAAAGCTTGACACCTTATTTTATCTGTGTTAAATTAAGCAAGTAATATAAATCAAGGAGGAAATTATAAATGGCAGTAAAATTAAGAATGACAAGAATGGGTGCTAAAAAAAGACCTTTCTATAGAATTGTTGCAGCTGATTCAAGATCACCAAGAGATGGTAGATTCATCGAATTATTAGGAACTTACAATCCTTGCACTAACCCTGCACAAGTTAACTTAAAAGAAGAAGAAATCTTAAAATGGTTAAATAATGGTGCTCAACCATCTGATACTGTTAAAAACTTATTATCTAAACAAGGTATCATGAAAAAATTTGCTGATTCTAAACAAGGTAAATAATTATGGATTACGTAAAGACACTCAAAGATATCGCGATTGAATTAGTTGAAGATAAAGAACATTTAGAAGTAAGACAAATGCCTTCATTAGATGAAAATGTGATTGTTTTATATGTTTATTCAGCAAAAAATGATATTGCTAAATTAATCGGTCGTAAAGGTGTTATGGCTAATTCTATTCGACAATTAATGTCTGTTGCAGGACGTCTTTCTGACAAAAAATTAGATATTAAATTCGAATCATATGAATAGATGTGTTGAACACATCTATTTTTTTTGGAGGATATATGGAAAAACTTAAAATAGGTAAAGTTTTAGGAACGCATGCTTTAAAAGGAGAATTAAAAATACGTTCTTATAGTGATTTTAATGATCAAAGATTTGTAATTGGAAATAAGCTTTATTTAAATAATATTGAAGATCCTTTTATCATTAAGACAGTAAGAATACATAAAGGAAACTATTTAGTAAGTTTTGAAGGCTTACAAGATATTAATTTAGTTGAAAAATATGTTGGTAGTATCGTTTATGGTTTAAAAGAGGATGTTGTTTTAGAAGATGATGAGTATTTTTATGATGATTTGATTGGTTGCAAAGTAAAAGAAAATGATCAAGTAATAGGAACAGTTGAATCTATTTATTTTAATGGAGCACAAGATATTTTAAACGTTAAAACAATGAAAAAAACAATTGCTATTCCTTATGTAGATGCATTTATTGTTGATGAAGATATTGAAAATAAAGTCATTGAAGTTCAATTGATTAAGGGTATGTATGATGAAGATTGATATTTTATCACTTTTTCCAGAAATGTTTGATGGCTTTTTAAAAACATCAATTATTAAAAGAGCAATTGATAAAGAAGTTGTTGATATTCAAATCCATAATTTTAGAGAATTTACACATGATAAACATAAACATGTCGATGATTATCCTTATGGAGGAGGACAAGGAATGGTATTGATGTGTCAACCAATTCTTGATTGTTTAAAGACTTTAACGACAGATGACTCATTAGTGATTTTAATGTCACCTCAAGGAATTACTTTAAAACATGAAGTAGCAACTAAACTTTCTTTAGAAAAGCATTTAATTATCATTTGTGGGCATTATGAAGGTTTTGATGAAAGAATAAGAGATTATGTTGATTTAGAACTTTCTATTGGAGATTATGTTTTAACAGGTGGCGAATTAGGAAGTATGGTTACTTGTGATGCTGTTATTCGTTTATTAGAAGGGGCCATTCGTCAAGAAAGTCATGAAGATGATTCTTTTGCAGATGGTTTATTAGAGTATCCTCAATATACAAGACCTTTAGAATTTGATGGAAATGTTGTGCCTGATGTGTTGCTTTCGGGACATCATGAAAATATTCGTAAATGGCGTAAATATCAATCGTTAAAAAAGACATACTTAAAACGACCTGATTTATTAGAAAGTTATGAATTTGATAAAGAAGCATTAGAAATGTTTAATGAAATCAAAAAAAAGAGTTGATATCTTTTTAAAAGATGCTATAATATGCTAGGTCAGTATGACTGCATATGTTCCGCTGGTTAATCGAATGAACATACAAGACTATAAATGAAAAGGAGAAATAGAGATGAATTTAACATTAGTAGATCAAATTACTAAAAAACAATTAAAATCTGATATCCCTGTATTCAAAGCTGGAGATACTTTAAAAGTTTACGTAAAAATCAAAGAAGGTAACAAATACCGTATCCAATTATTCGAAGGTGTTTGTATCGCAAGACAAGGTAAAGGAATTGCTGAAACTTTCACAGTTAGAAAAATTTCTTACCAAGTAGGTGTAGAAAGAACTTTCCCAGTTCATTCACCAATCATTGATAGAATTGAAGTTGCTAAAGTTGGTAAAGTACGTAGAGCTAAATTAAATTACTTACGTGGATTATCTGGTAAAGCTGCTAGAATCAAAGAAATCAGAAAATAAGAAATGGGCAACCATTTCTTTTTTTTTACTTTGAAATGAGCTATAATACAAAATAGCTATAAAGGAGTAGTGATTGATTTGAATAAAAAGAGAATAAAAGACTTTATTGAATTCCTTATAGTTTGTATGGGCGTTACCTTTGTGTTTCGCTTTGCTATCATGCCAATAAAAGTAGATGGTTCTTCAATGTATCCAACGTTACAAGATCATGATTATGCGTTTATGTCGAGAATTGATTTAAATCATATAGAACGTTTCGATATTGTGACATTGAATTGTAAAAAATTAGGAAATATTATTATAAAACGTGTGATTGGTTTACCTGGAGAAAAAATTGTTTATAAAGATGATCAACTATATATAAATGATGAGAAAATAGAGGAAGCTTTTTTAGATGTTTCTTATATAGAACAGGTAAAAAAAGATTATAATATTCGCTGTTTTACAGAGAATTTTGAATATACAGTTGGTGATGATGAGATTTTTGTATTAGGAGATAATCGGAATGATAGTGATGACTCCAGATTTCCAGAAGTTGGAGTTATAAAAAAGAATAGAATAATCGGAAAAACGTCGTTTCGGCTCTTGCCAATAAAAAATATAGGAAAATTGGACTAAAAATAAGGCAGTTACTGTTGTTGTAACTGTCTTATTTTTTTAATGAGCATCTGCATCATAGTCATTATCTGTTTATTAACACATTCCTCTTTGCTCAAGTAGTGTTTTCAATCTTGTCCTTCGATTTCCTGCCTGTATCGTCTTAATAGCTGTTTCTAAGGCTGTACCTTCATTAATGATGATGCATTGTTTTTTTGCTCTTGTGATGGCAGTATACAAGAGGTTCCTTACCAACATGATTTTGGGCTTCATAGGCATAACAACAATGACAATTGGAAATTCACTTCCCTGCGACTTATGTATTGTCATTCCGTATGCAAGGCGGATATCTTCC
>ERZ779866.2693-NODE-2693-length-15506-cov-3.500550_pt1 | contig 15506 bp, 11 predicted proteins | sample MGYA00511248_ERZ779866 | MGnify/ENA primary metagenome ERZ779866 (study PRJEB29588, sample SAMEA2155758) | human gut metagenome | biome: human gut; feature: human-associated habitat; material: faeces | place: Denmark | collected 2008/2010 ... | reverse complement strand
TTTATGTATATTATTATAATTGATGTTTATGGAAACTATAGCTATATTACTTATTTTCACTCAATGTATATATATCCGTCCTTCTCTGTTTAAGAAGCGGAAGCTGTTCCCTTACAGACTCGACTTTTTCAAAATCCATATCTGTTATCAGCACATCTTCTTCATATCCTAATTGACTTATGACACTTCCCCAAGGGTCTGTTATAATACTGTGTCCCCATGATTGATAAGACGCGCTTTCATCTCTGCACGGGGCTGTGCCGACAGCATATATCTGGTTATTTACAGCCTGAGACCTAAACAAAAGTTCCCAATGTGCAGGGCCTGTAGTCATATTAAACGCCGCAGGAACAAAAATTGCTTTTGCACCTCTCAATGCCATAAGACGAGACAATTCTGGAAATCTGAAGTCATAGCAGATACATAGACCGAATGTTCCGAATTCTGTTTCAAACGTAGTTACTTCATTTCCCGCTGTCAGTGTATCAGATTCCTTAAAGCGTTGTCCGCCCTTTACATCGATATCAAATAAATGCACTTTTCTATGCTTTGCTATCTGCTTTCCGCTTCTGTCGAATACATAGGCCGTATTATATACTTTACCGTTATCATCAATTTCCGGCATAGTTCCGGCAGACAAATAAATTTTATACTTTGCCGCCAAGTCAGAGCAAAGTTTCCACATTTCTCCGCCCTCTTTTTCGGCATATATAGGAAAATTATCTACATGATACGGACAGCAAAACATTTCCGGAAGCGCAATAAAATCAGCATTTTCAGCCGCATCAGCTATTTTAAGCTTTATATAATCGGCTGTCTCTCTCTTATTTACAAACACCGGCATTTGTATCTGCGCTATTTTCATACTGTGCCTACCTCCGAAGAATTATTTTTTTCTTCCATTCGTTTGATAGTTTTTCTGAAACTTCTGATAAACAATATTCCTGTTGTAATAACCGCTATAGCATCGGCAACCGGTTCAGCTAAATACACAGCCATCGCCTTGTTCTCAAAGAACATCGGAAGAATGTATATAAGAGGTATTAAAAGGAGTATTTTTCTCAATATTGCCAAAAACAGAGATGTTTTAGCATTTCCTATGGCAATAAATGTCTGCTGACATGCTACCTGTATTCCGAAAATACCCGATACCGCAAAGTATATTCTCATTGCCCATGAACCATATTCAACCAAATTAGGGTCTGAGTTGAACATCATTACAAATTTATCAGGCATAAGCATTACTAGAAGCCAGAGTAACATAGAATATGCAAGACATACTTTTAAAAGCAAGCTGAAAGATTCCTTAACTCGTTTTGCATTACCTGCGCCGTAGTTATAGCTTGTTATCGGCTGTGCGCCCTGTGTAAGTCCCTGAAGAGGGAGCATAGAAAACTGCATTACCGTTGCCAAAACAGTCATAGCTCCGACAGCCAAGTCTCCGCCGTACTTAAGCAAAGAAGAGTTAAAGCATACGTTTATAACACTCTCCGTAGCCTGCATAATAAACGGAGATACTCCAAGTCCTATACATGGTGCAAGTACTTTAAAATCTATTTTGAAGTATTTTTTCTTAAGTCTTATGCCTGTCTTTTTACCGGCAAGAAAAGCCACTACCCAAACAGCCGAAACAGCCTGGGAGATTATTGTTGCCAGCGCTGCGCCTTTAACGCCGAGATCAAAAACAAATATTAAAATAGGGTCGAGTATTATGTTCAATACCGCTCCGATAACGACCGACATCATACTTACTTTTGTAAAGCCCTGGCATGTTATAAACATATTCATTCCAAGAGCCAACTGTACAAATATCGTTCCCAATACATATATTCTCATATAATCCATGGCAAAGCCTATTGTATTTGCACTTGCTCCGAATACCATAAGCAGCCTTTCTCCGAAAATAAGGAACGTAGCTGTCAGTATTATACTTATTGCTATTAAAAATATAAGACAGTTTCCCATAATCTTTTCTGCCTTATCATATTCTTTCTTACCCATGCATATAGAAACCTGCGGAGCTCCGCCCATTCCCACAAGACATGCAAATGCGGAAACCAGCATTATTACAGGCATACATACACCGACGCCTGTTAATGCAAGGCTTCCTACTTCAGCCATATGCCCGATATAAACTCTGTCTACCATGTTGTAAAGCAAGTTTACCAATTGGGCTACTACAGACGGCACGGCAAGTTTAAACAGGAGTTTGCTTATTTTCTCCGTACCTAAAAACTCTTTGTTATCCAAAACATTTCTCCCCCAGTCTATTTCTTCAATAATCTTTTTTTAGAATAAATATATGCGCTTACAATAACAGTAACCTCGACGGCAACCGCTATCCAAAATGCCGGCGATGTTACGTCCAGTTCCTTTCCGAATATTGTAACGCATACCATGCCGGGCGCTACGGCAATAAAGCTGCTGATTAGATACTTAAGATAAGGCATTTTTAAAAATCCGAACATTATACCCAAAACTTCCGTTGAAAGTCCGAGGGCATGCAGTATATATGAAACAAGGAACGAGTTGGTTTCACATTTATCAAAATATTTTTTTATCAATTGCGCTCATCTTGCTTTTTATGACTTTGATCTCAACTATAATTTATATTAAGCACATAGGCAAAGATTTAGAGAGGCTTTAATTATGGATTTAGGTTTTTATATTGCTGTAATTGCAAGTGTATGCTTTGCTTTTATATGCTCTTATAGTGTTTATTATTTATTTAAAAAATAATCATTCATATATCAAATATATTTATACAAGCACAAGTTCGAATAGCTTTTATTAAATAGCAAAACAAGCTAAGTTAATTTAACAACCGCTTTAGAGCGGTTTGTTTTTATACGTTCTAAAACTAAAAGTTAAGACAATCTTTCTTTTCTCCTTCTTTAGTTTAAATAATTGATATTTTCTTCATGTAAAAAATACAATCACACTCTGCGTTTCTCCTTCCTGCAACACCCATAAACTTTTGCTACAATACGGCTTAACCAAAAGGAGTAGAACATGTCCCAGATTGAAAGAATGCATCCTGATTGTCCTCCGGATGCCCATAAAGTAATGCGTCCGCCTGAAAATCCGCTCAATGCCCAATTATGCGTTTTCGTTACCGCAGAAGAAGTTGGGACCTGCGGAATTGACGATGTACTTGAAGTTTTAGCCCTCATGAACCAAAAGCCCCTGCTTTTATGCGAGAATGAGAACGTCAAGCAGCAAATTAAAGATCACTGCGCCAAAGCCGAATTGACTCCGGCTTTTATCCGCGTAAATGATGACCACACCTGCACTATCGAATATTTAGACGGAGCGGTCAGCTCATCTCTGCCTTTTTACGCTTATGCTGACGATTATCATAACTTTGAGCATTTCCTTGATAAATTGTCTGAAAAATGCGTTATCAGCGTCGACATGCTTTCTATGTTGATTCTCCGTTCCATTTCCACCGTCTATCCGTGGGATAAGCTTCTTGCCGGTGATTTTATCCGTCAATACATTAAAGCCAGTGACGCAATTTCCGATGAAGATCGCGATCTGCTGCGCCAAATCCGCTACGGAAAATACGATCCGATGAACGCCAAAGACACTAAGGCTTATCAATTCCTGCGTCTTGAACGCAAACTCTTCTTACAATATCCGTCAGAAGATGATTAACCATAAGACGCAAGGCAATTCCTTGCGTCTTGTCTTTTTAGTTACCGCAAAGCTTTGTCCATGTCACATTCAAGTCCAGTTATTTCCCTTGCAAAGCAGTTAATTGCCTGTAAATCAATTACCCCTGATGATGCAGACTGCCAGAAAATTCTTGCCAAACGCTTTTTATCTGCAGGCTTTACCGTTAAATCTTATAAAGAAGAAGGCAGTCAAACCTTAAATCTTTTAGCCACTCACGGCCAAGGCAGTCCTTTTATTCTTTTTCTTGGACACACCGACGTAGTACCTCCCGGTGATTTATCTTTATGGACAAGCGATCCTTTTTCTCCAACTTTCCTAGAGGATGAAAAAGAAGGTCTTATGTTGCAAGGACGCGGCAGCGCCGACATGAAAGGCTCCGATGCTGCAATGACCGAGGCTCTTTGTGAATATGTTAAAAAATACCCCAATCACAAAGGCACACTGGGATTATTGGTAACATCAAACGAAGAGGGAGATGCCTCTGGCGGCGTTCCTTTCGTTGCAAATGAACTGAAAAAAGAAAATCTTATCCCTGATTTTTGTATCGTAGGTGAACCGTCTTCCGAAAAAGTTTTCGGCGACACGATTAAAGTCGGACGCCGAGGATCGCTTACCGCTCATATTACCGTAATAGGCAAGCAAGGACATGTCGCCTATCCTGAGCGGGTTCATAATCCGATTCATGACGCCGCAAAACTTATCAATGCGCTTAATACTAAGCTTGATTCAGGCAATGAATTTTTCCCGGCTACATCTTTTGAGCTGACAAACATAAAAAGCGGCACGGGCGCTGAAAACGTTGTTCCCGAATCTTGCTACTTTATGTGCAACTGGCGCTTTAATAATGAAGAAAGTTTTGATTCAATAAAAGAATTTGTTGAAAAACAAATAAATAATTTAAAACTCAACTGTCAGGTACGCTTTAAGCTTAACGGCTTGCCGTTTATTTCAGGAAACTCCCAATTATCTAAAGCCTTGTCTGAATCTATTGTAGAAGTAACCGGCGTCACACCGAATCTATCCACATCAGGAGGAACGTCTGACGGCAGGTTTATCGCCCCGCTTGGCACCAAGGTTGTGGAGTTCGGACCAAAAAGCACAACCATTCACCAGATTAATGAAAAAGTGGCAGCTTCATCTCTTGACGCTCTAAGCCTTATTTTTATCAAAACCTTAGAGCGTCTTTTAAATTAATCAGGCATTTAACAGATATTTTTCGGCATCAAGCGCTGCCTGACAACCGCTTCCTGCCGAAGTTATCGCCTGACGATACACTTTATCGGCACAATCTCCTGCGGCAAAGACACCAGGGCATGAAGTAGCGGCAGCTCCGTTTTCTTTATGCAAAACGATATAACCATCCCCATCAAGTTCCAAATCATCTTTGAAGATGTCAGTTGCCGGAGCATGACCTATGGCAACAAACACGCCCTGTACGGCCAAATCGCGTTTAGTTCCGTCATTAAATTTAACGGCTAAAGCGTTAACGGCATTACCGTCACCTTTTATCTCATCGACCACGGCATCAAGCACGAATTCGGCTTTTCCTTCTGCTACCAAAGCTTTAAATTTATCTATAAGCACATTTTCAGATCTAAAGCCCTGACGGCGATGCACTAAATAAACTTTATTGCATAAAGATGCCAAAAAGATAGCTTCCACGAAAGCAGCCGATCCTCCGCCGACTACCGCGACATCCTTTTTTCTAAAGAAAAATCCGTCGCATGTTGCGCATGCCGAAACACCGTGACCTTTATATTTATTTTCAGATTCAATACCCAAAAAACGTGCTTTAGCTCCGGTTGCGACAATTACCGAAAGCGCCTTTAGCACCTTACCTGAGCTTAAAGTTAAAGTTTTAACCTTATCTTTTAAATCTACTTTAGTAACCGTATCGAAAATAATTTCAGTACCGAGGGATTTGGCATGATCCTGAAGCTTTTGCATCAGATCAAAACCTGAAGGATTATCTTTCTCTCCAGGCCAATTTCCGATTTCAGGAGTTGAAATAAGTTGTCCTCCGACCTCGGATCCTGCTACCAGAACCGGCTTAAGGCCGGCTCGAGCAGTATAAATTCCTGCCGTGTATCCGGCAGGTCCTGAACCTACAATTACAACGTTTAAAATTTCACCTTGTTCCATATGCAACTCTACCAATGTCTGAAGCGATGATGACGCGGACCGGGTCCACGATCATATTCATCATAATAAGGACAATCCTTATAACCGCCATCTTTTACAAATTGTTGCATAAGTAAGCGTTCTTTTTCACGTTTTTGAGATTCTAAATCAGCTACAGTCTGTGCCTGCTTACGAATTTCCTGGACATTCGGATCATCGGCACGTTCTAAAGCCTTTAATACCTTTCTTTCAACAAAAAGCTGCGACTCAATCTTGTCAAGCTCATCGACCTGCTGACCGTAACGCTCCGCCATGACAGGAGATCTCAACATACGGTGATGGCGAGGGCCGAAATCATCATAGTAAGGACAAGGAGGAGGCACATCTGCAACAGGACGCGGCGCTACGGTATCAAATCCGCGCACTGAAGCAGGATCGATATTATCAGGAGCCGCAATTGCAAGAGAAGATAAGGAAACAGCGCTTAACAAAGCAACAGCAACGGGAATAGTCTTAAAGTTCATACTAAACTCCTTTTATCAAAGTTTATCTTTATTCTTACTTTAAGATCTTTATCTTAGTTTACCCTTAGCTGTAAAAATTTCTTTTGTCTTACTTCCAAATATCGGTTTTAATCGGTAAAAAACTTATCGTGCTAAAGCAAATTTAAACTGTTATTGGTTTAATCACCTGACAATACCCAGCAATTGCCTGTAATTATTTTTGGCAAACTCAACACAAGGTTTAGCCCAAGGATACGAGGACTTTAACAATACTTCCACAGCAGCATCAAAAGAAAAAGCGTTCAAATATTTTTCTGCCTTTTCTTTATATGAAATATGCCACGGCTCATATCCCATGTTTTTGCCTGAATACGGTCTTATAAAACCAAATGAATCTAAATTTTCTTCAAGCCACAAACCTAAAGAATAGAAATAAGAGCCTTTTTCATATTCATAAGCCGTAAGCTGTAAATTTTCACCATCTGGCAGCATGGATTTTGAGTAAATATCAAAATCAGTACCGAAATGATGACGAGAAAAACCGGGAATTGCAGAAAAGCGGCAAATTGCCGCTACTTTGTCTGTCGGAGTCAAATTGCTTATATCAATAGGATGCTCATTTTGATCAAGGACCGGTCTTAAGCCGCTCCATTTAGCATCAAATATTGCGCACTGCCGCGAAAATGACCGATAAGCAGATGCGACATCAAGAGAAAAGCCGTCGCTTAAAGCTTTATCGACAAGTAAACCTAAAGCCGCCGCCGCATCTATGTCGGCTAAAAGCTCGGTATCAAAAAGCTTTACCAAACGACTTTCGTCAAGTCCCAGGCACTCAAGAGTACTAATCATTTTTAATAAGATTAAGCTCTTTACCTAAAAGATTTGCTATCTGAACGCATGAATAAGCTTCACCGCGACGCGCATTATCCATAAGCACGATAAAATCAAATCCGCGACGTGAAGAAGGGTCGGCATGCAATCTTGTAATTAACAATTTAGTCTCGTTAATACCATGCGTTACCGGGGTTAAAAGCTCATCTTTATCGGCAACTTTAATCCACTCACAAGCATTGAAAGCATCTTCAACCGCGCCTTCAGGAACATCTTCTTCAAGCTCAACATGGACTACAACAGTATGTCCGTAAAAAACCGGAACCTGAATTGAAGTAAAATCAAAGCCGCGCTCAAAATCACCTAAGAGCCTTTTTACCTCATGAAGCACTACTTCCTCATGAGTTGAGTAACCGCTTTCGCTTAAATCACCGATTCTGGTATGTATGTTAAAAGCAAGCTGTGCCGGGAAATCATTATCCTCAAGCGCCATGCCGTTTAACAGTAAAGTGGTTTCACGTGCCAGTGTTTCAGTGCCGGCACGTCCGTGTTCCGACACGGATTCAAGCGCCGTTACCTGGGCTCTTGCCACTCCGAATTCATCGTGTAATACCGACAAGCTTAATGCAAGCTCGGCACTGACTGATGCCGGAGGAATAACAACTTTACGTTCAAGAGCTTCTTTTACCGCATACGGATTAAGTTCAGGTAGTACCAAAGGAACATTGTCATCCCCTGAAAAAAGTCTGCTGTTATCTATAACGATACATCCTGCCTCAGTTGCTTTATCACAAAGCCTTTTACTCTCATCTGGCGGACATAAAAACATGGCAACTTGCGCTTTAGAGAAATCAAAAGACGAAACCGGTTCAATCATATGATTGCGGCCGTTTAAAGTAACGGCATCAAATTCACCTTCAAACGGAGACAAAGGATAAAGCTTGCCGATATCCACTTTCAGTTCCTCTAAAGTTTCAATCACTAATTTACCGATATCAGTGTCATAACCGTAAATAGCTAAATCAAGTGCCATAAATATTCCCTAAAGCCAAATTATCGCAAACTAAAAATCAGCAGATTCAATCACTTTCATATTAAAGAATCATACTTAATTTATTTTCATGCGCATTATACATTGCCTGTAAAAATAATTTGCCAAGATGAAAACAAAACTCGAGCTTTTACTTTAAAAGACTATATTCTCAATACATTGAGTAAAAATTCTCAGTAAACTGAGTAAAATGTAAAACACATTAAAAAATCTATAACAATCAATTAATTACAAGTCACAAGATATTTTTTAATAAAACCTTATATTTTCATATAACAAACAAATAATTAAGAAAGAAACAATCCGTTATTGTTTTTAGTTTCAAATATCATCACTCAAACGATTGAACTAAAAATATTTAAAGAACTTTTCAAACCTAAATCAGCATTTATTGTGAAAGATAGAAAAAGCAGCGCTGGAGAATTTTTAACAAAGGATCTTAAAAACTTTTTACTTGAAACTTCAAATAAATATTTAATTTCTAACTTCAAGAATAGTTGGTCAAATAAGGCCGCTGAGGCAAAATTTCATGAAACATAGAGAAATTCGCGGCCTTAAGAGGGTATAAGCGCCAGTCATGAGTTTTTAGCTTTGTGACTGACGCTTAAATTCGGTTAGAAGCTGTGTCTGAAGCCTCCTGATACGGTATAGGTGTCTTCGTTGTCAGCTCCCAATGCGGTCTCACCTTCAATAAAGAAGTAGGTGTTATCCGAGCTCTTGACCGTCATACCTAAGCCTACCGTATACCAGGTGTCGTCATTTTCATAAGTAATGTCCATAACACCGGTATTGTCATAAGCTCTGATATCCTGGTCACCCAAGAACTCATGCAAAGCATCGGCTCTTAAGTAGAAGGTTGCCGGATGTTCCCAGTCAAGGAAGTCTTTACCCGCTCTAAAGCCCACTCTGCCTATCAAGCTGTGAATGGAGTCAAGGTCAACTCTTGAACCCTGGGAAGTGGTGTAATCGGCTCCCGTAATGTAGGTGTACTGCAATTGGGCCTGCGGCTCAATGTAGTAGTTATGGGAGTTAGAGAACTTCCAGCCGTATTCGGCGGAGATGGAAGCGGTCTCGTTGGTGTAGTCTCCGGTTACATGCTCACCTTGGGTCTTGGTGTTAAAGCCGAAGTCATTCTTAAGATGACCGTACTTTAAGATTAAATCGGCATACTGACCGTCGTTGCCCAAATAGGTGGTATAGAACCAGATGCCGTATCTTTCGATATCGCCGTCACCGTCAACGGTATGGTAATCAAGACTGCCGTTCATATAATCCAAGGCCACGCCGGTATGGAACTCACCGTAATCATGAACGTCTCGCTGGTCAATGCCTACCTCGACCATGGTGTTATGGCTTCTGAAGGCATCTTCCTTACCGATATTGTCATGACGCAGTCTGACCCAGACTCCGTGGTCGGTACTACCTACAAATCTTGCTTCACCCTGACGCTTATTTAAAGTGTCCATGTAAACGGCGTTGGCGTAGTTGGCACGGGACATGTTGATGACGGTCTTGCCGGCATCGGAGGTCTCGCTTGACTTAACAGCCACCAGCTTATAATTGGTAGCATCGGTATTAGGTGTATCGGAAGCTGCGGCGGTTTCAATTCCAGCATTTTCAGGTACGACTTTTGCCATAATAGTCTTGGCAGCCAAACTCTGAGTATTGATGTTTTCATCACCGCTTTCTTCTGTGGTGGTTGAACCGGGCTCACCGTCACTGCTAAAGAAAGTATCAACCGTTGTATCACCCGGTTTATCAGCGGTAAGTTCAGAGCCGTTATAAGCCGTATTCTCCGTGCTGGTGTCATAGTCATCGGTATCTATCTCATACTCAACGTTATTGACACCGTTATCCCAAGTGATGGCACGGAAATTGGCACTTGAACCTGCTCCCAATGTGGCAAAGCGCAAGCCGGTATGACCATTGGCATACATATCCGCAACCGTTACCGCGTCTTTCACGTTTACCATATACTCGCCTTGAGCATTCTTGATATAAAGCATATCGCTAACATCACGGTTCCCGTCAAGGCTCATATTAAAGACCGCATTGCCTTTAAGCTCATATACGGTTAAAGCGTGGGCATTGGTATTTCTATCCGTATTGGCGGTAATCAAATCAATTCTCGGAGAAGTTGCTGAAATCGCACTGTCCGATGCTTTAATTCTGGTTATCCAGCTTTGTCCGGTAACATTCCAGCGCGAGCCTTCTCCCATGGCAAGATTAACCACACCGCCTTTATAAATGTTGCTGCTAAATGCCGGGTCGGAAAATGATTCTTCTGTAGAGTGACCTTCATCGCCTACATACCCGGCATCACCGTAATCATCGACACGACCGGTTAAAACACCGTTCTTGCCTAAATCAACCTTCAAGATACCGTTATTACCGGCAAGGAGATTACCATGGATATTAATACCGGCATTGTCATTCGCTGCTTGAACTTTAACTAATCCTTCATAAGCTGACAGAATATCGCCTTCAACGTCATATGCCATACCGGTATCTGACCAGCCATTAGAAACATTAGAGTAAGTGATATTTACCTGAGCTCTTTCATCATCTTCTAAAGCTTTAGAAACTTTCTCAGGAGTTAAATCAACGCCGGTACCTGCGGCAATTGCCACATCCAAACTGGAAGGAGTTTCATCATATCTATCAGTCTTTATCTGTACATTTCCGTTAATAGTAATTTGAGAGCCTACTCTATCACCGTTATAATTATCAGCATATCCGTTATAAGCCCAGACGGTTCTTTCTAAGGTATTTATATCAGTATTAACCGCATAAGTACCGATATCATTGACCTCACCGTTAAGCTCTATCTTAGCGCCTTGCTCGGCGTAAAGAGCGGAAACAACTGATTTACCAGCAAATGCTTCTTCTGTATTCAAATCGCCTAAAGTTGTTCCTTGGGCATATGAAGCAACATAGTTGGTATCAGCTGTAAGAGTTATAGAAGATTTTTTTCCTTCTGAATAAATTGAGCCTGAAATCATATTACTTCTACCTGCAGTTAAAGAAACTGCAGAGCCATAACTCTCTGAATTACCACAGTAGTTATAAATTGCCCAACCAGTTCCGAACCCGCCATTATCTACATTTCCGGCACCGATATTATTATTGCCATTATCAGCAACTAAAGTAACTTCTGTCTTGGCATCACCAATAGCATAATCCGTTACCTGTGCACGTATACCCATGGTCGATCCGTATACGGAATTTGTCATAGTGCTATGTAATGAAACTATAGTAGCATTATCTATATTAGTCCACTCATCCGCATAATGAGAAGCAAATATACCATAGCCATTATTAATGTTCGAATATGAGCTTACCGAAATGTTATTTGCAGTAAACTCCGTAGTTGAAAATTCCGCATAAACAGCTCTACTATAACTATTATCAGCTGAGGCATAAATAGATATATTCTCGTCTGCGTGAATTGTTAGTGTATTACTACCTTTACTAGCAATATTATTTTCGTAATATGTGTTATAAACGCCAAAAGAGCTAGAATAAGAATCTAATACTGCTTTTCCTTGAGCTAAAATGTTAACATTTTTAGCTGAGACTTCAGTAGTAGCCTGCAATATCTCATTTTGATTATCAGAAAATAGAGCAGCAAATAAGCCATCACCATATCTATTGTTTCCACTATTTACTAAGATTAGATTGATATCTTCTGATGACAATAATTTTGAATTTGTTCCTAAAGTAGAAAAAGCATAAACCTCATTACCTCCATTACCAACGGCTGTAGCAAAAATACCGCTATCTGCTTCTATAGTTGAAGAGCTTAAACCTGAAATACTAATTGCTTTAGCATCCTCACCTTCAGCATAAACACCTAAAGTTTGATTTAAATCAATAGAATTTACTGCATTAGGATCACTTGTTTGTGTGTTTATTTCAATACCTCTTGCACTATTCTCTGCAATAGCGGCAATAATTAAATTATCAGCATCTATATTTACAGTTCCACCATCTGAAAATATGCCATAACTTTTAATTGCTTTATCATTTTGTGTGGAATATGCCCAAATATTAATATCTTTTGCAGCAGATAGCGTTAATTTAGAATTAGTGTTAAGCGAAACACCTGTCGTATTATTAGCACTAATGGCATTAATATTAACACTTCCATTTTTACTGGTTAATATCACCTCAGAATCTTTATATAAATATATACCATTAACATTATTATTTAGGCTTAATGTTTTTATATTAATATCATTATTATTGCTAAGCAGATCTATCTTTCCTCCATTCTTTACATAGATTCCGCTTATTATCGCAGAGTAACTTAATGTGTTATTCCCTAACTGATTTACATCTAAATTTATTCCATTTTGGGCATCAATATCTACACTTAAATCTTTGTCTAATTTAATACTATCTGCACTGATACCAATAACATTATCATCATTCATTCCACCATTTAAAGATATATTCATATTAAGAGTATCAGTATCAATGTCAATGTATGAATTCTGTGAATAAATACCATTAACATCACCGTTGTTAGCAGTTACATTAAAAGTTGTTTCATCTTGTGAAATTATTGTTTTTTCTGCACCGTCAGAAACAAAAATACCGGAAGCACCTGTTTCCGCGCCTAAAATGTTAAAAGCATTTGCTTGTGCATCAAATTTAACTTTCGTATTTTCTCCGTTTGCATATACGCCATACTTTGTAGCACTTATTTTGTTCTCATTTCCTGCAGTTAAAGTCACACTTCCGCTATTTACATTAATACCTTTTTCCCCAATTTCACCTTTAAATTCAATTCCGGCATCATTTGCAACAGTTTCTTCAAAACCTATGATATTATCATTAACTGCTGAAATATTAATTGTTGGTCCTTCACCTTCTGAGGCTTCCGTCCAAATCCCGTTAACCCTACCGCTTATATAATTGTTATTTTCTGCGTCAGCTTCAAAAGAACCATCACAATCTTCACTTGCATGAATACCGCTTTCTTCTACACCAACAAAAACATTGTTAAAACCTGCATAAGATCCATCTTCGCCTACTTCCGCTAATAAGGAAATATCTTGATTGATATCCTCTGAATCTACTCTTGAAGTAACAGAAATCTTACCTGAACTACCTAATAAAACCGCCTCTTTCTGACCTAAAATAAAATTTCCACCGTTGCTAGCACTCAGAGTTAATTTTGCTTCTTCATTTTTACTGCTATTATTAAGACCGGCATCTCCAGCATAAACTATGTTACTTTTAGCAGTAAGTTCTATTTGTCCGCCGTTTGCCTTTTCATCTATGCGCAAACCATCACCTTCACCATCTTTGGTATCAGGACCAGAGCCTCCTTTAATAATATTGGAACCGGCTTCAGCACTAAGTTTTACTATTACTGCTCCATAATTATCTACACCATTATTACCTGCAATAATTTTATTATTGCCTGTCTGTGAAGTTAATGTGATATTTCCTTTAGAATCTTTGGCAAGTAAAATGCCATCTCCTCGCTCAGAAGTTGCGTTAATTTCGATATTTTGATTTGCATTTAATATTATTGAGCCCTTATTTTCACTTGTAACATTAATACCGTCACCGTGATCTTCTGAATTATCTCCTTTTACATCAATAGTTAAGTTACCGTCAGAGCTTAAATTAATCTCTTTTTCTTCATCAAGTTTAGAAATAATTCCGTGTGCTTGTTCTCCAGCCTCTAATGCGAAGTCGCCGTTATAACCTTTCTCGCTATCACCTTTTACATGTATTTCTATTGAGGAATTTTCGCCTTCGATTGCTGGTTCTTTTTGATCTTCTGGAGAAATTTTTAAATTGCCATATATTTCATTATTTGAATTTAAGCCATAATCACTTAATTGATCTGTACTTGTAACTTTGTTATCTACAACGATAGGAGATTCTAATTCTGCCGCATGGGAAAGAGAAGAAACACCTGCAAGAACTGCAGTTAAGAAGGAACTTAAGGCTACGCCTTTACAAAAGCGCTTTACCCCCCCCCGCGAGGGTTTCTTTAATGTAGCAATTGGCTAATACTGCTTTATATGCGCTAATAAGCATACGCATTGCGCTATCAGTCTGACGCATTGTCTTTTACCTCAATAAATTTTCTCTATGTTGAGGCGTATTATAATTAAATTTACGTAGTGAAAATATACGTAACAGTTAAAAAATCCGGCTTCGCGCAAAAATTTTTCAACGCAAATTCAGCGCTTACTATCTACTTTTTAAACCCCACAATCATTCATCCTGCAAAATCCGTTTAAATTTCAAACGACTACTTTTTATAAAAACCAGACTATTGTTTAGCGGCTCAATTTCTTAAGCCGTGTTTTTAAATCATTTTTTTCGTTTCCAAAAAGTTTTAAAAAATTTTTAATTTAGTCCCACATTCTAAGTCTTTGCAAAGTATTCAAAAATATTATTTGTTATACTGATTTGAATGAGATTTGTTTCCTCCATGCGTGAGCGAAACTCTATGTAAAATCAGATAAAAATAAGGAAAAAGCTATGGATCCCATGTATGCAGCACTAATTTTCATCGTCGGCTTTATCGTAGGTGGTCTCATCTGCGTTTTGGCTTTCTCAAAATTTTCAAACAAAGCATCTTTGCTTGATGATTTGACCAAGACCAAAAGAGAGCTTGCCCGTGTGAAAAGAACTGTTTCCGACTACTTCACCACCGCTGATAATTTCTACTGCGAGATGGATAAGAAGTACCAGACCTACATCAAGTTCATGCAGGAAAGCGCAAAGAAGATTTGCCCTGAAAATCCGGCTGTACCATTCTCCATTTGCTCCTTTATCCACATAAGCACAGTAAAAAATAAAATTATCCACAATACAGAAGCTTTGTACACCATATTCTCCCGTAATGCCTGCTCTGGAAGCTCCATCTGATTCCATCAACACCATCATGCCGGTTCCCTCTCTCTTTAAACGGAAAGTAACACCATTAACAGATACATCTCTGCGCTTTACATAGCGAATTGCCCCGTTCTCCTCCAGACGGTAGCTTCTGTCACCCATTTCCACCACAGTTCCATTTTCAGGCGTCACAATATTTCCCAGACTGTCTGTCAAATAACAGCTTCCGTCCCGGATCTGAACCTTATAGCTTTCTTCACCAACTGCGGTTTCCGTTCCTGATGCGGCCGAATGGATCTTTCCCCCCTGGGCATAGTAAATCGTTCCGTCTACAACCAGATACCCATCTACATCCTCTGCAATAATCTCCTTTACAGCCTGTCCCGGTATCATCCGTACCAGCCGCCCGCAAAGCGCCTTTTCAGATTCTGTCAGCTTGCCTTTTTCACTTTCCT
>ERZ779866.2690-NODE-2690-length-15511-cov-8.954775_pt1 | contig 15511 bp, 10 predicted proteins | sample MGYA00511248_ERZ779866 | MGnify/ENA primary metagenome ERZ779866 (study PRJEB29588, sample SAMEA2155758) | human gut metagenome | biome: human gut; feature: human-associated habitat; material: faeces | place: Denmark | collected 2008/2010 ... | reverse complement strand
CTGAAATTGGCGATGTGCGCCGTTTTCATTCCAAGAAAGCGCTGGTGGCCTTTGCGGGTATTGACGCCCCGCCCTACCAATCCGGCCAAATAGATGTCCGCAGCCGCAGTATTTCCAAGCGGGGATCTGCCTCCCTGCGCAGGACACTTTTTCTGGTGATGGGCGTCCTCCTGCAATGCGCTCCAATGGATGAGCCGGTCTACCAGTTCATGAACAAGAAACGCTCTGAGGGCAAGCCCTACCGTGTCTACATGATGGCCTCCGCCAACAAGTTCCTGCGCATCTACTACGCCTCTGTGAAAACCTATTTGGATTCTCTGGAGCACAACTAATTTTCGTATCATACCATCTGGCTGGCCGCCGTTTCGATTTTGAGATGCTCAGCGGCTTGATTTTGTGTTGTCTTTTTGCCGCTCCCCCCAAATCTGAAATTTCTACTTGACTTTTGTTAGCAGGTCTTCCAAAAGTTGACTCTGGTGTTCGTGAATGCGCTTGTCCATGATTTCCACCTCCGATCCGGCGCTGTGGCGTCCTGACACCTCCCTGTTCGGACACGCGGGTGTGTGATGTGGACATGGATTTACAGGTTTTCATCAATCTTTTCCTGAAGCCTGCGCGCGGCGCGCTTAAGATGCTTAGTCACACCGGACGGGTCTTTGTCCAGTCGGCGGGCAAGCTCGCGGGCATTGCAATCCGCGCTGAGGTACGCAAGAAGCAGCTCGCGGTCGACTTCGGCCAGCGCGTTGAAAGCGGCGCGATGACCTGCGAATCGCTCCTTTAAAAGAAAGACAGATTCGGGAGTTTCCTCCGTTGAAAGCTGATCGCCTAATGTCATGCCGCCTTCCGTCATCTCCATGTCGAGGCTGAGCTCAGGCTTGCGCGTGCCTGCCTTGAACTTTTGCCAGTTGCGATAATGGCGCTTGTATGCGGCAGCCGTCTCGCGGTTTAGCTGGATGAATGCTGCTGCCCTTTCCGGGCAGTAAGGGATAAGGTATGCGTATCCACCTTCGAGGTCGATGTTGACCTGCGCCATCGGACAGAGCTGCTGTTCCAGCAGGCGCATGAAGTCAGCGCGCGTGACGACCATCGAACTGGTCTCGCTTTCGCTGTAGGTGTACTGCATGCGTCTGAAGTCGATGGACTGCTTGGGAATATACGGAATCTGTTTTTTCATTTTTACCTCTCCTTGTCGCTTGTTGTCGTTGGTGGACAGAAGCGTCAAAGAGAGGCAAAATGCAGCTCCTTTAACGCTTCGATGCGTTTTCGAAGGAGCCGACCTGATTTTGAGCAGACTAAAATAAGCCCGACACGAAAATGGTTTTTCTCCTTCGTGGGGCTGCAGACACCGTCTTCCCACGGTGGGCAGGTCTTCCAGTCTGAACGGAAAGAAATCGCCGGGAGCTACCCGAGATGATCAGGCTGTACTGAAGCTAAGAGATTGGGTACATACTCATCATAGTGGTTTTTCTGCTGTATGAGAAAACTCGGCAAGTCGAAAAAAAGATCAGAAAAGATTGTGAATCAGGAGGACTTAATGTGGAAATTGGATTGATTAGGGCGATACCGCACAAATGAGTTGGTGCTGCGGCAAAAGCGTTTTTTGTCAAATAGAAGTTCAGATTTTGAAGATTTTGAAGTTTTCCTGGAGATTAATTGAAGAATTTGCAAGCTTTAGATGGCGCAAAAGTCATAGCCAGCACCGCCGACGAATTGTGCGGTATTGCTTTAGCGAAAAAGCGATATTTGAAAAAATCCGACTCGTCGAGTCGGAAAAATTAAAAAACAGCCTTCCAACTGTGGTGAGCTGGAAGGCTATTGTCTATTTCTTCTGTTTTGTACCAAGCGGAGGATAGCCATATGATTCGAGAAAGGTGTTTCTTTCCTCTATTGAGTGCCCTGACAACCCGCCAATACAGAACATATAGGCACGATGCAGGTCGCTTTCGTCAAAGGCGTGCGATGCCAGCTGCATGATTTTCTGGGCTGTTTGAATATCCAAATCAAGGCCACAGGAAAATGCGACGATCGTTTCGATGCTTGGGCGTGTGCTTGCACCATTAATTGCTCTGCGGTAGAATACCTCGTCAAGGCCTGTAAGGCTACAGAAATGCGGAGAGCTTATACCGCGTTGTGTAATGATCTCTCCCATAAGCTGCCATGCGGTCTTCTGCGGATTGGCGAGGCGGTACGAATTTGTTTGTTTTTCAAATTCATCACGTTTCTTTTGGAGCTCTTCAGAGAGAACAATCGCTGCTTGATTTTCTTTAGGAATAAACACTGATACTCGTTGAGAAGTGTTTGCCCTATGCATGAGAACAAGCGGGACATGGGGATGATCAATTTGGGGTGCCTCGATCCACGAAAATGACAATGTACAAGTATCAAGGTGTTCAAGTGCATACTGTGTCAGTTCCGGCTTTCCATCTTCTGTGCGAAAGACATACGCAGGATTGTTGATTACAAAGTGTTTCTGAGCGTAAACAAACAACCCATCATTCAGTAGCCTGCGCAGTTCAGCGTTCGTGCTGTAAACGAAGAAAGCATCTGCTTCTTCAATATCATAATGTGGCTTATTGATGGATTCAAATTGCAAAACCACCTTCGCTTCAGAGCATCCCACTTCCTGCATACGAATAAGCACAGACTGCTTTGAAACGGCATAGAAGGTTGCTAATTCCTCCGCGATCAGTTCCGTAAGCAAAGAGTTTTGAGCGTCTTTTTCTTCTACAATCCTGTATTTGTCATATAGCTCGGCAACCTTTACTTTGAACGTAGCAAGAGGCATCAGAATTCGAGGAGCCAAGCTGTTAGCCTGCCATTCCATACGCTGTTCATCTGTCCAAGGCATATCTTTCTCTGGATAGACCGCGTTTGAGGGGCACCGACACGCCACAAAGCGTTCTTTCCGCAATATATGCTTGATAGCAGCATACATTCGGTGTTTATACCAGTGGAAGACCTCGTGAGCAATGGTATTATTGACGCATCCAAGATTGCGTTCCCAGAACGTATATGCATCGATTAAGATTGTTCCGCGACTAACCTCAACCGTGCTCTTGCTGCACTTAAAGAGATCAAGAAGCTCAACGTTTCCCGCAGAGAAACAAATCTCGCCGAAAATGCTAAAATCATCCGTCAAACATCTACCTTGGATAATTGTAAGCCCCATACTTTCAGCAATTGCCGAGATAGGAACACACATTGGTCGTTCTAGGGCTTCGGGGCAGTATTGTTTCAGAAAAACTTCAGCTTCCTGTTCAAGATCTTCCTTTTTAATGTATGGAACAATGTTGGAAGAGAAAGTGCCTTTTGCCGTTTTTCGATAACCGCGTTGATAAGGGCAAATATTGGTGATCTTCAGATGTTCAAGTCGATCGGTAATCTTCGCTTCACAGGAAATCGTCAGCCACTGAATGATGTCGCTATTGCCGCAGTTCCATTCTGTTTCCTCGATTAGTGCTATAGAACAATTCGTAACAGCATCGAAAGATAATATGTCTTCCGCGATGCGAATATTGCATGTGAATTCGAGCGACAGATTCTCCAGATAAGCAGAGGTCGGGTATTTAATCCTGCTTCTGGATAAGTCCAGCACATAAGGGTGTTCGGATATATATTGAGAGGCTTTCTCCCACATTGGATGGTAGCACACCTCGTAAATGAACTGCTCCAATTCGTTTTGGTAATTGCCCACGGTCTTTTCCTCTCTTTGGCTTTTTGTCGGAATATTGTATACAGATCTACAATACATATTATACCACATGACGGCTTTTATTTCAATTGAAGATAGAGATAATTCTTGCAATTATGAAGATAATCTCTTGATGTGCGGCCTATTAAGTGATATACTAATAAAGTGAAAGTGTTTTCCCTAATTATACTTAGAGGTGACGTTCGTGGATATCAGCTACAAAAAATTATGGAAGCTACTCATTGACAAGGACATGAAAAAGAAAGACTTGCAAGTGTCCGCGGGGATAAGCTGGGCTTCCGTAACAAAACTGTCAAAAGGCGAGACGGTTAGCATGGATGTGTTGATCAAGGTTTGTAAAGCATTAGACTGTAACATCGGAGATATTGTCGATATTATTCCTGAAGATCAGTAGAGGGATAAAACATGGCCAGTAGTAATAATCACGAAACGATCAGCCGGGCAAGTTTGCATACACAGAAAAAATTTGAGCTGATCGAAAAATACATTATGCCGTGGGCACAGAAGCTGATGAACAATCCCAGCTGCAAAGGCCTGGTATATATTGACTGTATGTGTAATAGCGGTCTTTATCATGACGATAATAATGTATTAATTGAAGGAACACCGCTTAGGGTTTCGCGTATTTTACGCAATATTGCTGGTCAGTATCCTTTCAAGCAGGTACATCTGTATTTTAACGACCAGGATGAGGCTAAGACTGCTTTGCTGAGTAAAAAAGTTCCGAAGGAAACATCTAACTTTCACATCACAATCACCAGCAAAGATGCGAGTGAGTTACTCAGAAGCATTGGCCCTGAGTTGGATCATCCGAATCTTCATTATTTTTTGCTCTATGATCCTTATGATGCAGACATCGACTGGGAGGGGCTACTTCCTTTCTTCCGGCATTGGGGCGAAGTAATGATCAACCATATGGTATCTGATCCTGTTCGTGCCATCAGCCAGGTCAAGAAGAAAAGCACCATGCAGAAGTATGAAGGAACTTACATGGTTTCGGATTTTGAGAAACTGGTTCCTTTCGGAAGTGACAAGGCTGCCTATGAGAAGAGAATTCTTCAGATCATTAACGCACTGAAGGGCAAGCGCAGGTATTATGTGGCAGCGTATCCATTCTACAACACGCAAAATTCTCAAATGTACAGTTTGATTCACTGTACGAGTAATCCTGTTGGTTTCGAACTGTATAAGAAAACTGCATGGCAGACCTTTGAAAATCATTCGTCCAACAAGAACACTCATGGTCACGAGAATCAGCTGATGCTCGATTTTAATGGTTCTGGCAAGATCACGACTCAAACAGACGAATCCTGTTTTACTGTCCTCGATATAGCCAAATATATCCATTACTGCTTCAAAGGTCAGCGTGATGTACCGCTTGAAGAAGTCTATAACTCTCTCAAGGCGCATCCCGTTTTCCCGGCAGATGGGTATCGTTCCCAGATAAGAGATTACTTAAAGTCGGATTTTGGAGCAGAAATAAAATTCGTGAAGGACCCTGTTACTGGGAAAAAAGAAACACGGGTATCATTCGCAGAAGGAAAGTTTAATTATGAATGACGTTGCGGGATATATACAACGTAAGACTATGCTGTATCAAACCGGTGTAGAATATGGTGACTATACGATGAACTTTGTCCAAGGCTGCTCTCACGGCTGCAAATTTCCATGTTATGCTTTCATGATGAAGAAACGCTTTGGACAGATAAAATCCTATGAGGAATGGTGTCGTCCGCACTTGGTTTCCAATACACTGGAACTGCTCGACAAGGAGATTCCTCGTCTGAAATCAAGGATCAAATCTGTGCAGCTGTGCTTTTCAACTGACCCGTTTATGTACGGGTATCCAGAAATCGAGGCGCTGGCGCTGGCATCTATCAGCAAACTCAATGCTGCTGGTATTAAATGCACAGTTCTAACTAAGGGGATACTTCCTGCGAGCTTGGCATATCTGTCATCGGAGAATGAATATGGCATCACGCTAATCTCGCTGGACGAAGAGTATCGGAAGAAGATGGAGCCCGGTGCGGCACCTTACCGCGAGAGACTGGAAGCATTGCGGAGTCTGTATGATGCAGGATGCCGGACGTGGGTTAGTATCGAACCGTATCCGACTCCCAACCTGATAGAGCAGTCACTGGGTGATTTATTGGATGCAGTAAACTTCGTGAACAAGATTATCTTTGGGCGTACCAACTACAGCAAAGAAACAAGTGCTTATACTGAGCATAGAAAGTTTTACAATGACAAAGCTGCAGAAGTGATTCAATATTGCGAGAAGCATCATATTGAGTATCACATCAAGGAAGGTACAATTACAGACTGAGGAGGACATACCATGGATGCCCATTTGCTCAATACAATTGCCAACTTCATCTGGGGCATCGCCGATGATTGCCTTCGGGATGTGTATGTGCGCGGCAAGTACCGCGATGTCATTCTGCCCATGACGGTCATCCGTCGCCTGGACGCCGTGCTGGAGGACACCAAGCAGCAGGTTTTGGACATGAAGAAAGTGCTGGACGACGCGGGCATCACCAATCAGTGGGGCGCGCTGTGCAACGCCGCCGGGCAGGCCTTCTGCAACGCGTCGCCCTTCTGCCTGCGGGATCTGACCGGGCGCTCGGCAGGGCAGAAGCTCAAGACGGACTTTGAAGCGTATCTGGACGGCTTCTCCCCGAACGTGCAGGAAATTTTGGAGAAGTTCAAGTTCCGCAACCAAATCGCAACCATGGTCGAGGCCGACATTCTCGGCGCAGTCATTCAGAAGTTTGTCAGCAAGGATGTCAACCTCAGCCCCAAGCCGTGCGGCACCTTGCCCGGCCTGGACAACCATGCCATGGGCACCCTCTTTGAAGAGCTGGTTCGCCGCTTCAATGAGGCCAACAACGAGGAAGCTGGCGAGCACTGGACGCCCCGCGACGTCGTGGAGCTGATGGCAGACCTGGTGTTTGCGCCCATCGCCGACCAGATCAAGGACGCCACGTACTCGTGCTATGACGGAGCCTGTGGAACGGGTGGAATGCTCACGGTGGCACAGGACCGCCTGAACGCCATCGCCGCGCAGTCCGGCAAAAAGGTGTCCATCCACCTGTTCGGGCAGGAGATCAACCCCGAGACCTACGCCATCGCCAAGGCGGACATGATGCTCAAGGGCGACGGCGAGGAGGCGCTGCATATCGCCTTCGGCTCCACGCTCTCCTCCGACCAGCACGCTACCCGTACCTTTGACTTCATGCTGGCCAATCCGCCGTACGGAAAGAGCTGGAAGACCGACGCCGACAGAATGGCCACAGGCAAGAAAAAGGAAATCGTGGACACCCGCTTCAACGCTGCCACGCAGGATGGCGCGCCGCTGCCCATGATCCCGCGTTCTTCAGACGGCCAGCTGCTCTTTTTGCTCAACAACATCAGCAAGATGAAGCAGGATACCCCGCTGGGCAGCCGCATTGTGGAGGTACACAACGGTTCCAGCCTGTTCACCGGCGACGCGGGCAGTGGCGAGAGCAACGCCCGCCGCTACATGATCGAAAACGACCTGGTGGAGGCGATCATCGCCCTGCCGGAGAAGATGTTTTACAACACAGGCATCGGCACCTATATCTGGGTGCTGAGCAACCGCAAGGAGGCGCGCCGCCAGGGCAAGATTCAGCTTATCGACGCTACCGGCATCAAGACGCCCCTGCGCAAGAACATGGGCGAAAAGAACTGCGAGCTATCTCCAGAGCAGCGCCGGGAGATCGTGCGCATCTTCATGGATTTTGAGGAGAGCGAGGTCAGCCGCATCTTCGAAAGCAGCGAATTTGGCTATTGGAAGGTGTCCGTGCAGCAGCCGCTGCTCGACGCGCAGGGCAACCCCGTGCTCGACAAGAAGGGCCGCATCCAGCCGGACAAGGAAAAGAGCGATACCGAAATCATCCCCTTTGGCTATGAGGGCGGCATCGAAGGCTTCATGGAAAACGAGGTGCGCCCCTACGCCCCCGGCACGTACATCGACCCCAAGGCCACGAAGGTCGGCTATGAGCTGAGCTTCACCAAGTACTTCTACAAGCCCGTGCAGCTGCGCTCCATGGAGGAGATCGTGGCGGACCTGCGTGCGCTGGAGCAGGAGACGGACGGCATGTTGGCGGAGATCCTCGGGGGGATGCAAGGATGAAGCGGTATGATAGTTATGTGCATGTTGATTCACCGTGGTTTTATAGCATTCCCGGTGAATGGAAGCAAACGCGGCTAAAGAGCCTTACGACTTATATTTCACGCGGTCAAACTCCTTCATATACCGATGATGAAACTTGCCCAAAGGTAATTAACCAAGCACTATTTAGCCGTGGATTTTGGAATACGGAGAAAATACGGTATACCGCATCAGAGTCAATTAACAACGCAAATATCGCAAAGGCTGGAGATGTTTTGTTGGCATCGACAGGCGGAGGAGTTCTTGGCAAGGTATTTTGTTTTGATCAACCTGATTTATATATTGCAGACAGCCATGTAACCATCATAAGAACCCGCGAACAGCTATCTGGTCGGTATCTTTATTACTATTTGTCTGTTTGCTACGATGCAATAAATGCGTTGCTTAGCAAAGGATCGACGAATCAAACGGAGCTTCAAGAGTTTCCCTTGAAAAACATGCCGGTTCCCGTCCCTCCCCGCGACGAGCAAGACCAGATTGTGCGCTACCTCGACTGGCAGGTGTCGAAAATCAACCTGTTGATCGCGGCGAAGCGGAAGAAAATTATCTTGCTCAAGGAGTGGAAGCAGCGAAGAATTACCGAAGTCGTTACGCATGGGATAACTCCAAATGTACCTCATAGAGATTCGGGAATTGCGTGGATAGGGGCTATTCCTGCGCACTGGCATTGCGTTGCTTTGAAAAGGTGCGCTATGGTCAAATCGGGAATTACACTCGGCAAACAGTACCCCGTCGGTACTCAACTGGTTAGTGTGCCTTATCTGCGTGTAGCCAATGTGCAGGACGGGTTTGTCAGCATCGAAACAGTCACCAATTTGAATGTCACACCAGAAGAAGCGACCCAATATGCGTTGCCAAAGGGATGCGTCCTAATGACGGAAGGGGGAGACCGGGATAAGCTTGGTCGAGGATGTGTGTGGAACAGTGAAATTGAAAACTGTATCCATCAAAACCATATTTTCGCCGTAACGGTGAATGATAAGCTCCTGTTCAACAAATGGTTAGAATATGTATCTGCCTGTGACATTGGGCGTGTATACTTTGATATTACTGCCATCAAAACAACCAACCTTGCCTGCACAAATGCTACAAAAGTTATGACATTTCCCATACCACTCCCGCCGCGTGATGAACAGGAACGTATCACCAATGAACTAAACAGGATAACATGCAAGTTCAACGATGCCCGAATAAATTTGGAGAAACAAATTGAACGCTTACAAGAACTTCGCACCCGCTTGATCTCCGATGCAGTCACGGGGCAGATCGACGTGCGGGGCATTGAAATTCCTGATGATGAGCGTGCCGAAGAATTCGCTTTCCCCGACAACATGGAAGAGGAATCGGAGGATATTGCCGATGAAGAAGAATAAAGCACCAAGGTGGTGGCTGCTGGCGATCGTTGCAACGCCCCTCGTCCTGATGCTTTGCCTGCACATTGGCATTGCACTCGGACAGTATTTCGGGATCAACATCAATGTGCCCGGCATCGGTGCCGCAGATTGGTTTCTCTTTGCGGGGAGCTATCTGGGCGGCGCCATGACGTTGATGGGCGTGGTGGCCACACTCAAGCATGAGCGCAGCATCCATCGCCACCAGCTCATGATTGAAAGTATCGAGAAAGAAAAAGCGCTGCTGAATTCCATTGTTGCCCGCCTGGATTTTTTTGCACCGTCCATTTGTTATACCGAGTTTGCTTCTGCTTTGAGCATTTACGAACTGAATAAACATCCGGACTTTTCTTCAGCGCGCAGGCGGATTGCCGAGTCGATGAGCAGCCTGAACCAGGCCAGTACAGACTTGCTTATCGGTACCGATATGAAGTGTCAACCAACAGAATGCAATCAGTGCCCGCATCCCTGCCGTTTGCCCGCTGTACGAAGCGAGTTTTGCAGCATTTATGATGCCGTGGGAAAACAGCTCTATGATGTGCTTGCGCAATTGGACGCGTTTGTCAATGACACGTACCAGAATACAATCGCAGATAAGTTGATCAATGTATATCAACAGGAAATGGCCCAATGCAAAAATACTGGGACAGTGTCAAGCCATACTGAAAGAGATATTGAGCTTGCGCGGCAGCGCAAGGTTGATTTGGCCGCAAAAAAACAGGAATTGGACGTTGCCCTGCAAGATATTGCAAATTGCAACCAACAAGAAAGAGTTCGGCTCATCAATTTGTCCCGTGAATACATTTCCCTCCGCCTGCAGAATGCAAAACGGGATTGTTTCCCCAATACATAAGGAGTGCGGTCTATGTTCACCAACACCAAAGAATCCGGCCTCGAAAGCCTGATTGTGAAGTGGCTTGTCGAGCAGAATCATTACGAGCAGGGACACAGCCATGACTACAGCATGGAATACGCCTTGGACACCGCGCGCCTCCTCCGCTTTTTGAAGGACACCCAGCCGGAGGCCGTGGAAAAGCTGCAGCTGGAAACCCATCCGCTCAAGCGCGCGCAGTTCCTCTCCCGCGTGCGGGATGAAATCACCAAGCGCGGCATCATCGATGTGCTGCGCAAGGGCGTCAAGGTCTACCCGGCCAGCCTGGTGATGTTCTACATGACGCCCAGCGTGAATAACCCCACCGCCGCGCAGCTGTATGCCAAGAACATATTCAGCGTCACGCGCCAGCTGCACTTCTCCCCCGATGCAACCAAGCTGTCGCTGGACCTGTGCATTTTCATCAATGGCCTGCCGGTGATCACCTTTGAACTGAAAAACCGGCTCACCAAGCAGAACGTGGATGACGCGGTCTATCAGTATCAGCATGATCGCAGCCCCAAGGAGCTGCTGTTCCAATTCACGCGCTGCATGGTTCACTTTGCGGTGGATGATGCGCAGGTGAAGTTCTGCACCCGCCTGCAGGGAAAGGAAAGCTGGTTCCTGCCCTTCAACAAGGGATACAAAGACGGCGCAGGCAATCCGCCAAACCCGGACGGCCTGATGACGGATTACCTGTGGAAGCAAATCCTCACCAAAGAGATGCTTTCCCGCATCATCGAAAACTACGCTGCCCTGACCGTGGAAAAGGACGAGGAAACCGGCAAGCCCAAATACAAGCAGATCTTTCCGCGCTATCATCAGCTGATGGCGGTAGAAAGCCTACTGGCGGACGTCAAAGCTCATGGCGTGGGCAAGCGGTATCTGATCCAGCACAGCGCGGGAAGCGGCAAATCCAACTCGATTGCATGGCTGGCGCACCAGCTCACCGGGCTGGAGGATACGCAGGGGAATCTGTTGGTGGATTCCGTCATTGTGGTCACCGATCGCGTGATTCTGGACAAGCAAATCCGCGACACGATCCGCCAGTTTGCGCAGGTGGACAAGCTGGTCGCCTGGGCGGAGAGCTCCGGCGACCTGCGCAAGGCCATTGAGGATGGACGCCGCATCATCATCACCACCATCGAGAAGTTCCCGTATGTGCTGCCCGAGATCAGCGAAGACCACAAGGACCGGCATTTTGCCATCCTCATCGACGAGGCGCATTCCAGCCAGAACGGCAAGACCGCGGGCAAGATGAACATGACGCTCTCGGCCATCATGTCCGACCCGGACATGGACAACGAGGACAAGATCAACGCCATGTGCGAGGGCAAAAAGCTGCTGACCAATGCCAGCTATTTCGCCTTCACCGCCACGCCGAAGAACAAGACGCTGGAAACCTTCGGCACCCTGGTTGTCGATGCATATGGCAACCCGATTCTCAATGAGAAGGGGGAGGCACAACATCGGCCGTTCCACGTATACACCATGAAGCAGGCCATTGAGGAAGGCTTCATTCTGGATGTGCTCAAATACTACACGCCCATCGACAGCTATTACCGGCTCAAGAAAACGGTAGAAGATGACCCGATGTTCGACAAGAAAAAGGCGCAGAAAAAACTCCGCGCCTTTGTGGAAAGCCAGTCGTTTACCATTAGCGAAAAAGCAGACATGATGGTCAGCCACTTTCACGATCAGGTCATCGCCAAGGGGAAGATCGGCGGCCAGGCCCGGGCCATGATCATCACCAGCAGCATTGAGCGTTGCATCGATTATTATCATGCGGTGAACAGGTGTCTGGCCAACCGGCGCAGCCCCTACAAAGCGATCATCGCTTTTTCGGGCGAGAAGCAGCTGGATGAACATCAGCCGCCCGTCACCTCTGCCGGACTGAATGGCTTTTCGGACGCGGCCATTCCCAAGACCTTCAAGAAGGACCCCTATCGTTTTCTCATTGTGGCAGATATGTTTCAGACCGGCTATGACGAGCCACTGCTGCACACCATGTATGTGGATAAGATGCTCTACGACATCAAGGCGGTGCAGACGCTCAGCCGCCTGAATCGGGCATGTCCGAAAAAATACGACACCTTTGTGCTGGACTTTTTCAACAATCCGGACGACATCATCCAGTCTTTCTCCCGGTACTACAAGACCACGCTGCTGTCCGGGGAGACCGATCCAAACAAGTTATACGACCTGATTGCCGAAATGGAGACGGACCAGGTATACAGCAATGAGCAGGTAGAGCAGTTGGTGAACCGATATCTGGATGGCGCGGACCGCGATCAGCTGGACCCGGTGCTGGATGCCTGTGCCGCCCTGTACAAGCAGCTTGAAACGGACCGGCAGATCAAATTCAAGAGCGCAGCGAAAGGTTTTGTGCGCACCTACGGCTTCCTGAGCGCTATTTTGCCCTATGGCAATCCCGAGTGGGAAAAGCTGTCGATTTTCCTGAACATGCTGATTCCAAAGCTGCCCTCTCCGCAGGAGGACGACTTTGCCCAGGGCATTCTGGAGGCCATTGATCTGGACAGTTATCGCATTGAGAAGCGGGAAACCATTTCATTGATTCTTCCCGATGAAGACGCCGAGGTCGGTCCTGTCCCTACCAGCACTGCCAAAGGAAAACAGGAGCCGGAAATGGACCTGCTCAGCGCGATACTCTCCGATTTCAATGATATGTTTGGCAATATCAACTGGAATGATGCGGACAACGTCCGCCGCCAGATCCTGGAGATTCCCGGCATGGTCAGCCGTGACGAACAGTATCAGAATGCCATGCGTAACAGCGACAAGCAGGAGGCGCGCACTGAAAGCGATCGAGTGCTGCAGAAGGTCATCTTCTCAATCATGGCAGACAACATGGAGCTGTTCAAGCAGTACACAGACAATCCTGAATTCAAGAAATGGCTGAGCGACTTGGTGTTCAATTTGACTTATAACAAGGACGGGAAGCCATATCAAAGCCAGCGTTGATGCCTGTACAGGCTTGCAAGGTTTCAACTATCGGCGAAAACACTTTGCTTTGTGTATAAAAGTATATGAGAACATTGAAACCACTCTCCAACGATAGTATTACTATCATTTGAGGGTGAAACCACCTAAATGGCATCAGTCTCATGGGCTCATACCAGACGCCTACACAAAGATCAAAAGCCCCGGAAACCCCTTATTTTCAAGGGATTTCCGGGGCGTTTTTGTATCAAAGTCGAAAGGGTCTTAGACCCGTGCTGCGGTACGGGCACCATACCACAGGCTATGTTGAAAAACAAAACTCAGCAGGGTATTCCCATTTCGGCTGCCTATGAAACAGTTTGGGCGTCAGATAAATTCTCATTTCCTTTACAGATTGCAAGCATTAGCCTGGCAAGAATGGATGCCACCAATCAACCGTTAAAAATCTTTCAAAGAAACGCGTTTGAATTGGAACAAGGACAAAGCATTCCTCTCACGGACCCGGCAACGGGACAGTGTATAACGTGCAAATTGCCGCTGTTCCAAACGATAGTGTCCAATTTGCCCTTTGTGCCATTTGAAATCATTAACGATGATGAGCAAACATATATAGCCAGAGTGCAAGAGGAAATAAGAAGCCGTACTTTGATATCGCTTGATGAACGCTCTGACCTATATCAGTATCTCGTACTGTACCTGCATAAGATGCTTGATCAAAATGGTAGATTAGGAATCATCACCTCCAATTCATGGCTCGGTACAAAATCAGGACGTTTGTTTTTCGAAATTTTGGGTTGGTATTACGAAATCAATCAAATCCACATCAGCAGAAACGGCAGATGGTTCCACAATGCCGATGTCGTTGCTGTTATTCTTATTTTGACCAAGAAATCTTGTATTTCCGCACCTGCAAAGACAGAGGTGGTGCGTTTTTACAGCTGGCATAAAGACCTTCAGCATATGGAATCAGACGATATGGAAGCATTGATTAATGATGCCCTTCTTAACGAATGCCAACATCCGCAGGTGGCTTCCATGTTTTCCTATACCAGAGGAGATATCGACTTGCTGGCAAGCCTGAATATCTCCTTGAATGCACTGTTCCATAATGTTCTTTGGCTAAAAGACATTGCCGAGCAAATTTGCCCGGTGACAGATTATTTACAAGTCACCAGAGGCGAACGCCGAGGCTGGGACAAAATGTTTTATCCGGGAAAGGGGCATGGCATTGAAACCAATTATATAAAAAAGGTTCTCAAAAGCAGTAAACAGCTTACATCACTTTGTGCAATGCCAGATAGTGACGCATTTTGCTGTTCGGCAAGTATCTCTGCCTTGGAAAAAGCAGGACACAAAGGAGCGCTCGCCTGGATTCGCTCTTTTGAAAATGTGCTCAACGGCACAGGAAAACCACTTCCCCAAGTCCTTGCACGAAAGAATAGATACTGGTATGAAATGCGAGACACAGCTACCGCAGAATTTGTAACGGGGATGAATCCGGATAGACGTCTCTTTGTTGCAAAATTCGATGAACCAACCTTTGTAAATCAAAGGCTCATAGCCTTTAAGAGAATCAACGACCGTGTTGATGCTGACTTGCTACATGCCTTGCTGAATTCAATCCTGAGCATGTTTTATATTGAAGCAATAGGGTTTGGACGCGGATTGGGTGCATTGGATATTAATGCAACAAATATTGGCTCAATGATGATCTTGAATCCCGCCAGGCTGACTTCTGCGAATGCCGCAAATATATTAGCAGCCTTTGAACCACTGAAACATCGAAAGATATTAGGGACGACAAAAGAATTGGAGCAAGAGGATCGCATTCATTTTGACCACATTGTGCTTACCGCATTCGGAATTGATCGGTATTATGATAGTATGAGAGATGCCTTGCTCTCTATGCAGCGTCAGAGATATGCAGCAAAAGAATAGATTGTTTTTGGGCAGGCTTTTTGGTATTTTCAAACGAATAGACATAGCACTTTGAACGCTGACAAGAAACATGACTATACCTGGTGCCGAACATGAAAAAGCAGGGTGCGAATCCCAGAAGGACAAGCACCCTGCTTCTGTTTGTCTTACTCCAGCTCAAACGCCCCGGTGTACAGCCGGTAATAAGCGCCCTTCTGGGCGATCAGATCCTCATGGCTGCCGCGCTCGATGATGCGGCCGTGGTCCAGCACCATGATGGCATTGGAGTTGCGCACGGTGGACAGACGGTGCGCGATGACGAACACCGTGCGGCCCTGCATGAGCGCATCCATGCCCTTTTGCACGATGCTTTCGGTGCGGGTGTCGATGGAGGAGGTGGCTTCGTCAAGGATCATCACCGGCGGGTCGGCCACGGCGGCGCGGGCGATGGAGATCAGCTGCCG
>ERZ779866.2688-NODE-2688-length-15518-cov-5.462394_pt1 | contig 15518 bp, 18 predicted proteins | sample MGYA00511248_ERZ779866 | MGnify/ENA primary metagenome ERZ779866 (study PRJEB29588, sample SAMEA2155758) | human gut metagenome | biome: human gut; feature: human-associated habitat; material: faeces | place: Denmark | collected 2008/2010 ... | reverse complement strand
TTTTTCGACAGCCTGGAGCGGAGCCCGGCCGGGCTCCGCTCTCCTTACATTCAGAAGGGCTGCGAGGGTTTTATGCGATATAAATAGTCCAATTTATAGGACTTAAACTGTGGTATTCTTGTACCATCCCAAAGAGGAAAGGAGCAGAATCGTATGGATTACAGCATCGTTTGGGTAAGAGGACATGTGGAGGTTTTTGACTGGGCAGGCCGGTTCTGCTTCTCGGCGGACAGCGAGCGGGAGGCCCTGGAGGAGCTGGAACAGGTGGCCTGAGAGGTGGATTTTGATTTTTTCCTTACATTCCGTCTAAAAATGTGCTAAAATAAAATCACAGCGCGCGGTTCTGATCACGTTCGTCACGTTGTCAGAACCGCTTTTTGTTTTGATGAGGAGGGGAAGCGCCGTGTTCGCGGTGGGAGATCTGATTGTGTACAGCGAGACTGGGGTGTGCCGTGTGGAGCAGATCGGGCCGCCCCCCTTTGATCCGAAGGCGAAGCGGGAATATTATACCCTGTCCCCTATGAATTGCCGGGAGACCATCTATGTCCCGGTGGACACGCAGGTGTTTATGAGGCCGATCTTGAGCCGGGAGGCGGCGGAGGAGCTGATCGACCGCCTGCCGGAGATCCAGCAGGCCCAGGTGGACAACCGGGATTATCGGGCTCTGGCACAGCAGTACCGGGGATTTTTAGAGACCCACCGCTGTGAGGATCTGGTCCAGCTGATCAAGCTGGTTTATGCCAAAAATCAGCACAAGAGCCGGTCAGGGAAAAAGCCCAGCAAGGTGGATCAAGATTATCAAAAGCGGGCTGAGGCTCTGCTCCACGGGGAGCTGGCTGCCGCGCTGGGGATTCCGGTGGAAGCTGTACCGGACTAGGGCGGTCTGACTTTGTTTGCTGTTTCATAAACGCTTGGGACTATTTCGTAAGTAGTCTGAGACTTAGCACCTAAAGTCCTCTCTCATTTTAACAATTCAGCAACACTGCAAAAACACTTGTCCAACACAATGATGGTATGCTATGCTGACAATGAGGAAAACATCGGGATGGAAGGTGTTACTATGATAAATATTTTGGTTTTGGAGGACGACGCCGTTTTGAACAAGAGCGTCTGTACCTATCTGAATGACAGCGGCTTTTCCGCCAAAGGTTTTCTGAATGCCAACGATGCCTATGACGCCATGGTGGGCACGCTGTTTGACCTGATCGTCTCCGACATTATGATGCCGGAAATCGACGGCTTTGAGTTTGCGGAACATATACGGCGCATCAACAAGCGGATTCCCATTTTGTTCATGTCGGCTCGGGACGATCTTCCCGCCAAGCAGAAGGGGTTTCGGGTGGGAATCGACGATTACATGGTAAAGCCCATTGACTTTGAAGAACTGCTGCTTCGAGTGCGGGCGCTGCTGCGCCGGGCGAACATCGAGACGGAAAAGAAACTGACGGTGGGCAACCTGACCCTGGACGGCGACGGTATGACCGCCGAAGTGGACGGAGAGGAAGTCCCCGTGACGCCCCGTGAGTTCAACATCTTGTTCAAGCTGTTGTCCTATCCCAAAAAGATATTTTCCCGCGCCCAGCTTATGGACGAATTTTGGGAGGCAGATACAGACGCCAGCCTGCGCTCGGTGGATGTGTATGTCACCAAGCTGCGGGACAAGTTCTCCGGCTGTGATGGATTCGAGATCAAGACGGTGCGCGGCGTAGGCTATAAGGCGGTGCTCAAATGAACCGGGAGAAAAACAAATCCCTGTTTCCGCCATCCATCTTCTTTGTGTTTCTGCTCGTTTTGCTGGTCATGGCAGGCGTGCATACAGGGCTTCTGACATTGATGGAAACGATGGGATGGAATGATACGGTTCAGATCATCCTGCCTGTCGTGTACTGGTCCATCATTGCGGCAGGGCTGACGATCTTCACCCGCTGGCGTATCCAAAAGACCTATGACGTGCCGGTGCAGCGGCTGGCCGAGGCCGCCCGCCAGGTGGCTGAGGGGGACTTTTCCATCTATGTCCCTACCATGCACACGGCGGAGAACAAGGATTATCTGGACCGCATGATCGAAGATTTCAATAAAATGGTGGCAGAACTGGGCAGCATGGAGACATTAAAAACCGATTTCTTTGCCAATGTCTCCCATGAGTTCAAGACGCCGCTGGCCGGTATCCAAAACAATGCCATGCTCCTGCAGCGGCAGAATATCAGCGAGGAGGAGCGTCTGGAATGCGCTGCCGCGATTGTGCAGTCCACCCGGCGGCTTTCCAACCTCATCTTCAATATGCTGAAATTGAACAAGCTGGAAAAGCAGACCATTGTTCCCAAAGCGGAGCTTTATGACCTGTGCGAGCAGCTCTGTGAATGCGTGATCGAATTTGATACTGTCATGGAGAAGAAAGACATCGAGTTTGAAGCCGATCTGGAGGATCGGGCGATGATCGAAGCGGATAAAGACCTTATGGCGCTGGTGTGGAACAACCTGCTCTCCAACGCAGTAAAATTTACGCCGTCCGGCGGCAGTATCGTTCTTCGCCAGCACACGGATTCGGACGGCATCAACGTGTCCGTATCGGACACAGGCTGCGGAATGGATGCGGACACCCAAAAGAAAATATTCGAGAAATTCTATCAGGGGGACACGTCCCATGCTACCGAGGGCAACGGCCTTGGCCTGGCGCTGGTGCTTCGCGTCCTGCATCTGCTGGACTGCCAGATTTCAGTACAGAGCGAACCCGGTAACGGTTCCACCTTTACCGTACATATTCCCCTGAAATTACTTGCAGAAGGGAGTAAATAGCCATGGAACAGGAACATCAGCCATCTTATGTGGCGTATGATTACAAGGAGATCACTGCCAAAGGAGAGCGTGCCGCCATCCTCAAGGACTGCTATCAAAGTCTTGGCTGGGAGGCGGAACAAGAAAATGCCTCCGGGCAGATCATGCTCCGCCGGAGCCGCAAGATTATGAATAAAATGGAGCTGACCCGATTGCAGCGCAACATGGAGGCTTGCGTGGCGGAAATTGACGCTCTGCAAAAGGAAAAAACGACGCGGGCATCCATCGTTTCACTGGTACTCGGATTGATCGGCACCGCGTTTATGGCCGGTTCCGTTTTTGCGGTCACGGCAACCCCGCCGATTGTCTGGCTTTGCATCCTGCTGGCGGTCCCGGCTTTCGTACTGTGGATACTCGCGCCTGTTTTGTATCCCAGAATGGTCGCCAAGCGGACAAAGGTGATCAATGAACTGATTGAACGGAAATACGACGAGATCTATGCGATCTGCGAAAAAGGCAGCAAATTGCTGTAAACACTGTTCTCGCCACGCAAGCGGGCTGTACCCTGGGACCGGGGTGCAGCCCTTTTCTTTTTGCAATTTTAACATGGCGGCAACACAGCGCAAGCGTTGCAACAACAAAGCGGTGCTAAACTTTCCATCAGTAACAAGGATTTCCGCATACAGCGGATTGGATTCAGGAGGTCTATTATGAAAAAGTTAGAAGAACGAACCGCCATCATTCTCGGCGCCAGCTCCGGCGTTGGGTACGGCGCGGCGCTGCGTTTTGCGGAGGAAGGCGCCCATGTGATCGCGGGCGCCAGAAGCCTGAACAAACTGGAGGCACTGAAGGCCGAGGCGGAGAAACGGGGATTTTCCGGGACGATCACGCCAGTCGCCTGTGATGTGACCCATGACGATGACCTGGATCACATTTTGCGGGTCTGTCTGGATGCGTATGGCAAGGTGGATATTTTGGCCTGCATCGCCCAATCCAATTTGAATGACCAACATGGCTTTGAAGATTCCGACCTTGAGAACATCCTGTCTTTCTACCGCGGCGGCCCCGGCTATACGTTCCAGATGATCAAAAAGTGCCTGTCCTATATGAAGGAGCGGCACTACGGACGCATCATCACCTGTGCCTCCGGCGCTGGTGAGCGGTACACGCCGCACTCTTGCGGATACGGGATGGCGAAGGCGGCGATCATCAATCTGACCCGCACCTGTGCGGTGGAACTGGGGCAGTATGGCATTGTGACAAACTGCTTCCTGCCGGTCATCCAGGTATCCCACTTTGAGAAGCAGTCCAATGACCGGCCCTGGCCGTTCCCATTATGAACGCCCTCAGCCCGGTGGGACGGATGGGGGATGCCTATGAGGACGGCAGCCCCATGCTGGCGTTTCTCGCCAGTGAGGAGGCGCGCTATATCAACGGACAGGTCATCAGCATCTGCGGCGGCATCAGCTATATCAATCCCAACACCGTGCTGGAAAGGATGGCGCAATTTTAACGCGGCAGCAACATTGCGCCATCACTCCAGCAACAAACAGGAATTTATACTAAGGCCATAAAATCAGAGAAGAGAGGTTATCAATATGGCTGGATTTGATCCACTCAAGGAAGATGCGGCAAAAGCGGAGGCGATCCGCCGCAGATACATGGAGAAAGGCACCACGAAGCTGGACCAGCTCCAGGCGCTGGATACGAAAGTGAAAACGCCCGGAACCGTTGTGGCCTCCATGCTCGGCGTCATCGGTGCATTGGTCATGGGAGCCGGGATGTCCAACATCATGGTGTGGGACAACATGACGGTTGGCATGGCCCTGGGAATTCCGGGGCTGGTGATGGTTTGCCTCGCCTGGCCGGTCTATCGTGCCATCACGGGCCACCGTAGAAAAAAATACGCCCAGCAGGTCATGGAACTGAGCGGCGCGATCATCAAGGAGGAAGCGAAATGAAAAAAGGCATGGTTATCGGTGCAGTCGTTTGCGTCGTTGGCGCGCTCGCCGCAGGGATCGCGGCATTTGCCCATTCCAGGAAAGGCTGGTGCTGAGTGTGAACGCCATTGAAATACGGGATCTCACCAAGAGCTTTCGTGGGATGCACGCGGTGGATCACCTGAGTATGACCGTCCCGGTGGGAGCGATCTATGGCTTCATTGGGGAAAACGGGTCCGGCAAATCCACCACCGAAAAGCTGATCTGCGGCCACCTGGTTCCCAATCAGGGGACGATCAAACTGTTTGACAAGCCCTACACCGATCCCGGCGTCCGGGTGCGGGTGGGGGCGCTGATCGAGAACGCGGGCTGCTTTCCCGGTTCCAGCGTGTACCAGAACCTGATGATGCAGGCCATCAATCTGAATTTGCCCGATCCCGACCGGGAGATCCGCCGGGTGCTGGAGATCGTCCGCATGGACAGCGAGGCCCGGACAAAGTTCAAGAAGTGTTCCCTGGGCATGAAGCAGCGCATCGGGATCGCCATGGCGCTGCTGGGCAGCCCCGCCCTGCTGATTTTGGACGAACCCATCAACGGTTTGGACACGGACGGGATGCGCCTGATGCGGGAGATCCTGGTGGACATTACGGAGAACTACTCCGCCACGGTGCTGATCTCCTCCCACATTCTCGGCGAGCTGGAGAAGATCGCCACCCACTACGGCATCATCCGCCAGGGGCGTATGATCCAGGAACTGTCCGCAAAGGACATGGAGAGCCGGGCCAGGGTATTCGTCTCGGTCAAAACCGGCGATATGCCCCATTCCAAAGAACTGCTCCGCCAACGGTTTGGCAAGGTACGCGAGGAGGACGGGTATCTCCGGGTGTACGATGTGGACGAGCCGGAGGCCATCGCGTCCTGCCTGCTGGACAACGGGCAGAGTGTTCGGGAGATCAAAAAGAACAAGATCGGTCTGGAGGAATACTATGTGGAGCTGATGAGCCGGAAGGAGGGCGCGTAAGATGGATGCGGCAAAACAGTTGCAGTTTACATCCCCCAGCTTTGGGGAACGGTTAAAAAGTATGCTGGGCGTGGATTTCTACCGCCTGTTCCACACCCCGCTGTTTTATATCTTTCTGGCGATTGCCGCCATCATCCCGGCTATGGTCTTTGGCTCCAGCGGGATGGACAGTACCGGGGCGACGGTACAGCTCTACACGAACACCTGGCAGATGGTAGCCAGCCAGACGCCCATGTATGTGGTCAGCGACATCGGTGAATACGCCAACATGAATATGGTGTTCATCTTTGGCGGCATCATGGTGTCCATCTTCATCGGCCACGATTACAGGAGCGGCTATGTGAAGCAGCTTTTTACCACCCACGCCAAAAAGCAGGACTACATGATGAGCAAGACGCTTACCTGCGCCTTTGCCATGACCTGTATGTGCATCACCTATCTGCTGGGAACGGTGGTATCCGGCCTGCTGATGGGCGCTTCCTTTGAGGCGAATATCGGCTCTTTGGTTCTGGCGATCCTGGGCAAGATGGTGATGAGCCTGGGCTGGGCCAGCCTCTACACCTTCCTGAATGTGGTCTTTCGCCGGTACTTCGGTATCTCGGTGGCGCTGTCTTTCTTCTTCGGCACCGGCATCCTGATCATCGGCGCGGCCGCTGTGCTGGGCAACAGCCCGCTGCTGAATTTGTTCCTGTACGGCAGCTCTGTCAACGCCTGCCTGAGCAGCAATATCGTGACCCTGCTGACCTGTATCGTGGTTTCAGTCGCCTGGGCGGTCATTTACAATCTGGCGGGCACCCTGCTGCTGAAGAAGAGCGATGTGTACTGATGGGAGGCGAGAATATGAATGCGGTTGAGATCGCGAATTTACAAAAGAACTTCGGCAGAAAGCAGGCGGTGCAGGGCCTGAACATGACGGTGCCGGAGGGAGCCATCTACGGCTTTATCGGGGAGAATGGCTCCGGCAAATCCACCACGGAAAAATTGATCTGCGGCCTGATCCGCCCCAGCGGCGGCAGTATCCGGCTGTTTGGAAAAGATTATACGGACGGGGATACGCGGGCAAAAATCGGTGTCCTGATCGAATCCCCCGGTTGCTTTCTGGGAGCAACCGTCTGGAACAACATGATGCTGCAGGCGTCCAACCTTGGGTTGAAACACCCCAAAGAAGAAGTCCAGAAGATGCTCCGGCTGGTCCGTATGGAGGGCGCGGCCGGGAACAAGTACAAGAATTGCTCCCTGGGCATGAAACAGCGTATCGGCATTGCGATGGCTCTGCTGGGAGAACCGGAACTGCTCATCCTCGATGAGCCGCTGAACGGCCTGGACGCGGACGGTATGCGGATCATGCGGGAGGTGCTGACCGACATCACCAAAAGCGGGCGGTGTACGGTGGTCATTTCCTCCCACCTGCTGGGCGAGCTTGAAAAAATCGCCACCCATTACGGGATTGTCCGGGGCGGAAAAATGATCGCGGAGATGACCGCCGGAGAACTGGAAAAGAGCTGCCGCACCTATGTGGCGGTGACGGCAAAGGATATGGACGCCGCAAAATCCATACTGAACCGGAACTACACCAGAGTGGAACAGGACGAGGCCGGGTATCTGCGGGTCTACGATCCGGTTAAGCCGGAACAGGTGGCTGCGTATCTCTACGAAAACGGGGTTGCCGTCCGAGAACTGAAAACCGACAAGATCGGTCTGGAAGAATACTACATCGATCTGATGGATGCAAAGGGGGTAAGGTGACATGGAACAACATGGTTCTAAAAAGCGGCTGGGCAATATGCTGACGGTGGATTTCCGCCGGATGTTCACCTCCCGCTATTTTTACATTCTGCTGGGGATCGCCCTGGTCATCCCGGTACTGGTGCTGGTCATGACCACCATGATGGACGGCTCTGTTTCCGTGGACCCCAATACGGGAGTGGAGACTACGGTAGAAGCCTTTGACAGCGTGTGGCAGGCCATCGGTGCGCTTCCGGGCGTGGAGTCCGGCGCGGCCATGAGCCTGACCTCCATGTGCAACATCAACCTGGTCTACTTCCTGGCGGCAGTTTTAGTGGGGATTTTTGTCTGCGATGATTTCCGCAGCGGCTACTGCAAAAATCTGTTTGCGGTCCGCTCGAAAAAGGCCGGATATGTGCTTTCCAAAACAGTTGCCGGTTTTGTAGGCGCCAGTCTGATGCTGGCCTGCTTTTTCGCAGGCGCAATGGTCGGCGGGGCAATCTCCGGCCTGCCCTTCGGGATGGAGGGCTTCCATGTGGGGAACCTCGTGTTCTGCATGATCTCCAAAGTCCTGTTGATGGCCGTATTCGCGAGCATCTATGTCCTGATGGGCGTCATCGGCAAGCAGCGGCTGTGGCTCACCATCCTGCTCTCCCTGGGTGTGGGAATGTTCCTGTTCAACATCATTCCCATGGTGACGCCCCTCACCGCCACGATGATGAATGTCCTTCTCTGTCTGGCGGGCGGCGTCCTGCTGGGCGGCGGCCTGGGCTTTGGCAGCAAGGCTGTGCTGGATCGTTTCGACATTCTGTAAAAGGGGGCGCAAAGATGAAACAGATACGCTCAGGGCAGTCCTTTCTCTATCGGACAAATGGCTATGACAGCACCGTGGTAGAGATCAGGATGCGGGACAAAGTGACGGGCAGCTATTTGCAGGTTGCCCTCACCAACGCAGCCCGGCGGTTTCCCTACCTGACACAAAAGCTGGTGGAAAAGGGCGGCGCATACTATCTGCACCGGGATGATAACTCTATAGTGGCAGTCAAGACGGACAAATTCCGCACCCTTGGCAGCATGGCCACCGGCTATCACCTGCTGGATGTGACTTACACCGGAAACTGTATCCGGGTGGCCTTCCACCACGGGCTGTGCGATGGCCGGGGAGTGATGCCTTTTATCGAGGCTATACTCTACGACTACTGCTGCCAAAAGTATCACAAGAAGTTTTCCTCTGAGGGCATCCGCCTGCCTGGAGAGCCGATCCCGGAAGAAGAAACAGCGGAACCGTTTTCCAGAGAATTTTATGAGGTGGACGAACAGGCGGTGCAGCCGGTGGAGCATGACGGTTTCGCTCTGCCGGAAAGCACCTCCACGCCGGATGCCTGCTATCACTCGGAGATTTTGCTGGATGAGGACACCTTCGTCCATGCCGCCAAAGCAGCGGGGGCAACTCCCACACTGCTTGCCGCCATGCTGCTCTCCCGCTGTGTGCTGGAGCTGAACCCGCAGGCGGAAAAGCCGGTAGTCTGCAATCTGGCGATGGATCTGCGCTCCGCCATCGGCAAGGAACTGACCCACCGCAACTGCGTGGGCACCGCCTATCTGCCCTATACCGCGGAGGACATGAAAACAGCGCCGGAGGAGCTGGCCCGCCGGTATCGGAAACTCCTTGCGGCCCAGCGGGAGCCGAACGCGGTCAAGGCCGCGCTGAACAAGCAGATCGGCCTGTTCAACAAATTGGATGAACTGCACACGCTGGAGGAAAAGCGTCAGCTCATGTCTTTCTTTAACGGCATGGTCAACAACACCTATGTCATCAGCTACATGGGGCGGCTGCGGCTGAACGACTACGCGCAGTATGTGGAATCCGCTCGCTTTTTCAGCGATACCATCTGCGGCCTGACGGTCAATATGATGGCGGCGGCAGGTAAACTGTCGCTGGAAGTGCTGCAAGGATTTCCAGAAGCAAAGTACGCCCAGGCATTCCGGCAGGCGCTGGCTCCCTATGGGCTGATTTCTGCCTCCGCTTTAGAAGTGATCACAACCGGAAAGGACAGGAGCTTTGTCACGGCAAGCCGCCAGGCGGAACGCTACTATGCAAAACCGGAATCCATTTGACGAAAGGGCGGCCATAGAAAGCCGCCCTTTTTAACGCAGCAGCAACACTGCAAAAACAATGCAGCAAAACAAAATCGGTACAATAGGAAAAACGGAAGGAGGCGGCATTCATGGGCGGACATCAGACCAGCAGACTGCTGAGAGGGGCAGACGGCTTATTGGTGCTTTTACAAATCATCTTTTTGGCAGCGGCGTACTGCTTTCGCTCCACCTATCTGATCGGCTGCGGAGGGCTTCTTTTATGGCTGGGCGGATTCCGTCTGCTTGTAAAGAAACGCAGCGGCCCGTGGTGTTCTGTCTTGCTGATTCTTCCCGCGATTGTCCTCTGTGTTTTGTCCTCTGCGCCCCTTTTCACTGACCTGCTGCCGGTATATGACACCATACAGACAGGGGTCATTTGCGCTCTAATCGGAGCGCAGGCTTTTTTCGTTGCCGCCTCTCTGATCGTCAGGAGGAAAGAAAAAGATGTTTCCATTTGGATGGTACGGCAGTTTGACTTTGCACTGCTCTGCGCGCTGCTCCCCGCGCTGGTATCTCAGCTTCTTCTGCTGGGCGAGGAAAGCGAGTGGGCGCAGATGGTATGCCTGACCGGCTGCGTGATGGGCGGTGTACTGCTCCTGCTGGGATGCAACCTGCTGCTGTGCGCCCTCTGCGGATACCGGGGCACACGGGCAAGCATCCGGCTCGTGCGGGATGAATTTCAGCGCAGACGGCGGATCTTCCACTTTGTATCGGTCGGTAAAGACGGCTTCATGGTGCTGGTCAAGCTGGTGATGAGCATTGCATCCACCTCATTTTTCATGTTTGCCAATGCGCTGTTTAGCTGCGGCATCGGACTGGCCCGGTATGTGGCGCTCAAAATGCAAGGGAAAGAAATGGCCGGACAGCTCCGGCTGTACCGGCGGGTCTGCGCCATTTTGAGTTTTTCCGGCCTGTGCTACGCAGGCTACTCTGTCCGGCTGTTCTTCGGCGGCTCTGCCGGACAGTACAGCGAAGTGATGGCCCTTGCCATCGCCGCCTACACCTTTGTGGAATTTGGCCTCCAGATTTATGACCTCATAAAGTTACGCAAGAAGCGCGATCTGGAAGCGGAGGCGCTGCGGCTGGTCAGCCTGTGCGGTATCCTCGTCAGCTTTGTTTTGACCCAGACGGCCATCATGTCTTTCTCCGAGCCGGGAGAACACAACTTTTCTGATGGTTTGGCTGGGGTTGTGTTCGGCGGGCTGGTGGTGCTGGTGGGATTAGTTTCGTTTCTTACCCACAGAATAAAACAGCCGAGCACATGAAATCAAGTCTCGCAGTTTCTTTGAACAATTCATAACATATGTTCCAGGCAAAGCGTTCCGGTGGGGTGGAGCGAGCCTAACCGGGGGTGTGAGACGGGGGAGAGAGGTATTTTTCCAACACGTCTCGGCTGGCAGAGGGGGAGATAAACTCCTGGGTGGTGGAGGTGAAGTCCTGCCGCGGGGCATGGCTGTCCCGCTGAGCATCCAGACGGTATTGGCGGGGAGAACAGCCAAACTGCTGTGCAAATCCCTGGTTGAAGTATTTCAGATCGGAAAACCCGCAGGCGATGCTGATGTCCAGAAGGGATAGGTTGGTACAGAGCAGGAGCTGCCGCGCTTTTTCACAGCGCAGCTTGCGCACATAGGACTGAAAGGGCAGGCCAAAGGCGGATTTGAAAAAAGCGGAAAGGTATCCCATGGTCAGCTCCAGTTCACGGGCCAGATCGGTGAGAAGCAGCTTTTCCGAGTAGTGGCGGTCGATGTAGGCGCTGATGGTCCGAATGCGCTGGGCCCGGTTGGCAGAGCTCTGCCGCTCCTTCTCAGAGATACAGCGGGTGGGAGCCGCCTTCAGAAGCTGCTCAAAAAACAGGCAGATCAGCCCGGCACAGCGCAGGGAGGCGTACTCCTCCTGGGAGAAATATGTGCGGGCGATCTCCAGAAGGGATGCGGCCAGCGGAGAAATTTCATCACCGCCCGCAGCAGGGGAGAGGGAAAATTCTATATTTTCCATCTGGGGAAAGATGCCGGAGAAGAAAGCCGGGGCGATCTGAAGGGACAGGATCAGGGCGGGCCGCTCCGCGATGAGCTCGTGGCTCTCAAAGGGGTTAATGACCCAGAGACTGCCGGCGGAGAAGGCGCGGCTGGAGCTGGGGGACAGCAGCTGCACGGAGCCGTCCAGAAGCAGGCACACCTCAAACTCCTTGTGCACATGCGGCGTGCGGTAGAGCAGGTTGTTCAGGAATATATTATAGTCCATGTTTCCATGGGAGATCACTTCAAATTCCTCGCACATTGGCTCCATCACCTCTAGACAAAGTATACAAAAAAATACACGGATAGGCAATCAAAAAAGTGAATTTGTCAGGAGGGAATCACAAACTAATCCAGGAAAAACAGGCGGCCCTGTCTTATAGTAAAAGAAGAATCCCCCTGTGGGAGGCAGAAGAACAGCGGCGCCGGCAGGCGTCCCAGAAAAGGAGGCTGACAGCATGAGCAGAACATTGACCTATGGTATGGTGGGAGGCGGCCCCGGCGCGTTTATCGGGGAGGCCCACCGGAAGGCCATCGCCCTGGACGGCTCGGCCCGGCTGGTGGCCGGGTGCTTCTCCCGGAGTCCGGAGAAGACCCGCGCCCTGGGGGAGGAACTGGGCCTGGACCCGGAGCGGTGCTACGCCGACTACCGGGAGATGGCCCGGGCCGAGGCACAGCGGGAGGACAGCATCGACTTTGTGGTGGTGGTCACCCCCAACGTCACCCACTATGAGATCTGCAAGGCCTTTCTGGAGGCGGGAATCCACGTGTCCTGCGACAAACCCCTGGCCACCGACAGCGCCCAGGGGGAGGAGCTGAAGCAGCTGGCCCAGGAGAAGGGGCTTCTCTTCATGGTCACCTACACCTACACCGGCCATGTCACCGCCAAGTACATCCGGGACCTGATTCGGGCCGGAGAGATCGGGACGGTCCGCACCGTGATGGCCGAGTACCCCCAGGGCTGGCTGTACAGCGAGGACGACTGCGGCGGCAAGCAGGGGGCCTGGCGGTGCGACCCCGCCCAGTCGGGCAGGGTCAACTGCCTGGGGGACATCGGCACCCACGTGGAGAACGCGGTGTCCACCATGACCGGGCTGAAGATCAAGCGGCTGCTGGCCAAAATGGACGTGGTGGTTCCGGGCCGGAAGCTGGACGACAACGACCAGGTGCTGGTGGAGTACGAGGGGGGAGCCACCGGCGTCAACTGGTCCTGCCAGTTCGCCATCGGCTGGGACAACAGTTTACGCCTGCGCATTTACGGCTCCAAGGGGACCATCCTATGGGACCAGGAGCGGTGCGAGGAGATTACCCTGATCCACGAGGACGGCATTGCACGGACCATCAAGCGGGGCTACAAGGCGGTCACCCCCGCCGCGGCCAAGTACGGCCGCCTCCCCGCCGGACACACCGAGGGCTGGCTGGAGGCCATGGGCAACCTGTACGACAGCTTTACCCAGTGCGTGGCGGCCAAGCAGGCCGGCACCTTTACGGAGGACATGATCGACTACCCCACCATCGACGCGGGCATCCAGGGTCTGAAGTACGTGGAGGCCTGTCTGGAGAGCAACGAGAAGGGCAATGTGTGGGTAACCCTGTAAGACCGCACACAGACGGATGAAATGTTTGGAAAGGAGCAGACAGCTATGGCAAGACCAGTGACCATTTTTACCGGACAGTGGGCGGACCTCCCCATGGAGGAGATGTGCAGGACCGCCAAGGAGATGGGCTATGAGGGGCTGGAGATCGCCTCCTGGGGCCAGATCGACGTGGGGAAGGCGGCCGAGGACCTGAACTATGTGAAGGAGCTGAAGGGCAAGCTGGAGGAGTACGGCCTGGGCTGCTGGGCCATCGGCATGCACCTGCCGGGGCAGTGCGTGGGCGACGCGGAGACCTGGGCCTACGATCCCCGTCTGGACAACTTCGCCCCCTCCGCCCTGGCGGGCAAGCCGGAGGAGATCCGGGCCTGGGGCGTCCATCAGATGGAGTGCGCCGCCAAGGCGGCCCGGAACATGGGAGTGAAGGTGGTCACCTTCTTCATGGGCTCCCCCATCTGGAAGATGTGGTACTCCTTCCCCCAGACCTCCCAGGAGCAGGTGGATGCGGGCTATCAGCGCATCAAGGAGCTGTGGTCCCCCATCATGGATGTGTATGACCAGTGCGGAGTGAAGCTGGCCCTGGAGGTCCACCCCACCGAGATCGCCTACGACTACTGGAGCACCAAAAAGCTGCTGGAGACCTTCGAGTATCGCCCCACCCTGGGCATCAACTTCGACCCCAGCCACCTGATCTGGCAGGGGCTGGACCCGGCCATGTTCCTCTTCGACTTTGCCGACCGGATCTACCACGTCCACATCAAGGACGCCAAGCTGAACCTGAACGGCCGCAACGGCATCCTGGGCTCCCACATCACCTTTGGGGACCAGCGCCGGGGCTGGAACTTCGTCTCCCCCGGCCACGGAGACGTGGACTTTGACAACATCATCCGGGTGCTCAACCAGATCGGCTACGACGGCCCCCTGTCCATCGAGTGGGAGGACAGCGGCATGGAGCGGATCTTCGGCGGCACTGAGGCCTGTGCGTTTACCAAGAAGATCAACTTCTCCCCCTCCAACGTGGCCTTTGACGACGCTATGAAAACAGACTGAGACAAGTTTTGACCATTGACAGAAAGGAGCCGGTGCGCTATGACCAAATTCAAATTTTCCGTGGGCCCCTGGAATGTACATGAGGGGGCGGACACCTACGGTCCCGCCACCCGCAAGACCATTTCCATTGAGGAGAAGTTTCAAAAGTTTGCCGAGCTGGGCTTCTCCGCCGTCCAGTTCCACGACGACGACGCGGTGCCCAACATCAACGACTACACCGAGGAGGAGATCAAGGAGAAGGCCCGGGAGCTGAAGAAAACCCTGGACAAGTACAACCTGAAGGCGGAGTTTGTGGCCCCCCGCCTGTGGATGGACCCCCACACGGTGGACGGCGGCTATATGAGCACCTCCGCCGAGGACCGGGAGTACGCCATGTGGCGCTCCTACCGCTCCATCGACATCGCCAACGAGCTGGGCACCGACCTGGTGGTTCTGTGGCTGGCCCGGGAGGGCACTCTGTGCGCCGAGAGCAAGTCCCCGGTGTGGGCCACCAAAATGCTCATCGAGTCCATCAACAAGATGCTGGAGTACGACCCCAAAATCCGCATCTGCATCGAGCCCAAGCCCAACGAGCCCATCGACCGGAGCATCTGCGGCACCATGGGCCACGTGATGGCCATTTCGGCGGCCACCATCGACCCCGCCCGGGTGGGCGGCAACCTGGAGAGCGCCCACGCCATCCTGGCCGGCCTGGACCCGGCCCACGAGATCGGCTTCGCCATGGCCATGGGCAAGCTGATGACCGTCCACCTCAACGACCAGAACGGCATCCGCTATGACCAGGACAAGACCTTCGGCGTGGAGAACCTGCGCGCCGCCTTCAACCAGGTGAAGGTTTTAAAGGAGAACAACTACGGCAGCCATGGGGAGTATGTGGGCCTGGACGTGAAGGCCATGCGCACCACCCGGGACGAGGACTGCTATAAGCACCTGGAGAACAGCCTGAACATCTTCAAGGCCCTGGAGGAGAAGGTGGAGCGCTTCGACTACGATTTCCAGAGGAAGTGCGTGGAGAACCGGGACTTTGAGGCCCTGGAGATGTACGTGATGAACCTGCTCATGGGGCTTGTGTAAGGAAACGGGAGTGAACAAGACATGCTGGTTACACTGCGAGAGGTGCTGAAGGACGCCCAGGAGAAGAAATACGGGGTGGGCCTGTTCAACACCGTCAATCTGGAGATGGCCAAGGGCGTGCTGGCCGCGGCGGAGGAGCTGAACAGCCCGGTGATCATCGGCACGGCGGAGGTGCTGCTGCCCA
>ERZ779866.2684-NODE-2684-length-15529-cov-2.956895_pt1 | contig 15529 bp, 9 predicted proteins | sample MGYA00511248_ERZ779866 | MGnify/ENA primary metagenome ERZ779866 (study PRJEB29588, sample SAMEA2155758) | human gut metagenome | biome: human gut; feature: human-associated habitat; material: faeces | place: Denmark | collected 2008/2010 ... | reverse complement strand
GCAGCTTCCCGGACGGCAATTCCGCCCTCATGCTGGTCTGTGCCCGACTGCGCCATGTGGCCGGCACCCAGTGGGGCAACAAGAAGTACATGACATGAAGCACTTGGAGGCAGCTCTGGAAGACGTCTCTATTGCTGGCTGACCTCATTCAGCCGGAGTCTGCTAACCGATTTTGCGCATAACTCTTGACAGTACCCTAGGAGGACATGAAGCATGCTTAATAGCCAACGGTTGAGTACTTGTCCCGCATACATGGGAAGACCTGCTAATAAAGCGTCCTCCCATGTTGATGAGATCGATGAGGATGTTCTTGTATCCACGCCCTTATCTTCACTGACTGTGCAGGTTCCACGGGTACAGTCCATGCAGGAATACATTCTTAAGCATCATAAGTGCAGGGTGCTTTCAGAACTTAACCGGCGGATTCGTTCCAGGCTGCTAAATGGACTTTCTACCGACTGCCCTGAGTCCGTAAAGCTCAAGGCTTCTAACTGCACATTTGACGACATGGCTTTTTGGCGTTACAACGCACATACCCTTTTGACAGACGTTATCGTTCATGCCTCTGTCTCCGTTGCAGAAGAAACGTACGAGTATGACCTATACTGTGAACTTTGGGTCGATATGCGCAATGGAATGAACTTTACCTGTGGTGAAGCTGGACTGCTGGAAAACAAGCCTCAACGTGATTTTTGGATGCTCAGTACCTATCTCGTTCCCTTGTTACGCAAGGATGAAATTGAAAAAGGAGCCGAGGATCTCCTGTTGCGGTATTGCCCAGAGGCTCTAACAGACCGCAAAGAGCACAACGCCTATCTTCTTGCAGACAAAATAGGTCTGCATGTAGAGCATCTTCCCTTGTTTCAGCAGCGGGGAACACTGAGCGTCCTGTTCTTTTGTGATGGGACAGTTCAAGTAGCTAACGATCATCAAAAGTCCTCACAAGTCAGTACGATCAATATTCCGGCGGGAACCGTTGTTATTAATACTAACGCGGTACATAAGGACTGCTGCCAAATGGAGATCTATCACGAATGCATTCACTATGATTGGCACTACATGTTTTTCCGCTTGCAGGACATGCATAACAGCGATATCAATAAGCTCCGCACCAAACACGTTGTCATAACAAACAGCAAAGTACCAGCCAATCCATTGAAGTGGATGGAGTGGCAGGCACGGCGCGGAAGCTTTGGTTTGATGATGCCACTGGGACTGATGCGCTTGCAGATTGAGAAACACCTATCCGAGCTATCTCAATGCAGGCTGCATGCAGGGCAGAAACTAGATAGAGTAGCCCGCGCAATTGCCCGTGAACGCGATTTGCCGAAGTTTCGTGTACGCGCTCGCTTGATTCAGATGGGGTATATCGCCGCCAAGGGTGCTCTTAATTTTGTAGATGGAGCCTATATTGAGCCTTTCGCCTTCTCTTTAGGAAATGGCGGCGGTGATTTTAGCTTTGTCATTGATCGAAAGAGCACTTTTTTTATCTATGAAACCAATGAGTGCTTCCGTGAACATATAGAGAGCGGACGATATGTTTATGCGGATGGTCATATTGTCCTTAACGATAAGCAGTACATCCGCCACACTACCAAGGGTCTACGGTTGACACCATGGGCCAATGCTCATGTGGATGTCTGCTGTCTGCGTTTTATTCATATTTACGAACAGTGTGGCATAGCAGACTATCGGTTTGGCGCCATGAATAGCGATGAGGAATACAATCGTCACTACTTTTCGTTTGCGCATAATGCCGACACGTTGTCGAGTCAGGAAAAGCTGCTCGCCATGTCACGGACATTGGATGCTCTTCCAAACTCCTTTCATGATTCGCTGACCCATCTAATGAAGCAAGCACATATGACCATTGAAGAATTGGAAGAGCAGGCATTTTTATCGCGTCGTACGATTTCTCGCCTGCGCACGGAAGAGCGGAACGGTTACTCCTTGGACCAGGTGATCGCCATTTGTGTGGCTCTCCATCTGCCACCATGGCTTTCACGCGAAATGATTAAGCGCGCCGGCTTTATCCTCCGCCTTACGAAGCAACATCTGGCATATCAGTTTATCCTGGACTGTCTGTTTATGGATTCCGTCAGTGACGTGCAAAAATTCCTTGTTGAATCAGGCTGCCAGCAGCTGCGCTTGTCAAGCACCAATTTATAATTTATTATCTTAAAAACTTTTGAGGAGCACGTCACCGAATGGCGTACTCCTTTGCTTTGACTTTACTGCTTTTTCTCTTCTGCGATTCAGAAAATGTGGGCTTATGGGACTAAAGTGCGCCAGGCCGTGGCGTGGTCACGGGCAGCTTGATCCGTTATCATAAGGTTACCCGGTGCGGCGCTCCTGGCCAAAGCATTCGCAAGCCATATCCGGCGCTTCTTGCATGGATCCATGCGAAGATCCATGTGTATTGGATCATAACTTTGCGGAGGTAACTGATATGAGTATTGCGTGGCTGTATCTTGACAAACGCAACGCTGTCATTAACGTACTCAAGGACTACGAGGGCATTAACTATATCATCAAAACTACGCCATCTGAAATCATTGAGACTCAGGAGAATATGTCCGTCATCGGAAGCCCTGCGCTGTCCGGTATGCCCAAGGGACTGCATGATCCGCGTGCGGCAGAAAATCGAATCGTTAAGGCAATGGATTCCATCAGCCTTCTGCAAGAGCGATACCAGCGGGCAGAAGAATACATGGCATGGTTTCTGCCTGCATGGCAGATGCTCTCCGAGCAGGACCAGTTTGTTCTGCGCAGGTTTTATATGGATGATGGATCTAAACAGGTGGATAGCATAGGTGAAATTTGTGAACGCTTTCACATTGAACGCACTTCAGCGTATAAGAAAAAGGATCGCGCACTTTCTCGCCTTACTCTCCTGCTTTATGGCAAGTGAGCGCATGTCTAAAATTGCGGACGACTTTTACTAAATCCCATGATAAACTAGTAGCATCGAAAGATGCAGAGGCTCCCGCAAAAAATGCGAGGGCCTTTTCTAAATACTTCGGCAAGACACATGCATAGAAAGTTGGCTGGCAATAGATGTACGAAATAATCTAGGAGGTAAATTTATGACAAATGGTATAGTTCTGGGTGGTTCCTTGCGCTGCCGCAAAACTCCAACTACTACAGGCTCAATTTGGGGGAGATTCTCTAATGGTACGGTGATGAATGTAATCAACTCGCCTGATGCAGGCTGGTATCAGACAACTTGGAATGGCTCAGTAGGTTATATAATGAAATCTTTTGTTGCCGTGGCAAGTGATATTGTTAAGGTAAATGCGACCAATGTAAACGTAAGGGATAAACCGAGTATTAGCGGAACGACTGTGCTTTACCGGTTGAGTTCGCCTACTACTGCGACCGTGGTATCCGTCATATCCGACTGGGTAAAGATTCAGCCGTCTGGGAAAAGTGCTGGTTGGATTTGTGCAGACTATGTGGATAAGAGCGGAAGCGGGACTTCCGCTGGTGGTAGTAGTATAAGTAGCGACGATAATCCTACCTATATAACCGGTCATTTTGGACATACCACCAAACCAGGTGTCCGTCTGAGAACGTCTCCAGGTTCAAATAGCTTTGTTCAGGTTGTGCAGGGGAGCATGTTTTACATTGAAGGAACTGAAACAGGGCCGGCTATTACCGGAAGTTCCAGTACGCTTTGGGTCAAAGTCCGTTTTGGTAAAGGCGATGGTACCCATAAGTCGTGCTACATCCATTCGAGTTGCTTTGGTCATACGCTTATCGTTACGGCTTCCGTGAAAACTCGGATCGTAGCCATCGCACAGACTCTTGTTAATAACACAGGAAGCAGCTTGGGGATGTCCGGCGATTGGTGTCAGCGCTTCATCTACTGGCTTTGTGGTGCCAGCGGCATGAATGTTTCTGGCCTTCCTTATTGTGAAGGCTACTGTGGTAGAGCACGTTTGGCAATGGTCAACTCTGGAAAGGGAACTTGGCATCAGCGAGGTGATGGCTATGTCCCATCTGCTGGCGATCTGATCTACTACGGAAAACTTGATTCGGATACTTCTCGACATGTCGGCATTGTCGTTGTTGGTGGAAACGATTTCAAAACTATAGAAGGTAACATGGGGGGCAATAAAAATGGATCGCTAAACAAAGTTAAACTTTGTACCGGATCTGTCAGTTCAGAAAAATCTAATGGTGACTATTACCAAGGCTTTGTCAAACTTAGTATTTGATCACCAGTACACCTGAGCATTGGCTCCTCATGTATAAGAGTTATTGCAAATTGATCTCTGACAGAAACGCCGATGATGTAGACGGGATATCATAACATACCATTCTGCTGCGCCGTGACTTCTTCCGCTGATTTATGCTGTTTCAGCAACGACAACATAACGTTGATAGATGCAACCACTTGTTCTTTGCTTATTCTTCCAAAGAACGTTTCCATTCGGTGCTATCCGTCTATACCAAAGTATAAGTCTTTCATTTGCCTCTATCAAAAAAAGAATGTTTTTTCAACGGAAAACGAGCGGAGTTACTTAGATATTATTCTTTTATGTTGTGGAAGTTTCATTTTCGTTGGCACGGTGATATGGCTTTGGTAAACGGAGTGATTGGAAATCATCAGCCACAGCGTATCATCATAATGCTTTGCGCTATTGATATAAACAGCATCCTTCTTGATATTACGATAGTCAATAGCATGCTGCTAGAGAATATCTCCGGTTTTATTCATCAGAAGATAAGACTGATTGGAATAAACACACGAGCAATTTCTGCCAAAGCATATACTGGAGGCAGTCTTGCCAAACTTAGAATTAGTAAAGGTTTTCGTAAATGCTAAATGATTTGAATCGGAGCCCCAAATTCATTTTCCCATCCACTTGCTCTGCATGGGCCGACGCAACAGCAAGGTGGGCATAAAGAATAAACAGAACGCAGTGCCATGCCTTTTCATCTTGCAGTTCTCCTCTCTTAAAGCTGATTCTATTACACAATGCTAGTAAAATGTTTTTCAATTTCAAGCGTTTAGGCTGTACTTGCCTGGAATTAATGACATGTGTCTAAAATCGCGGACGATTTTTGATTTTCCCTGTGCTATACTGGTAGCGTCGAAAGAGGGAAAGCTACCAGATAGACCGGGCGGGTGGGAATTCCGCTTCGACAGGTAGTGGCTGCTTCTAAATGAAAGCACAGTAGCACTATGATACTAAAGTCCCATAGAAGAAGATATAGACTGCTCAGGCAACTGAGTGGCCTTTTGCTATGCAGTCGGGTGCCATGCCATCATGGCGCCTTTTTTATTCCCTTCTACGGGCAAATCAAGGAAAGGAGGTGAGCACATGGATGCAAGTCTGCAAGCAATCCTGGAGGCGGCGCTGCAGCAGGGAATCTGGGCAGCGCTGTATATCTACTTGTTCTTTCGCATGCTCAAGGAAAACGCTGTGCGGGAAAAAGGCTACCAGCAGATGATTGATCATCTGAGCAACGACATTGCCGATGGCATTGAGGATATTCAAAATCGTCTGGATGCCCTATCACCCGCAGCTTCCAGCAAAATTTGAGCGGGATCTGCTTTCTTCAACTAATACCAATATAATGACCATACCAAGAAAGGAATTTTGAATTATGAAACATATAAACCATAGGACGCCTACTGCTTCCAAAGCGTTTGATGCCCCCATTAGCGCAAAGGAAATGCAGCGCATGCCCAGCTGGGAAAACCGCGAGAAGCGCACTCGCGCCGGCAAGATTTTTAACCTTGGCTGCGGTCTTCACCAAGCGGTACTCTTCGCCGATCCTGTTCATTACCACAGTAAGACCACTGGTCAATGGGAGGAGATCGACAATACCCTCGTCCCTGTGACCGATGCGGCCGGCGGTATTTATCTGACAAACCGCGCCAACGATGAACTCAACGTTGAGTTTCACCACACGGGTGACGTGGCCACTATCCTAATGCAGGACGATGATGATCATCTACTGGCCTGGCGACTGGAAGATGCCCAGGATGTTGCACCTGTTCGTGTAGACAGGCCCTGCCGTGAGCATGATGCTTGCGATCTCCGTCGCGACGTGCTGGCACATCTGGAAGATGAAGCCATTTATCGCAATATCTTCCCAGGCGTTGATTTGCTCTGCCGTGTTCAGGCGCTGTCTTTTAAGGATGAGCTTATTTTCTTTACCAAAGAGTCTGTTCGACCTGTAACCTTCGTTCTCGCCGCTCCTGATCTCGCCCCTGAACAGGCGGAGAATGGCGATATTGAATTTATCGCTCCCACAGGTGAAACCGCCTATGTTCTCCCTGCCCCGTTTATGAAGGACAGCACGCCCGAGGGTATCCATGGCGCAGTTCGCTGCGCATTGATTCCCTCTGGCGAAGCGGGCATCTGGCATATGACCTATACGCCGGATGAAGCCTGGCTTGCCAACGCACAATTCCCGGTGACACTGGACCCTGCTGTCATCAGCAAGAAACATTCCTCCGCCATTGAGGATAACTTTATTACCAGCGCTAAGCCGTCCACCGTGCAGCCCTATGCCGGTACGGGTATGACGATCTCCAACAGCAGCACCAACTGGGGCACCAGCAAGGCCTTTGTCAAGTTCCTTGATTCCGGGCTGCCGTCTATTGACTCCTCGTACTATGTCACCAAGGCGTACTTCTCTGTCATGACCAAGAGCGCGCCCACCACGGCCGCCTCCATTCTTCTGAAGGAAGTGCTGGGCAGCTGGAGCAGCCAGACCATTACCTATAACAATGCGCCGTCGCTGAGCGACAAGGCGCTGGATTATCAGTACATGTCCGCGAACAGCACTTGGTATACCTACGACATCTCCAATCTGGTGCGCAAGTGGTATGGCGGGACCAACTATGGCCTTGCTCTTGAGGCTGGCAGCCGTACCTACTTTGAGCTGTACACCAGCGATCATGCTTACAACAAGCCGTATGTAACCATCAACTACGTTTCCTTGGCCGGTTTGGAAGATTATCTGGTCTATGAGGATCAGGATGTGGGGCGTGCTGGCGTGGGTCATGTCAGCCTGTACAACGGTAACCTGATCTTTGAACGTCAGGATTCCTCCTGCAGCGGTAGCCGGATGCCGGTTTCTATCAACCATGTCTACAATTCCTGCTACCGCAATGTCACTACCTTTGGAGCGGGAAAGGGATGGAAGATGAATGTGCAGCAAACGTTGCACAAGGAAACGATGACGGATACCTCCGGTAATGTGACATACTACGTCTACATGGATGCGGACGGAACTCGCCATCACTTCAAGTCTATTTCCGGTGAATGGAAGGATTTGTCTGGCAAGGGCATGAAGCTGACTATTTCTGGCAGTAATGCTACCATTACTGATAAGGCCCACAATGAGTGGATCTTCGATCTGCCTACGGTGGAGTTCAACAATAACTATGCCAACGTTAAGATGCTCAAGGCTCTGTCCGACGCCTGTGGAAATACCATGACTATCACTGCTACTGGAAATGTTCTAGAGAATGTGGAGGACGGCATCGGCCGCAACACCGGATTTTCCAACACGAATAACCGTGTGAATATTATCTACGCTCCTGGATTCGGTGAATCCGGAGCCTGTGGCTTCGAGTATGATGCTGCTGGCTGTCTGACCCATGTGTGGGAAATTGCTGGTCAGTCTGGCACCGAGAACATGTACTACACCTATGATGCCAACGGCTTGCTGCTTTCTGCTACTAACTGTGATGGTGTGAAGGTAACCTACGAGTATTATACAGTCCGTGAACCTTTCCGAGTAAAGAACGTTCGTATCACTGGCGGCGATCTATGCGCCTATGACCGCACCTACGAGTACAAGGATTGCCTTACTGTTGTTACCGATAATCTGAGCGGCAAGAAGCTATTCTATCATTTCAATGACTATGGCAACTGCATCTCTGTCAATGACCAGCTCGGTTATGCAGCTTTTGCGAAATACTCCAATAGCAACCCTGTCAACCATCCTGAAGCTATTTCCAAGATGCAGCGCTCGGTGGTAAACCTTCTGAAGAATCACAACTTTGAGACCTCCAGCGACTGGAGCTTGGGCAACAGCACTAGCGGCAATTCCTTAGCATATACTACAGATGCCTGCTATCTTGGATCTCGCAGTATGAAAGCAACGGTTGGTGCAAATAAAGGTATGTGCACCATTGGTCAGACCGTTACGCTGGAAAAGGGAAAAACCTATACCCTGTCCTTCTATGCCAAGCGGACGGGAAGTGTGGACATCTGGGTACAGATCAATGTGGGAGGGTCCTCATTCTTCAGCCCGTCTTTTATTCCGCAGTTGTCGACTAACTTTAATCGTTTGTCCTATACCTTTACGGTTCCAGAGAGCGCCACTTCTACGTTGGCTTACATTTACCTGATTGCTGGCTCTGCTGAGGGCACGGCGTGGTTTGACTGTGCCCAACTAGAGGAAGGCCCTGTGGCCAACCGATACAACATGCTGATCAACGGTGACTTCACATTTAACTCTGGCGCGCATCCCACCGGTTGGAGCAAAAATAGCTCCAATGACGCCTCTGACATTGTTTATACCACTTGCACCGGTATCAAGCCTGAAGGCTTATCAACCAATACCATGCGCATTTATGGTACTGGCCGTACCAAGTATGCCGGTATCTATCAGGACATACCCATTTCAGGCAATCAAGGTGATGCGTATGTGGCAGGAGGCTGGTCCATGAACTTCTCTAAGCCGCGCATGGGTGAAGACTATCGCTATAATATCCGCGTGGCTTTTCTAAAGTCCGGTACCTCTTCTACCCGCGAGAATAGTCCCTCTATTGAATGGAGCGAGGAATGGACGGAGTGGCAGTTTGCCGCTGGCCCCGTAGTGGCGCCCTGCGACTATACCTCTATCCGCTTCAATGTAGACTATGAGCGGAACATCAACTACGCAGAGTTCGGCGGCCTGTTCCTGCACAAGGAGGAGTTTGGCCAAACCTACGTCTATGACAGTAAGGGCAATGTGCTCTCCGCTAAGAACACTGCCAGCCTGCAGGACGGCGCGACCTATGACGCCTTTGACAATATCCTGACTTACTACCAGCCCGGCCGGTCTTCCTCTGTAAAAACTACTATGGAGTGGGGCTCTACCGATGTCGAAAAGAAGAAGCATCTGCTACGCAAGTCTACCAGTCCGCTGGGCATTGTGAACGAGTATACGTATGACAGCCATGGCAATCAGCTTACCAGCAAGACCAGCAATGGATCTCTCTTCATGAAGACCACTTCAGGCTATGATGAAGCCGGTAATCATGTGCTGACGCAGACAGATGCGCGAGGCAAAACCGTAACCCGCGTCATGAATCCGTCCAACTGGATCTATATTGACACAGTACAGTCGATCACCGACCCTCGCGGCCAGACGGTCGAATATGAATATGACCAGAACCGCAAGGTGACCAAGACCTCTGCCACGGTAAGCGGCAAGGAATATGCCAACAGCTATGCCTATACCAAGGACAAGCTCACCCAGGTGAAACATAATACGTCTGCTTCCAGTGCGGACGACGTAACCTATAACTTCGCTTATGATGCCGTTGGACGCCCGACCACCGTGAAGGTGGGCACGCAGACGCTGTCCACCACCGCCTATAACGCGGATGGCACTGTGGCAAACGTGACCTACGGCAATGGCGGTAAGGTGGTCAAAGCCTATGACGGTTTCAAGCGCGTCATCGGCGTGCGGTATGACAATGAAACCGCTGATCGCTTCTCCTATACCTATGGAGCCAACGGTGAAGTGGCGCAGGTGAAGGACAACGTGCGCGGAACTACGGTGACCAGCGAATATGATGTTGCCAACCGCCCGCAGCGAAAAACCACGATGGAAGGCAACACGCACGCTTATACCGGCGAAGTCACCTATGACCAGTATAACAATCTTGCCACGTTCAAGGAACAGGTAGGCTCTGACCGCACGGCGTATACCACGACCTTCACCCATGACAACGAGAACCGGCCTACGCTGCTGAACTTCGGCGGCACTCGTCAGGGAGGATATGCCTATGATGGCATCGGACGTATTTCCCAGCGTACGGTGAACGCAGGCGGAACGGCCGTCTCCACGTCCTATGGCTATGTGGCTGGCGGCCATACCCCGCGGGTGCGCACCATTACCCAGTCCGGCGCGACGCTGACCTACGCCTATGACGATGCGGGCAACATCACCAGCGTCAGCGACGGCGTCAAGACGATCAGCTATGCCTACGATCTGCTGGGCCAGCTGATCCGTGCCAACGATCCCTATGACGCCACGGCAGGCAGCAATGGCACGACTTGGTTGTATTCCTATGATCTGGGCGGCAACATCCTGAGCAAGACTGCCTATGCCTACACCACCGGTACGGTCGGTGCTGCGCTCAAAACGGACAGCTTCACCTACGGTGACGCCAACTGGAAGGACAAGCTGACGGCGTACAATGGTGCGGCAATCTCCTACGACGCCATTGGCAATCCGCTGAGTGATGGCACTTGGACCTATACCTGGGCCAAGGGGCGTCAGCTGCAGAGCATGAGTAAGAGCGGCGAAACGGTCAACTTCGTCTACAATGAGGATGGCCTGCGGGTGCAGAAAGTGGCTACCTCCACCGGTACGACCAAGTACACGCTTCACGGTAAGAACATTGTGCATATGACGGGCGGCAGCAACACCCTGCACTTCTTCTACGATGTGCAGAACAAGCCGGCAGCGGTTTTGTTCAATGGAACTGCCTACGCCTACCTGTACAACCTGCAGGGCGACGTCATCGCGTTGGTTGACACAAACGGCAGCAAGGTGGTAGAATACAAGTACGATGCTTGGGGAAAACCCTTGGGCAAGACAGGCAACTTGGCAACTACATTGGGTACGCTGCAGCCGTTTAGGTATCGCGGGTATGCGTATGATGAGGAAACCGGGCTATACTATCTGAAAAGACGCTACTATCATGCATCTTTGGCTCGATTTGTCAATGCAGATGCAAATCTGAATAGTGGTTATGTGCTGTTTCCAAACAATCAATTTTGCTATTGCCTAAACAACCCTGTGATGGGTATTGACTACGATGGCCTTACACCTTACTTTGGTCATTTTCATGCTTTGGTTCAAGCGGATTTCGCAGCAACTCACCCTGGTGTCGTTAAGGAGTTGGGCTTTTATAAGTATGGAGATAGTTCGAAGAAAGGACGGGCGGATTTGGTCAATCTAACAACAGGTGAAGTGTGGGAAATCAAACCACATATGGCGGGATATAATCGAAACCCTGTTAAATACTTGAATAGAGCACTTGATCAGTTGGATTCTTATATTGAAGGCGAGATCACAAACGGCGAGAATAGAGAAAGTCTTGAAAACAGAAATTTGCATCCAGGCGGAATTGTACCAGCAAGAACTATCTATGACGCAGTGACAGATATGGACATTACATATTGGTCCGAAGGTGATGGGATTATTTGGTATGAAACCTCAAGTCGTCAGTATCTGAAGCCTGCGCCAGTAGTAGTCCCTGAGCCTGAACGCTCGAAATCGAGAAGCTATTCTGCTCAACCAAGTGCCAGTGATATTCTCGGTAGCGTTTGTATGCTCCTGCTCTATGGTGCAGCTTATCTTATGGGGTTACCTGCACCAAGCTACGCATATTAAAAAAAGAGAGGTGAACCGGTGATGACTGCTGCTGAGAAGCGCAAATTAGTGTCTATGCAGCTACTCGAATTGCTTGCTCCTTATGGTTATTTTCTGCGATATGGTGCAATATGGAAATATAGCATGGACGGGAAATACGTTGTATGTCTCTCCAGCGAACTATCTAGCTATGGGACACTCAATGAAATTTCGATAGGCTTCGGATCTTTTTTTGCACCGCTTCATCTCGATTCATACGCTAAAAAAAGATTGAATCTTCATGGACTAGATTTAGCATATTATGTTCGCAATGTGGGACTAGGAATTCCTCTACTCAATTGCAATCTGTCTTTTCAAGAACAGATTGACTCTATTTTTCCATTCTTTCAAAGCATCATTTTTCCACGCTTGCCTACAAGTGATGATTTAAGTGATTATGTCAGCAAGTCGGAACAGTTGCTTCAATTACGAACGGAAGCCTTCCAAGGTATTCCCTGCGGCATTGGAATTAAAGGAACTAAAGAAATTGCGTTTGCTTATCTATCACTTGATCGTCCGGAGGAAGCATTACGTGCCATTTCACAGTATGCCCAGCAATGTCGCTATGCAGCAGACTATATCGGCAGTCATGTAGAAATTTTCAAATATGATATCGAAAAACAGATACGCCATTGGGAAGAAAACGGTCAAGAAGCATTAAAGCTCAAAAACGCAATTGAAACAGATGGCGGTAAAGTATTTGGATCGGAAATAACGCAAAGGGAAACGGAATCAGCTGAGCTTTGCAGGCAATTCTTTCATATTTCAAAAAGATAAGGCACCTCGGCGGAGTCTCTACGAAGACTCCGCATTTTCTATGCCGTTGCCATTTTCCCTTTTCTGGAAAGTAACTGCTCAATAATCCCCCGGTACAGAAAAGTCGTGGTTCCCGGCACTCACACCGCCGAGAACCACGACTTCATTTCTTCTGACCAAGGGAGCAGATCATCCATCTTAAAGTCCTTGTTCTGCTCCGCGCGCTCAGGCATAATACTGAGCAGATGAAGCAGATAGTCATCCAGCCGTAGGCTGTTGGCTTTTGCCGTTTCCATCAGCGAGTAGATGATTGCGCTCGCTTCCGCGCCCTGGGGCGTATCGGCAAAGAGCCATCCCTTCCGGCCAACGACAAAAGGGCGGATAGCGTTTTCAACCTGGTTGTTGCTGATTTCAATCTCGCCATGTTCAAGAAACGCACTGAGGTGTGCCTTCTGGTTTTGCGCATAGGTAACAGCGTCCTTCAGCTTGCCTGTTGGACGGGGAATCGTATAAAGCCATGTCCAGTACGCTTCGAGAATCAGGCCTGACTTCTCCTTGCGCTGCCTGAGGCGTTCTTCTGCGGTCAACCCTTCAAACTGGCGTTCCAACTCAAACAGCCGGTTGCAGAACTCGTAGCCCTCCGCAGCCTTGCAGGTCTTTGCATCGGCACCTTCTGGCATCGCTTCCAGCCACTTCCTGCGCATGTGCGCCCAGCAACCTGTGCGCTCTGCCCCTTGGACCTTGTTGTAACCGCTGTATCCGTCTGTGATCAGGACGCCGCTGAAGCCCTCAAGGAAGGTCTTTGCCCATTTCCCGCTTCGGCTCTCCCGGTATTCGAAACAGCGCAGCTGGATATCCGCCCGCTTGGCGGATGAATACACCCACATGCGCGATTCCGAGGTGGCCGGCTTGCCTTTCTCTTTGAGCACCTGTATCACTGTTTCGTCGGCGTGAATCGTGCTCTGGGTCAGCAGCTCGCTCCGGATTCGCTTCCAGAAGGGACGAAGATAGAGGTCCGCCACCTGAATGACCCAATTGGCCATGGTGCCGCGCTTCAGCTCCACACCCATGCGTTTCCACATCTGCTCCTGCCGGTACAGGGGCATGGCATCCACATACTTCTTCATCAACACATCGGTGACAACGGAAGCAGAAGCATAGCTGTGTGCCAGCAGGGGCGGTGGCATGACCGGCTTGAATACCTCGGAATACCCGGTCTCCTGTTCAAGCTGGCGGTCAGCATAAACCTTCCGGTAATGCTTGACAACCTTCGCTTTGGCGCGTTCCAGAACAAGCTCCGTACGGATATACTCCTGCCCGATGCAGACCAGTGCTTGTCCGTTGGCATTCGCCTTTTCTTCATCCGGCAGATCCACGATTCTCTCTTCCACAGGCAGCGTCGCACAGAGCTCTTCCAGCGTGCGCTTTTTCTTCCGGCTATGACCAGAGACACAGATTTCCTTCTCCGGATTCTGCGAAGGTTCCGGGTTGGACTTCTCCTCCGATTTCTCCGGCGTGTCGAACAGGCTGAGCTGCTGATTCCCGTCGTCAAGAACGTATGTCCGCTTCTCACTGCGCTGTCCGAATTGGGAGCGCTGAAGATTCAGAATGATCTGCCGGAGTCTCTCAATCTCCTCATCCTTTTGCCGGCTTTGTGCCCTGAGCGAATGCTCATGGTTAATAAAGAAGCACAACAAAACAAGACAAGGACAGCCAGCCCCGCCGCTATTCCGAGCAACAAAATATTACCATACGAAATTGGAGCAGCATTAAGCCCATGCTCCAATTTCTTATATTTGTAACTTTTCTTTGAAGCCTATTGACATACAAGCAGTCCCTAAATTATAATGTAGTTATATAAATTATTTATATAACTACATTATGCACGGAGGTAGAAAATGCCAAAACAACGAATTACAAAAGAAATGGTAGTCAATGCCGCTTTTGAACTTGCACGACAAGGTGGAATGGAACAGGTTATTGTAAAGAGTATTGCACAGAAGATAGGTTGTTCCGTGCAGCCGATTTATAGTTACTGTAACAATATGGACGGGCTACGGAATGATGTATGTGATAAAGTAAGGAATTTTATACAAGGGTATATAGCTTCGCACATTGATAAAAATGATTTGTTTCGCAGCACCGGACAGGCATATATACAGCTTGCAAAAGATGAGCCGCATATTTTGAAAATCTTCATTCTGCAAGAAAGAAAAAACATAGCGTCTTTAGAAGATTTATACCAAGCAGAAGCAAATCCGCAGGTAGCGAGAAGTATATCGGAAAAGCTAAAAATCAGTTTGGAAAGCGCAAAGCAATTACATTTGAATATGCTGATTTATGCCATTGGTATTGGAACAATTTTTTCTGTATCAACGCCGGGAATATCAACAGATGAAATCTATTTTCAGCAGGAGCAAGCCTATCACGCGTTTTTGAAAGCAGCGTTAGAAAGAAAGGAAAGCGAATAAATGAAAACAGCAGTAATATATAATTCACAAACAGGTTTTACAAAGCGTTATGCCGAGTGGATAGCAGAAGCAACAGACGCTGATTGTTTTGAACTATCCGAAGCAAAAAAGAAAAATTTGTCCGTATATGGAGCAATCGTGTTTGGAGGTTGGGCGTGTGCAGGAAGCATTAGTAAGCTCAGTTGGTTCAAAAACAATATAGATAAATGGACAGACAAAAAGCTAATTGCGTTTTGTGTTGGTGGAAGTCCATTAGATAATCCAGAAATTGAACCCGCACTTAAAAAGAATTTCAGCGAATCAGAATTAAATAGAGTAAATGTGTTCTATTGTCCGGGTGGCTTTAATTATGAAAAAATGTCTGCCCCATCAAGACTTATGATGAAGATATTCATTAAATCGCTCAAGGCAAAGAAAGATAAAACGGAAGAAGATGAAGAAATGATAAAAATTATATCTTCGTCTTATGATATTTCAGATAAGAAATATATTGAGCCTATTTTGAAGTGTTTGGAGTAACAATGTGCCTGAAATGGAACAACAAGAAAAATGGATATTATGCCCTGTTTGTGGTAACAAGACAAGAAATACAGTGCTTTGATGCGATCTGCCCGCCTTCCGCAGAACAGATACAGCGACGT
>ERZ779866.2679-NODE-2679-length-15532-cov-6.038380_pt1 | contig 15532 bp, 19 predicted proteins | sample MGYA00511248_ERZ779866 | MGnify/ENA primary metagenome ERZ779866 (study PRJEB29588, sample SAMEA2155758) | human gut metagenome | biome: human gut; feature: human-associated habitat; material: faeces | place: Denmark | collected 2008/2010 ... | reverse complement strand
AGTCGATAATAAAAATACAAGTCCTAATTGTTATAATTTCGATACTGAATTAGGTGAGGATAATTTTCGATCTATAATTTTTGATTTAATAAAAGAAATAAGAGATAATGAATCTATAGAGCTTATTGATGTAGAGGCAGAAGCTATTTCTTTATTAAAGGAAAATATTGATTCAACAAAGCATAATGCTATTTTCTTTTCTGGAGGTAAAGATTCTTTAGTCGGACTTCATCTTATTAAACAAGCAGGATTAATTGATAATTTTTCTGTTTATGTTCCCTGGTCAGGATTTGATTTTCCGGAAGTAAATCATATAATCAATATCTATGAGCTTCTCTTTAAGAAAAAGTTTTTTAAATTTGATAATTCTTTAGGTCTAGACTATCAAAGAAATACTTCTTATGAATTAATGGAAGCCAAAGCTTTAGCTAATGAAAAACTTATTAAAGAAAAGAATATTGATTTAGTTTCTATTCAATTCAGAGCTTCTGACGAAGGAGTAAGAAGTAAAGACCATTATATTGTTCAAAAAGAAAATCATACTAGATTTTCTCCTGTTTTTAATTTTACCGAAGAAAATATTTGGCGATATATTCAAAAATATACTCTTCCTGTTTGCGAACTCTATTTTAAAGGTTACCGTAGTTTAGGAGATTCTTTTGTTACCGAACCATGTATGCCTCATTTTAAAACAGTAGAAGAAATAATCAAATATATATATGAACACCCTCATACTTCTGAGCGAGATGGAAGAAAAGCACAAGATAATTCGGTTCCTTTTGCTATGGAACATTTGAGGGATAAAGGATTTTTTTGATGGATGAAGAAAAATTTAGAAAAATAAATCAATTTAATAAATGCTTTAAAGCTGAAGATTCACCTTCTATCCTTTGTATTTGTGGAGAAAGCGGATCTGGAAAATCGACATTGGCTAAAAAGATTCTTGAATATCGGGAATCTAATGGAAATATTCATCCGACAGTTGTTCTTGATGGAGATGGAGTACGACATTTTGTTACCCATGATTTAGGATATTCTGACGAAGATCGAATAAAAAATAATGAAATAATTGCAGGAATTGCTTTTTTATTAGTCGTCCAGGGTTTTAATGTAATTATTTCTACTGTTCGGGCCAATGTCGCCTATAACATTCTAAGTCAATATTGGAATCATAATATTCATTGTTTTGTTTGTGACAAATACACCAGAGATACAGAAGAATATAAAGAAGCATATAATAATTTTATTAAAAATGAAATCTGAATTAGTTCAAGGACCAATTAAATTTCCTATTGACATTGACCTGGAGAAAATGATTATAACTTCTCCAAATATGAATTTAGAAATAAAAATTTATCATGAAGATGAACAAGGATTTTATGTAGATTATCAAAATCAAGTTTACCGTTTAGAATATAATCCAATTTCCAAAAATTATTGGTTTATGTATTTGAACAAAACACCATTTATTAGAGGATGCTGGTTTGTTCGAGCTAATATTTGTCATAAATTAAAATTTATTTCTTTTATTATCAGCAAAAATGGTTGTTCTTCTATTTTAAAAACTTCAATGGTTCATGACGGAACATATGATACTATTCAGGATCATTCTTTTATCTGGAATAATCCGCAATATTGTTTCGAAAAGAATGTTATTCAAAATATAGCAAAATGCCATGCTTATCCTGACTATATTAAGTTTGTAGTTTTAGAAGATCCATTTAAAAGATTTCTAAGATGGCTGAATTGGTCCTGGAAAAACAAATATAACAAATACTATAATTTTAATTTATCAAAAGAGGATTTTATTAAAGAACATCTTTGGTCTCTTCCTTATATTACAAGAGAATTAGTTTGCTGCGATGAACATGTAATTCAACAGGAAAAATATTTTGAACATATCAGAAAAGAAGGATTTGAACCATTAGTTGTTCAATTATCTGATTTACCGATTTTCTTTAAAAATCAATTTGGAGTTGAGTTAATTAAAAATAATGTTTCTTCTCCTTCTGAACGTATTTTTACAAAGGAAGATTTTACTGAAGATCAACTAAAGGAAATTTATAAGTTTTTGAATATCAAATGAAAAAGTTTTTTGTAAACATTTTTACATATAAAGAAGATGAAGAGATTGTAAAATACAGTGCTCTTTCAGCCAAATATGTATTAGGCGATGATGTTGAAGTAAATGTTATTGATGATAATAAACATCCCATTTCAGAAGAAAAGATTAAAGAATTAAATGAACTTGGCATTTTTTATCGTCAATCCACTTTTGACAGAAAACATAATTTAAACGGTAAAGAATGTGTCGTTGGTATTTTAGAAGAAATAAAAAAATCTACTAAAGGGAGGGCCGGAGTATCAATTAAGCTTGATTCAGATACAATGATTGCACATCGGGAGATATTTGATAAGTTTTATGATACTGAAAGCTGTATGTTTGCTGCTTCTCATCGGCCAGGCAGTATTTTTTCTGGAATATGCTATCTTATTAAAAATGATATTTTAGATAAGATGATTAAAATGGCTAATGACTGTGATATTCATGAAACGTCAGCCCCCGAAGATATGACCATTGGATGCTTGGCAACTATTTGTTCTATGCCTAATAGCATTTATATTATGCCTGAATGGAATCCCAATAAAAAAGAGGATGATGGACTTTGTACTGCCTGGAATTATGATTGTGATTTAAAATATATTGAAAAATATTATAAACTTTTCTTTATTGTTACATTTGGAAACTGGTTTACGGTCAAAGGCAATACCAAAGCTTGCCGAAATAAACCTATGGAGCTCTTCCTTGATCAAATCTTAAATATTTGAACATCATGCAAAAGTCCGGTATTAGTGACAAGACAGGGAAATCTTATATCAATGGAATTTCAGTAACAAACAGTACCATAACTGTTACTGAAGCTACCTCTTTAAATTTCACCATTGGAGGACCAATTACTACTACTGTACAAGGAAGTGAAGAAGCATTAATTTCCTTCAATCTTGATGCAGTAAAAAGCAGGGAAGCTTTAGGATTAGGTACTGCTGCTCTTATTAATACCGGTACAGCATCTGGACAAATTCCTGTTTTAGACGCCCGGGGTAAATTACCTGAGTCTGTCATTGGAGATATTGCCCTATATGATAAGTTTGATATAGCTTCTGCTGATAATATAAATGATATTGTAATATTTATTAATGGCATTACTACTGGAATTACTCCTAAACAAGGAGATATGATTTTTGTTCTAGGAGGAAATGTCCAAGGAACCTATTGGATTACAGTCACTAAAACTCCGGGAACTTATACTGCGGATGATATTTCTGGAATTACTACACCGTCTGGAACCATTAGTTCTATTACCTTTTTAGGAACAAATTATACTCCTGTCAATGGTATTATTACTCTCCCGGCAAATATTGGCTGGAGTTCTTTAACTGGAATTCCTGCAGCTTCTGTATCGGCTTCAGGTATTGTTAAATTAAATGATAATACAAATTCTACTTCTACTACTGAAGCAGCAACTGCAAATGCTGTTAAGAAAGTTCAAGATTTTGCTAGTACCAAAATTTCTGGTATTTGGTTCGAAACTAACCAAGGATTAACTTCAGAACGAAATAGTTTTACTATATTTGGAACTGGCCCAATTTATATTGTAGGGAGTGATGCTGGAGATAAATCTCTTATATCAGTAAATTTAGATACTGCAAGAGTTAAAGACTCTTTAAATATTCAATCTATCGCCCCAGCAGGACCTTATCCTCCGACTATTCCTGAAACCTACGGAACAGGAGCTGCGCCTGAACTTTTAGGTAAACTTGATAGAAGCTTCATGCCAAGAAATATTATTGGTTTTACATCTTCTTCTAGTTTGCCGCCAGTAAATCCTCCGTCTGATTTTATTCAAGGTTTTGCTTTTACAGCACAGGATAATAATGGTGAGGAAACTCCTGGTTTTAGTGTTTCTGTTTTTGAAAAGTATTATTCAACTGGAGAAATATGGAAAGGTATTAATTATTTCCTCAATTCTTCTTTAACAGCAACATCCGGACCTGACCCAGTTATTCCAGCAACTGGGGCTGATGGTAAATTAGATGCTTCATTTATTCCAGATAGTGTGAGCGGAGGAATTGGCATTGTTAATTCTAGTAATCCGGGTACAACACTAACTGCTAAAACTTTAAGAATCGGAGCACTAGACGGGTTAGGCGTATCTATTGCACCTCTTGGCCCGAATAGTTCAGAAATTAATGTTTTTTATGGATTAGAAGAAACTTCATTTAAATCTTATCTGACTAATACTATTGGCATTAAAACTGCTGCTTATCAAAATACAGGAACTACAAATGGAACAATCCCTTTAATCGGTGCTAATGATAAATTACCAGCAAGTATTATTCCAGATGAAATTGGCGGAAATTTTAGTTCCTTTACTATTAATAATGGATATGAAGCTACTCAAAGTATAAGCTCTAATCCTAATCAAATTAAAATTTGGAACTCTCCATTTTTTATTGGACCTCATGAAGCCACTGATTTAGTTAATGAATTATATCTTAATAATGAGGGTGAAGTTACTTTATCTCAGCGTTTTACTGATAGGGCCGCCCTTCGTTATATTACTTGTGTTGAAGATTCAGGTAATTATCGCTTTACTACATATTATTGTGGCCCCTTATTGATATTTGAATCATTTTCAGCTTATACTAAAGGACCATTTTTAAAGAATTCTACTAATTTTAATTATACTGGTACTCATCCCGGTGAACTAAGTAATAACGCTTATACTAAAATACAAATAGATCCTTATTTTGCTTTAGCAAGAAGTAATTATATTATAAGTAATACAACTAGTGGAAGTTTAATTGATATTTATACAGATCTTTTAACTAGAAAATATTATTTTCGGCCAAGCTCATTATCTTCAACAAATACTCTTATCGTTAATCTTTATATTGATGAAATAACATTACAAAATTACCATATTGATAATACTCTTATTTTAGACCCCAGGAACCTTTCAGTTGCTCCTCAAAATATTCAAATATTATTGCCGAATGAAACTACAGGAAACTATAAGCTGTTTATAGACCAGGGCGATGTTGGGACATTAACGAATACTCATCTGTATAATATTAGTATTGGTATTATTCGACCAACGGAAAGTCCAGCTCTAATAATGGTAAAATATTCTCAGTTTGTACCAGTTTAAAAATGGGAGAATTAGGATTAGCTAGAAATAAACGATATAATCAAGGTTATTTTTATCCAAAAAATAAACATAAGTTTATCGGAGAATATGCAATTTACCGTTCAGGTTTAGAGTTAAAGTATTTTCAATTTTTGGATAATAATCCCAAGTGTATCAAATGGAATTCAGAAGGAGTAAAAATTCCTTATTTCTGGGAAGGAGATAATAAGTGGCATACTTATTATATCGATTTGGCTGCTTCTTTTAAAAAAGAAAATAAGATAGAAACTTTTTTAATTGAAATTAAGCCTTACCGGCAAACTATAGAGCCTGAAGCAACAAAGCGAAAAAGGAAAAAGACTTTATTAACTGAACAAATAACATTCAGTCAAAATCAAAGTAAATGGAAAGCCGCTTCTGAATTTGCATCCAAAAACGGCTTAAAATTTATTATTCTTACTGAAAAAGATATTGGTTAAATTTCTTCTTCAGTTTCTTTATATTGTTCTTTACCGGTGGGATTAAAGGCAATCAATGTTTCTTCAGAAGGCATTTTCGGAGTTACCAATACTCGATAAGAATGCCTGTTTGCTCCGGAAGGGCTCATTTCATCAAAATTAAAAGTAATAATATCAGGATATTTCTTTAACGCAGAAACATTAGAAATATCTTTAAATTTGATATTTTGAGCTGAACCTTTTCGTCCATATCCTAAGGCTTTTTCTCCACGGTTAAATGTTTTAATTTGACGAGGAATAAAACTATTATTAATAGGTTCAGTAATTTTAATCGGAGGAACTCGAGTACCGGATCCAATTTGATCGGTATCAACAACAGTAATATAAAAGCCGGGGTTTAACTTCATCCATTTTCTTAATTGATCTACGGAAGCCCTTCTCCATTCAGATCCTTTATTAAAGATTTTAGCTAAACTGCCATACTTGTTATCATCATATTTTAATAAATCCTTAGCCTCTTCTCTGGCTGAAGCTCTTCGTTCTTTATCGGCAAGCTTCCTTTCCCATTCGTCCCACTTTGCGGGATCATCAAAAACTCCTTCATTAAAAATTTCTAAAGCGATTTGAGATAAATCAGTCATGAAAGATATTTAAGGAATGAAATTTAATTAAAAATCTTTGCAAAAAGCGCTAATCTTTTAAAAATTAGTTGTTCATACGTAAATAAGTTTAATTATTAATAAAGTATGGTTTCAACAACCCCTTATAAATTAATTTGTGAAATGCCTGATCCTTCCCGAATGGATCCTTTACAAATATTATATGAAGAAGAAAGTCTTCACAAAGAACGGGCTTTATATTTGACTGGTCCTTATCTTGGTTCTGAAATTATTAATAGAAATAATCGTTTATATCCAGCTGAAGAACTTCGCCGCGAAGTTAATCGCTATACTGAAGAAAAGATTAAATTTGGGCGTGCACTTGGAGAATTAAATCACCCCGAATCTGCTTCAGTTGATCTTGGAGCCGCTTGCCATTTGGTTGTTGAATTAAAGGAAGATAATAATGTTTGGTACGGCAAGTCTAAAGTTTTAGTTGGTACGCCTAAAGGCGATCTTTTGAAATCTCTCCTTAATAATGGCGTTCAAGTTGGTATGTCTTCTCGCTGTCTTGGTCAGCTGACAGAAACATCTGAAGGATATTCAAGAGTTTCAAATTTGCGCATGGTCGCCATAGATGCGGTTTCGGATCCAAGTTTTTCGAGCGCCTATGTAGACGGTATTTTAGAGTCTGCCCAGTTTGTTTGTGAATCTGACGGTTCTATTCGAATGGAAAAACTTTACGATGATACTAGTAAGAAATTTGCGAATCTTCCAGTTGGAGACCGAAACGACTATATTAAACGATCAGTGATTGACTTCCTTAAGAGCTTTAACGAAATTACTACAAATCGTAAATAACCTTATGTCTAAGAAAACAAAGAAAGTAAAACAATTAGATAAAGATTGCTTATCTTTTGTACAGGCAATTTTAGAAGAAGACGCCAAATCTGCCGCTTCTGTACTAAAAACCATCGTTAAGAAAAATATCGCCAAGAAGCTTAAAAAGGCTGAACGCGAAACCGACTTATTTTAATAATAGAATATGAAAATTCCCGAAAGTTTAAAGAATGTTTTATCGGAAGCCGATCTTGCCGATATTAAAAAAGAATTTGACAAGCAGGTTCAAATTCAAGTAGAATCTGCACTTCATCAATATGACGATGAAGCTGAAAAGCGAATTTTAGAACTCGTCAAGCAGATTGATGAAAACCATAAGGTAAAGTTGGTTAATCTTCTTAAGAAGAAAGACGCTAAAGATAAGGCTTTGCTTGAATCAATTAAAGCCAAATATACTGAAGCTCTTCGAACAGATGCTGAAAAGTTCAAAGCTTCCCTTGCCAAAAATATCGAACGATTCATTGAATCTAAAATTGGCAATATTGTAGATTATTCTATTATCAAAGAGGCTGCCCTTAATAATACGGCCCGCATTGTTCTTGAAGGCCTTCGCACTCAGCTTGGCGTTGATTCCGCTTTAATGAAGGAATCTATTTCCGGCCCAATTCTTGAAGCTCGTGAAAAAATGACCAAAGCTCTTTCTTATATTAAAAAGCTTAAAGAAGAAAACCAGCGCCTTGAAGAATCTCTTTATAATTCCGAGGCTAATCTTTTGATTGAATCCAGGACTGCCAAGCTGCCGGAAGCTGAAGCCTCTCATATGAAACGCATGCTTCATGGCAAGGATATTAAGTTCATTAATGAAAATTTCAATTATATTTTAGATCTTTATAGGCAAGGTCAAGAAAAGAAACGTACTGTTCTTAAGGAAGAAGCCCTGAAGGTACGAGATAAGAAAAAGCTTCCGACCGAACCCCGCCGTACAAAAGATCTAATGACAGAAAACTCTTCTAATAACTCCGGTTTCTCTCTTATTGATGAAATTGCTGCCGAAATGGCGTCTTCTGATTATTAAGAGTTGCTTTAAAAACCTAAATATCAATTGTTATTAGAGTATAACCAAAGAAATTAACTATACAATTTTCAAGCATCAGTTAATTTAATCTTACGGACAAGAATTCCGTCTTCTCAAAAATCGCTTGATATTCAAGCAAAAACAAAGATAAATTAATATAATTTTTATGAAAAAGACTCAACAAGTACAAACTCAGTCTGTTAGCGCTGCTGTTCAGCAGAACAAGCAGTTCTATCAGAACTGTGTGAATAAGTGGAAGAAGCTGCTCGTTTCTGAACACGTTGCTCCTATTGAAAATAAGCATACGCGTGCCGTTACAGCTGTTCTTCTTGAAAACCAGGCTAACGCCCTGATGGAAGATATGAACCCGAACAGCTCCAGCATTTGGGGTGCCAACGCCTCTTTTGGTGGTGCGATTACTCAAGGCGATACCTATGCGAAGGGCGACAATCGTTTACCGAAGATTCTTCTTCCGATGATTCGTCGTACGTTCCCGGAACTTATTTCCAATGAAGTTGTCGGTGTCCAGCCGATGTCCGGACCTGTTTCCCTTGCGTTTGCTATTCGTTATCGCTATGACCAAGGGCCTCTTCATGAAGCTCGTTCTTCCGGTACGCTGACTAATCCGCTTACGACTGGACCTCAATACGGTGTGAATACTTTCCGTGCCGAAGATACTGCCAATCCTCCGGCTCCTGCGGATATGAAGCAGCTTGAAGCTACGGTTAAGTCCCCTGGAACTGAAATGGGTTATAACTACCTCGACACTTCCTTTACTGGTCGTCGTAACAACCTCTTTAACCGTACGATCAATAAAGAAACGGGTGCTCCTTATACCGATGCTGATATTGTAACCACTTGGAATGCTTCTGATGCTTGTGCTACCTATCAGATTAAGACTGTTGCCGACCTTGTGATTATCTCCGGAGCTACTCCTAGTGTTGAATTCACATTGTCCGACGGTACAACCAAGTATACAATTCCTAACACTGGTGAAGGTAAGAAAGCGATTGCTGCTGCGAATGCTCTCTTTAAGGCTACCCACATTGCCGGTGGTAAGTTTACATTCTCTGATCAGGACCTCGGTACTGCCGCTCTCTTGGGTGACTATGAAGCTACTGGCCGTATTCCTCGTACGAAGTTTACCTTCGAGAAGAAAGCTGTTGAAGCTGGTACCCGCCGTATCGGTACCTCCTGGACGCTTGAACTCGAACAGGATATTCGTAACATGAACGGTATCGACATCGAACAGGAAGTTACTTCCATGATGTCCTACGAACTTCAGGCCGAAATTGACCGTGAAATGATTGTTCGTATGCTCTATGCCGCTCTTTCTGCTAATGAATATTCCTATTGGGATGGTTCTAAGGCTGATGCTCGTTGGATGGGTGAACGTGACCGCGCGTTTTATCAGTTCATCATTCAGATGGCTAACCGTATGGCTGTTCGTAACCGTCGTGGCCCAGCTAACTTCATTATCGCTACTCCGGATGTCTGCTCCTTATTGGAAACGCTTCCTCAGTATGCCATTATGGAAGTTAATGGTACAATCTCTACGGATAGTTCCGGTATTGCTAAGGTTGGTACAATCGGTAATGGCCGATTCACTGTCTTCCGTGATACCCGTACGCCTGTTCAGAATAATTCCTGGATGAATAATTCCTGGGATAATCAAGGACAGTATACCATTGGTGGAGAAGCTCGTACTCAGGGTATTCCGGACTTTGCTCTACTTGGCTATAAGGGTAGCGAATATTGGGACGCAGGCATTCTGTTTTGTCCGTACATCCCAATACTCCTGCAAAGGGTTGTGGATCCTGTGTCGTTTGAACCTCAGGTTGGTTTAATGACCCGATATGGTGTTGTCGATAACCTTTTTGGCGCCAATCTCTATTATCATGTCGTATTAATCGATACGCTCGGAAATAGCTTGCCGCCGTCTGGCGCTCCTGCCAATAACTGGCCTGGAACATTCCCGAATGGTTCCGCTCTTACTGATGTTCGTCAGCAAGGTGGTTATCCGGTTCAGGTTACCAACACTCCTGAAAATCCGGTTAATACGAAGCCTATTGCTTAATAGGTTAAGCTAACCAAAACTTTAAAAATCCCGATGAGAATTAATCTCATCGGGATTTTTATTTTATACCTGTCCAAACCACCTATTATTTTTCAGACATTTATTAAATTAAAAAAAAAAGAATTTAATTTTAATTTATAAAATGCCAAAGAAGCTTTCGCAAGAAGAATTTATTGAACGATGTAAAAAGAAACATAATAATTATTACAGTTATGATAAAACAGTTTATACTGGTATGAGCAATGATGACTATATTATTGTAACTTGCCCTATTCATGGTGACTTTAAACAACTGGCTGCCGGACATATACGAGGAAAAGGCTGTAAAGATTGTGCCGGAACCATCACCAAAACTACTGAGCAATTTATCATAGACGCCAGAAAAGTTCATGGAGATGAATATGATTATTCAAAATCAAAATATATTAATGCAATGACATATATTGAAATCATTTGTCGAAAACATGGTTCATTCTGGCAAAAACCCAATACTCATTTAATCGGCAAAGGATGTTTTGAATGTTATGGCTCTAAAATGCTAACGCAGGAAGAGTTTATCAATCGCTGTATTGAAAAACATAATGGATTTTATATCTATGACAAAACAATTTATACGGGTTGTAATTATACAATTACCATTACTTGTCCTGTCCATGGCGATTTTCAACAAAAAGCAGGAGCCCATTTATACGGGCAAGGATGCAGTCAATGTGCTCATTTAATTTCTACTCAAGAGCTTGAACTTAGAGAATTTCTCGGAACAATTTATGAAAATGAAATGATTTTTAATTCAAGAGCTTTTATTAAGCCTAAAGAATTAGACATTTACCTTCCTGATATAAAAACTGCCTTTGAATATAATGGGAATTATTGGCATGCTTTATATGAAGAAAATGATCCAGGTTATCATGATTACAAACGACAACTTTGTAAAGATGCCGGAATTACTTTAATTGAAGTTTGGGGAAATGACTGGACTAAATTTAATAAAGAAACCAAAAATGAAATTAAAGATTTTTTCTCAGCAAAAAGGTTAAAAGAGTATAAGCATATACAGATAAGCAATGCCGAAGAAGCAAACATTAGAAGAATTTATCAAGAAATCAAATATTGCCCATAATTTCAAGTACAACTATGATAAATCAATTTATATCAACAAACAAACAAAAGTAATCGTAATATGCCCAGAACATGGAGATTTTGAGGTTACTCCAGGCGCTCATTATATTTTAAAAAGCGGATGTCCAGAATGTGCAAAAATATCTCGTTCCAAAACAAAATCAAAAGGATTAGAAAAGTTTATTAAACAAGCTAATCTAAAATGGAATAGCTTTTATAATTATTCCAAAGTCAACTATATCAATAATTATACTAAAGTAGAAATTATTTGTCCAATTCATGGTTCATTTTTTAAAGATCCTAGATCTCATATTGACCCACAAAGATATGGAGGCTGCCAAAGTTGTTCAAAAGAAAGTTAAATATTCATATTATGCAAAAAGATGTTACGCAAGGCAAAAGTTATTGCCTCACTGTTTATTCTGTACCATGTAAAGTAACAGCAATTGGTGAAAATAATATAGAATATGCTCTATTAAATGTTTCTGAAACTGGACAATATTTGTTTATTGCTCCTACTTGGAAAGTTAATATTTCTCAAGATGACGCATCTATCGTTGAAACTTTTAATTTAGCCGGAACCGGTAAAGTTGGCGGATCTGGTTCCGGCTTTGACCCAACTTATGGATTTTTAAAAATCATATTCGTCGATGCTCTTCCTCCTATTTCTGAAGCAAAGGAAAATACATTATATTTTGTTCCTAAAGATGGTTCAGACCCTGATAATTATAATGAATATATCTTTGATCCAGTTAATAAGCAATTTGAATTAGTAGGCCAAAGTGCAATAGATACAACTAATTTTGCAAAACTTTCAACTTCTAATATATTCTTAGCGACTAATACCTTTAATGAAATTGTTACCTTTAAAAAAGGGTTAAAAGTTTCAGAATCTGGACCTGTAATTACATCGAATGATACCACTCTCAATTTACCAAACACTAGTACGCCTTTATTAAAGGCACAAAGTCTAATTTTAAATGGAGTAAGTACATTTAATAATGAAATAAGGGTTTCCACTATAGCTGGTTTAACTCAAGCACCGATCAAGGTAACTAGTGCTGCTAATTTTAATAAACCGATTAAATTTAATGATACAATACGGATTGAAACTGGGAAAATTGATTCAGGTGGCATAGGTGTTACATGGACACTCGGCTCATTGATTGAAACACCAACGACTGCTGATAATCACCACCATCGGTTATGCGCTACAACGGACGCGTCTAATATGGCATATATTATTCATCATGACCGGGTGGTTAACGGGGTGTGGAAGAAAGATAAGATTATTCCCGCTAACTTGTGGGATTTTACCTGGCATAACGATGCTTCTATTAAGGTTAAAAACCCTACTAAGGCAGAATATGCCGCCAATAAGAATTATGTAGATACCCAAATAAGTACAATTTCTCAGTTTGATTCTTCAAGTGATCAAACTATTTCCGGTACTTGGGAATTTTCTAAGCCTTTAAAAATTACAGAAGCACAACTTGCAGATGAAGCTGTAAGTAAAGGTTATGTTGATGAGACAATTCAACAAAATCTTAATACAACATTAGAAGGCGTTATTAAGTTTGTTTCCATGACAGAAGCTGAATATAAAGCATTAGAAACAAAATCACCATCGACAATTTATCATTTGACTGATGTTTCTATGTGGGCTATTGGCGATCAAGAAATTGTTACATCGAACATGCCTGTATAATAAAACAATTTAATTTTATAACTGTATGATGCTAATTTAAATAAAGGTAATTATGGCTTTACCTCCAACATTTAAAGTAGATATTTTTTCCGATGTAGGTTGGAAAACAAATCAATTTGCATTAATTGCCGAAGCTTCAACCTATGATGAAATGAAAGTTGCAATTACAAATAACGTGAAAGGAAAAAAGACAGTCGATGAAACTCCTAAGCCGGCCAGTCTTTCTCTTCGGGTCCATTGTTATGATGGTGTTGCAACCTTTGATTTCGATCAAACTGATGAGGGAGCATTCACTTTAAAATTTTCTGTTTGGGCTGAAATCGGTTTTCAAGCAGAAATTGCAACTTTAATTAATTCTTAAGATGTCAGTTTCTGAAGATGAGTTATTGGGTAAATTTATTGATCGCTACATGAAAAAAGCGATCGATAATTTAATTTTTAAACTAGAATCCAAGTATAATGTTGAATTAAGTGAAAGTTCAACTTTAGAAGTTGTATTATTAAGTTCCGATTTTATTAATCGAATTTCTCAAGTAATTAAAAGTGAACAATTAAGAGAACCTGAAGCATTTGAGAATGAACCGAATGACCAATCTGGAAATTATCGATATAAAAAAACTAATAAATATTAATTAATGAATACTAATGGTTTAAGATTAGATGAACGCGGCCGAGTCATTCTTTGCGGAGATAAAATTTGCTGTGCTAATTTAGAAAGATGTGGAGACGGCAGGTATAAACTTACCGATGACAATGGTAATTTCTGTTATATTACTGCTCAAGAAGCTGCATTGATGGAAGCTGGAATTAGGGCTTGTGATAATCAACCCATAGTTAAAGAACAACTTATTTTAGGTTAATATGTATTACGGTATTGATGGCCTTAGTGAAATTGTAGAAGAGATGCTTGATAATGAGACATCTCAGATGAGCGACACTGAATCTCTAGTTTATGATTTTATTCAAAATCCTTATATAAGTCGTTTAGTTCGAAGAGGAGATGGAGTTGAAATCAGTAAATCTCCTGTTCAGGGAACTAATGTTGAAATGATTTTTAGATCTTTAAATTCCGACGGTAAAACAAAAACTAAGAAACGGGATATTGAGTATGCAGTTCTTGGCTTATTGGCCGATGACAAAATCAAATTTGCTCGTATGAATGGCGGATTCTTTTTGATTCCTCGAGAATAATGACTGAATTTTTTGCAGCATTAGGTATAGCCTTAATTATTAAACAAGGACGAATCTTCAAAGAAGTTCGTTCTTTTTTAATTTCTAAATTTCCGATATTTCAAGATTTCTTTTCTTGCTTAATGTGTATTGGATTTTGGACTGGCTTATTTGTCGGAATTATTACTGGAAAGTCTTTAATAGATTTAATACTATTCAGCTTTTCTTGCTCATTTTTTGGGCTAATATTTCAAACAATTTTGACTTTCCTTGAAAAGATATTTTTAAAATACTTTAAAGATATTTCTTAGAATATAATAAAATGAAAGTGGTTAACTCTATTAATTGTAAATTTAATCTTATAAATCAAATTTAGAAAATTGGAGTTAATCTTTCAAAATCACCTCAACTTTTTAAGAATAAAACCAATATTAAAGAAAATGGACTTTTTTAATAAGTGTTCTTGTAATCCTCGGACTGTTACTAAATGGACAGTTTATAAAGAAGGTTCTTATTTCATTTATAAATGTACTGAATGTGGAAACTCCTTTAAACGTTCAGTTAATTGGGAAACAATCCAGAAGGATAAAATGAAAAATTTAATGAAGCATGGAAGATAAAAAAACTTTAAAGGTTAAATGTTTTATCACTGGAGAAGAAAGTATTTTTTCTGGTGATTATTTGAATAAACTTATTGAAAGATATGGTTCAAGAGAAAATATTTTAAAATATTACATTACATATCGAGCCAAGAATTTTCTTTTTAAAGGATATACAATTCCAGAAATAAGGAAAATTCTTCTTTTAAAGAAGACTGAACTTGAAGATCCTTCTTCTCCTAAAGGAATCGAATTAATAAAATATTGGCAAGACCAGAAAAATCTCAAGGTTAAGTATAAAATGAAAGATCAAAAAGAACTACTGAAGAAATGTCTGGTAAACGATATTCCAGCCATTGTTTTCCAGGGAAGCGACAGCTGTGCTGTAGAAATTCTGCAAGCAGCGGAAAACATTTATAGGAAGAACGGTTGCAGTCCGGAGTTTTTGATAGATTTCCATGAAAATGTAGTGGAAAATTTCAGAGCATACCAACTGGAAAACTCTATAGCAACCAAGCTCCCAGATCTGACAACAAGTGAAAAAGAAGCGTTCTACATTCTTCAGGAGAAAGAAGAGGCCTATTTCCCTATTCATATAAAAGATTTTGAACAACACTTAAAAGATTACGGATTTACCAGAACCTATGAGAATACAACATCTTATGGCAAGTATCTTTTATTAAAGGAAAAAGACT
>ERZ779866.2675-NODE-2675-length-15540-cov-9.842751_pt1 | contig 15540 bp, 5 predicted proteins | sample MGYA00511248_ERZ779866 | MGnify/ENA primary metagenome ERZ779866 (study PRJEB29588, sample SAMEA2155758) | human gut metagenome | biome: human gut; feature: human-associated habitat; material: faeces | place: Denmark | collected 2008/2010 ... | reverse complement strand
CGCTGCCGTCAGCATCTGTTGCCACATTGCCGTTCAGCTTGCTGAGGTTCTTGGCTGTAACCTTCGCACCCTTGCCATTAGCAGTAATGTCGCTGCCAATGGTGGTATCTGCAGAATCAATCGTTACTGCTGCATTTGCGCCATTTGCGCTCACTGCACCGTTGACCTTCGCAGATTTCGTTGCCTTAATCGTTACAGCATTATTTGTGCTTACGCCACCGTTCAGCGTTGCGTTGACTGCAGTGATCTCTACCTTGCTGTTATTGGCATTGATTGCTTTCGCACCACTTACTGTCAGGTCGCCTGCATCCTGAACTTTCAGCACACCGCCGGTTGTTGCGATACCATCACCGCTGTTGGCAGTAATAGTCATATCGTTGTTGTTCAGCTTCAAGGTTGTATCTTTGGCTGTAGTAACTGCGCTGCTGTCGGTAGTAATCGTAGTTGCGTCTTTCGTGAAGTTATAGATATTGTCAGTATCAGGGAGTACACCCGCATCCCTATATTCCTTGTCTGTTACATAATCACCGGTTACAGTTGATTTAAAATCTGTCTTAGACTGTACATTAGGAATGCTTGTACCATAATCAACGGTTGCTTTATCAAGGCTGCCCTGACCGGTTTTACTATCGTAACCAATATTACCGGCAAATTTAGTTGCTGATGCAGACGTAAGTCCCTCAGCAATTTTTACATAACCATCAAGATTTTTTTCACCATTTAAGTATCCGGTATAATACAGCTTATTAGCCAAAGCATTCAAGGCGTCATTGATGGCATATTTATTGGTAGTTTCCAAACCGTTAGAATCTGTCAGCAGGGTAATCCCTGAACCGGTTGTTGCTGTACCAATTGTAATATCACCACCATTGATTTTGGTAACATCATTTGCATCATGCTGATAAACAAACGTAGCCTTACCATTATATTTATTAATAGTGAGATTTCCTGCAGTTGCATCCGTCATATCAACTGTAGTACCGCCACCGGCAGCCACAGCTGCAGCCTTTCTCATTTTGCTGATACTGCCGGTATTAAAGCTGTCAAGAACATTATCTCCTTTTAGTTGCCAAAGGCTGTCACCATGCATATGCAGCGTACTGCCGCTACCAATGACATTACCGCTCCAGCTGCTGCCATTATTCAGAGTTACAGAAGATCTGTCACCCCTGATATTTCCCTGATAAGCAGAATTATCAAGTGTGAGCTGCAAATCGCTGCCACTGCTGTCACCGGTCCAGCTTGCCTTATTTTTCAGGGTAACAACAGCCTTACTGCCATCATTTTTACCATTCCAAGCGGATGCATTCAGCGTTACATTAGTTCCCGCGCCCTTATTATCACCGGTCCAGGCAGAATCGGTTGCATTAACCACAATATTGCTGCCGCTGTTGTTGCCAGTCCAGCTTGCTTTGTCTTTCAGAGCCAGATTTACATTATCACCACTGTTATTGCCATGCCAATCGCCTTTTTCTACAAGGAAGTTTTTATCTGCATCAGTGTTATCGCCCTCGGGAGTTTCAGTCTGCACACTGATTTTTTCACCCAGGCTTCCCTGTCCAGTGGTATCGCTGTATTTAACACTGCCTGCATATTTAGCTGCGGAAGCTGCTGTCAGACCTTCGGCAATCTGTACCTGTCCGTCCAGATTTCTGCTGCCATTGACATAATCTGTATAATAAAGCTTATTGGCCAAAGCATCGAGAACCTTATTAACAGTTGCTTCAGAAGATGTATTTATACCGCTGCTGTCCGTGCGCAAAGCTACAGCAGAGCCGGTTTCAGCAGTCTTCACCGTAAAATTGCCACCCAAAATATTTTCCGGGTTACTGTTATCATGCTCATAAATAACCATAGTATTACCGCTGTATTTGTCTATGGTTATATCCTTGCTGCCACTCTTCTGGAAAATAACGCCTGCAGCACCTGCACTGCCACCTGTGAGTTTGCTGATATGGCTTGCTCCATTGCTGCCGACATCTTCATTATCCTGTGCATAACGTGTATTATTAGCCTGGTTTATCCAGCTTGCACCGTTTTGCAGCCACATATTGACCGTACCGCCATTATCTACAATGCCACGCAGATAGGAATCACCTGTAGTCAATGCTACATTAACTGTACCGGTTGACAGAGCAAAAATATCACCGCCAAGCTTAACGCTGTTATTGCCGGCCGCTGTGCCATCCTTACCGGTATTGACGTTAATGGTTCCCTGATATGCTCCCAAGGTGTAGTAACCATAATTCATACCCTTAGGAACATTAATCTCGCCACCGCCAATAGAAACCGTACTGTTCTTGGCATTCGTTGTAATACCATTGCCATAAACATCCATATCAGCAGTACCGCTGACATCTACACGGCTGTTCTCAACCTGTGTAAGAATACCGGCGTTGTTAAAGCGCGACAACACATTATCTGCATTTATAGGAATACCCCAAGTTTCGCTGTCAGCACCCTTTATAGTCAGATTGCCATTAATCGTAATTGTATTGGCAACATCAGAAGCATAGCTGGCTTCACCCCAACGGTCTGTTTTCTGTACAGCAACACCATTACCACCGTAACTACCGTTCATAGAGATATTAACATCTCCGTTAACAGTAATCTTGCTGGCAGCCGATTTGCCGGCATCATTCATGATAGCATTATTCAAGGAATTACCATTCACAGCGCCAATAGTAATAATATTCAGCTTACCTGCATTAATAGTAACGTTCTTGCCATTGCCAGCATAAACACCGACAGGTGTAGCAACACTGTTCTGTACCTGCAGCTGCAGAGTATTGCTGCCGGCGTTGACAGTAACATCATTACCGTCATGCGCATAAACAGCAGCCAGAATATTATTGCTTAAATCAGCCTGTGTTTTCCATGCATTAGGCTTCAGGCTGATAGTTTTATCAGCAGTAAATGTATAAACACTGTTATCACTGCTGACACCGCTGTAAACGGAACTGTCAGCATCTGTGCCGCTGATGCGTTGGAAATAATCGCCTGTTTTACTATTGGCATTGATGTTGACAATCTTGGTTGTAGTCACGGAAGGAGATGTAAGCCCTTCTTCCCGTGAGGTTGTCAGCAAAGCCTTGTTGCCGAAAACAGTATCACCGGAAAGCAAGGAAACAGAGTTAAATGTATGGTAGGAGGTATTCCCTGCCAACGTATAGGCACTCCAGGTATAGGTAGGCTTAACAGCACCATCGGTATAAACTACGATATCATTGCCAAATTCTCCCCAGACACGCTTAGTATAATATTCGGCAAACAGCTTATTGAACCAACCGGTGCCTACACCGGTATTGCCGCCGCCCTCTGTATTGCCTTCAACAACAATTTCCCAATCTACAGGGTTATCCGAGCTCAGATTAGCCACTGTAGTTTTATAAACCTTCAGATTACTGCCGCCGCCACCGGTTGCCAAATTATATGCCAGGATATAGGCTGTACCATTAGGCCAGACAGTCATATCACGAAAATCAAGGCCATTACTCTTGACGTTTTCCGGCAATACTACAGATTTAGATTCCTGATTCAGAACATTATTGTTAATCGTGGCCAAAGTTATAGCAGATTCACTATTGCCGTGTCCCACATATTGGTAACCGCCGATACCTGTATGCAGCAGTATATCATTATAATTGTTCAGTTTAACCGAGTCAGGATTACGTGCACTGCAGGTATAATTAACATATTCCAGACTACCGTCATCCTTTATCTGATATTGCATAATTATACTGTCATCATAAGGATCATAACCACCCTTAGGATTGATGCTGACAACTACATAAAGCTGTCCGTTTTTGACAACCATGCCTTCGCCATGCACCCAGCCCGGAGAACTGTAACTCATGCCGCAGTACTTATTAAGATCCTCCATCAGATTACGGGATTTGCTGACCTCTTCGGTCAAAACATTCTTATCGTACTTTACAACGCCGATAGTACCTAAATCATAATCACCGACATAGATATATCCATTATGACCGGCTGCGGAATGCGGGTTGGCACCTTTGGTAATGATGCCGGATGGATAAACCTCATCCTTACTCCAGGTTGTATCGGCACCGATTACCTTAGAAGGAATCAAATCAACTGTACTATAATTGTACTGACGCAGCAAAAACATGCTTTTGCCATCCAGCACAAAGCTATAGGTGCCGGGATCCTTATTCAAGGATTCAATTACTGCTACATTTGCTTTGCTGTCAACCTTATCTGTAACACGTGAGCCGGTAATAGCAGTCATATTGCTGGCACCATAGTTAGAAGGAACAGTTATCAACAGATTGGCTGCGAAAGCGCTGCCGCCAATCATCCATCCGCCCATTATCGAGGCTAAAATCGCCGCCTTTTTACTTTTACTGAACTTACGCATTGATAATTCCCCCTTTAGAACTGATAACGCGCTGTAACATAATATGTGCGGCCCTGTATCGGAAATTCCGGATTAATATAGCCGGGAACCATAAAAGCTGCATCACTGCGGATTTTAGATTTAGGACCTTTATTGAAAATGTCATTGCAGCCAAATGTCAGCTGCCAATTTTTCTTCGGCATCCACTTCAGGCCGCTGTTCATAACAAACAGCGAGCATACCGGTTTGCCAGACAGATACGGTGACAGCTTGCCACTCGTTGCTTTATTGTAATAAGTGAAGTATTCATCTGTATAATGTCCTTCGGCAAAGAGCGAGAACTTCTCCGAAGGTCTGTAGGTCAGGCGGATATTCCCCTCCCATTCCGGCTGGTAGGTCGGCCATACCGGAGCGTATTCACCAAACTGCGTAGCCGTATGCTTGTTATAGGCGCTGGTATTAAGGTAAGTTACCTGTAAATCAAGATCGAATTTATTCCATTTAAAGCTGCTCTGCAATTCAATGCCATGAGATTTACCCTTATTATCATTAAAATAAGACCAGTAATCCTTGCCTGCACGCTCCAGCTGCAGCATATTGGTAGAATCGCGCCAATAATAAGTCAATGTAGTGGAATTATCTGCACCTAACAGCTTGTTGTTCATAATCGCACTTATATCAAACTGCTTGCCTTCCTCCGGCACAGGGAACATTGCACCTTCACCATTATGATTCCGCGGAGCAGGCAGGATGCCGGCACCGTCACCGGCAATTTCCGCCATGTTCAGCAAACGGTAATAGGTTCCGCCCGTCATACGCAGAGTAAGGTTTTCATTTACTTCTTTCTTCAACGCCAGCTGCCAGGTTGCCTTGCCCTTGGTCTGCGAATCCTTAGGATGAATCCAGCTTGCCTGTCCATCGGTAAAGCGCTTGCCATCACTGAAGCCGGTAATCTTTGATTGGTTATAACGTACACTAGGCGTAAAAATCCAGGTGCCTTCTTTATCTAAGGTAATAGAATCCTGCAGCTGTACATTAAACAGCTCCTGCTCATAACGGTTACGGATTTGAGCGGAAAGGAAATTCTGACTGGCCTGTCCACCTAAAATTTTAGCCATGTTGGAACCGTCTATATCCAAGCCTTCTTTGGAATAGTTAATCAAAAAGTCCAGCATATTGTTATCGTTCAGCTTGTAACCGCCATCAATCTGAGCTGTGTATTTGTTAGATTTATAACGGCTCCATTCGCGCAACGGCTGGTTCTGCATATCCCATTCACTGTTCGGATACGCTGTATTGATATGCTCGGCCCGATATTTTTTATTCTGATACATGTAGTCAAGCATCCAGCCCCATTCAAGCTTGCCAACCTCCTGACGGTTCTGCAGCATCAGGCTGGCACTGTTCTGTTTCTGTCTGCGGCTGTCATAATAATATCTGTCGCTCAAATCAACGCCATTATTATAAACCGCTGCATTAACATCACCCAGCCATACACTGTCCGGCATATGTCTGTCCAAGGTATCATATGTGCCTTTGATAACCCAGTTTTTATTTTGCCATTTTACAATCGTACTGGTCTTTTCATAGTCATTGTATTTTCTGTATCTGGTAGCATTAGCTGCTTCCTTTTGTTTTTGCTTTAATTTTTCCAGCGATTCTTTTCTGCCGGCCTGATTTTTATTTTTATCAGGATCCGCATCATTCGTCCACTTATCTATATTATTCTGAACTACTTTATCGCCATACTCTTTAAGAATCTCTTCCTTGATTTCAGGTGTAAGAACACCTTCGCCGAAGGAACTGCCGATCCAGTCATATTGCAGCGCCTCATGCCAGTCACTGTCATCATAGCCTCTTTTAAGGTACTCATCCTTAAGACCTCTGTCTACCACCTGTTGTTCAATTAAATACAGATTGGAATTGCCGACATCTTTTTTCGCATATTCATACCTGTTGTCATAAATAGCATCCTTCAGGCTGTCGCTTCTTACAAATCCCAACCAGGCATCATTATTTGCTTTATAGTAATCTATTTGTTCCTGCTGCAGATTTATTACAGCACCTTTGGTCATATAATCTATGGTTTCATTATTAAAATTATCTATCACCTTCTGCTGTCCTGCTATCTGCTGCTCACCATATGGCAAATATCTTTCCGCAGCATAGTTTTTATACTTGAAATCTCCGTCGCTGGATTCATAGTTAGTGCCAACCATTAACGAACCATCCCCCAGAGGAGCTGTTATTTCCATAGAGCCTCTTTTGCCACCATAAGAGCTTTTGCCAACTTCCAATGATACATCTGTCGTTTCCGGCTTTTTGGTAACAATGTTGATAACACCGCCCATAAAAGTACCACCAAAACGGCTGGGAATATAACCGCGGTAAACCTCAATACGTTCTACGTTTTTTACAGGAATTGTCGAAAGGTCAACCGCAGTATCACCGCCAAGGTTAGCCAATACACCGTCAATAAAAATGCCGACCTGCGCAGCAGTGGAGCCACGCATCGTCACTGTTGTATATTGCCCTTTGCCGTTTACCTCACGCACGTGCACACCGGGCACGGTCAAAAGCAAGTCAGGCAATGATTTCTGCTCACCTTTGAATTCATCAGGACGCACAATGTTTACCGTACCGGGAGAAAGCTTGCTTTCCCAATCAGGACGTTTAGCTTCTACCGTCATAGCATCAAGGCTGAAGTCCATCAATGAGTCATCAGCATCATTGCTTGCTGTCTGCGCAGTATCAGTTGGGGCTGCGTATGCAGCAGGCAGAAATTCTGTAAGAGAGCATCCCAGAGATACAGCAATTGCCGCAGCTAAAATATTTTGGCCATTAATATTTTTCACTAAAATCTCCTCCTTAACCCGGAAATTTATCATAAACTAAAAAAAAAGACTTAATTTTAAAATGGGCATAGTAGTCCCATTATAAAATTAAGTCATCAGATTAATTTTATATGTCTTCAGCTGCAATCCGACTTTACGGTCTCCTGTGCAGGTAAGCTAGAGCTATTTGGCGTGCTGAAGTACATGATGTATATTTTTTTATTATATTAAACCATGTGTTTAAAGATCTGTTTTTTTAACAGTTAGCACGGGCATCATTAATTTTACCTTGATGCGCTCTGGCTCCATCGCGCCGGCGCAGCCTTAAAAGCTCACCTATAAGCGTCAGCAAATACTCACGCGGTATTGTTACATATGTTTCGTCGCATTATGAAAAATGATTAAATCTTGCCTTTAAATCCTCATACTTCATAATGAATCCTCGTCCCCCTTTTAGGCACACGAAAGCAATTGCTCTTATCCGCCTGTAAATCGCAGGTTCAATGGATATCTTAAACAAACAGCGCTTTGACTCAAGATCTTCATGTCTCCATCCCTGTGCGAAAGGTATAAGCTGCGGCAATCAGTTTATATGATGAAGGCACTCCCTAATACAATTGCGGCACAGTGCCGGATTCTCACCATGCTTCCCTATTTGTTTAATATGTTTTTAACTTTTTATTATACGCGGAACAATAAATGATATCAGTTTGTAATCTATTTGCTTTTCATTCATCTCTATTTGCTTATTGATTGTTTGTATCATTTGCCGATTTAATTATAACATGCGAAATATTCTTTAGTCAAGAAAGCTCTTTGGATACTTTTTTTAATTTATTTACAAAACTCTCAGTAAAACAACACCATGAGCTTTTTCTGTTAACTGCATATTCTTGAACATCATCACTTATTTACTAATTTACAATTAAGCAAACTTCTGCAGCAAATCATCTTTTCCTAAAATATCAAAAATGTCAAATAGCAGATAAACCGTAACGGAAAACCTGCTATCCGACATTTTTTGAGAGGAGTTGATGAGTTTTTTGAAAAGGAGTATTTAAAGCCTGATTCTACAAGCTTTATACAAAACTAAAAGTAAGGGGCTTTAAAGCTTAGAAGCTCCAGCGCAGGCCGGCATCAAGACGATATTTTTGCTCTACATCTCCGCCAAAGCTGCAGCCATAGGTTGCATAGAAGGTGTTGGCAGCACTAAGCTTAGCAGTCACGCCAACCTGTGCTTCATACCAGGTATCGCCAAAGTCAAGGCTTGTTTTACCGCCCTGTTCGCCTACTGCACGGAACGCACTGTCAAAGTCACCGCTGAATTCATGTGCTGCTGCCAGTTTTACAAAGTAGCTTGCATTATCAGTTGTCTGGCCTACACGTACGCCCAAGCGAGCGATGCAGCTGGTGAATGCATCCTGTGCAACATCCATATTCTTATTCTTGCCCCAGGCATTGAGATAGTCGCTTGTTGCAGCATAGTCCTTCGCAGCAATACGGCCTACAGTCAGCTCTAAGCTCGGATCAACATACAAACCGTTTTTGCCTTCAAAACGCTTGCCATATTCTGCGCTCAAAGATGCACCCCATGTTTTATAATCGCCATTCAGCTTATGACCATAAGCATTGCGTACATCGAATTCGTTTTCCAGGCGAGTGTATTTAGCAATCAAATCAAGATATTGACCGCTATCACCCTGCCAAGTACCATACAGTCCCAAGCTTGTACCCTTAATGTCGGCACGACCGTTGCCATAGGAAGAATTGCCATCATTGTAGGAAAGAGCCACGCCTGCTTTCCAACCGTTTCCTACTTCCTTATCATAGCCAACCTGATAAGCGTTATATTTGAGGTTCAGGTCGGTATTTTGCGCATCCATGCTATATTTGCCGCCATAATACTTAGCCCAAATACCGCTTTCGTCCTCGCTCAGGCGCAGGTCGCCCATACGCTTCATAAGATCATTGTTTTCCGCACGCCACAGCAAAGCAGCAGAAGCCATGGCAGTCTTAGCACCCTTCATCATAGCGGTTTCTTTATCGCCGTAGATTACTTCAGGATTCTTTTTGTTTTCCGGAGTGATAATGGAGCCTTCCTTCAGGCTGCCCTTACCATCTTCCGCAGAGAAGTTGATGTCACCAAGCTTAAGAGCTGCAGAGCTGGCTGTCAGGCCTTCGGCAATCTGCACATAACCATCAAGATTGTTTTCCGCACCTTCAATTGCGCCGGTGTAGGTAAGCTTGTTGGCCAGCTTTCTCAGCACCTTGCTTACTTCACCTGCATTACTGGTATCAATGCCGTCATTATCCGTGCTCAGAGTGATTGCGGAGCCTTCGGCTGCACTGCCGATGGTGATGTTGCCGCCGAGAACACGGGTTGGGTATTCGCTGTCGCGGACAAAGGACACTATCGTATTACCAGTATAATTACTCAATGTAATATTTTTATCCCCGTCCATAACTATAGTGCCACGTGCCGCTTCATCTTTACCACCAGTAAAGTAATCAACTGCTATATCATGAGTACCGTTATGATACCAAACAGCACCAGTATCAAGCGTCATGGACATATGATTTATTGCATCACTATCTTTTTCTGCATTAGAACCACCGTGCCAGGTTGCTCCATTATGCATCCGTAATGTCAAAGCGCCTTTAGCACCACCAGTCCAGTCAGCACCATTGTCCATATAAATATTAACACCATATTTAGTAGTACTATCATATGCACTTTCATTATCTAAAGTTGCATTAGAGCTTTGCGTACCAATAACATTTCCACGTAAATATGAATCTTCACCATTTAATCCAACATTGACCTGTGCTGCTTTCTTACTACCTTTAGCACGTAAGTCACCGTCAATTTGAACTACATTGTCACCAGCGCCAATTACATTACCATCATTGTCTTTTTGGGTATTAACATTAATTCTCGTCATATCGCCATAATTATAAGTATGTTTAGCTTCAAGTCTGCCCACAAACTTGCCACCGCCAATGTCAATTTGTGCAGAATCAGCCTGAACAGCATAGCTTTCAGAAACAGCAGCTCCACCATATACGGATGTATCTTTGGCTACAATGTTCACAAGACCATCTATGACGATTTGTGACTCTTCACCACTGTCGGATTTTTTAGTTTCTGCATAAAGACCTCGTTTACCTTTAGCTTCATATAAGCCATTAAAGGAAAAGATTTTTTGATCCTGATTTTCTCCGCCGTTATGAATAATCAGCTTTCCGCCACCATATGCTAAAGCGCCGGTATGGTTATTACCTTTTTCGTTAGCAAAAGTAACATTAATATTTCCTGCATTATTTATTTCCAGCGAACTTCCCTGTCCTGCAGCAAGCCCCACTAATTTTGACGCGTTATATTCATTTCCAGCAATATGATTTATATTTAATGTATTATTATTCATATTGATAGTAATATCTTTACCGACTGCTGTATATATAGGTGCTACAAATCTATTATAAGTTGTATAATCTGGTTGAACCAATGCACCCACCTCAGAGTTTATCGTAACATTTTCTTTAAAATTATAGGAGCCGTTACCTTGATCAATTACACCTGCAGTGACATAATCCGTATCTTCACTTGCATCACCTGTAATTGATGTATTAAATTCCAAGCCGGAGTCATCATTCAAAGAAGTTGTGAGATCGCTAGAAGCATACCTTGCAAATGCTTGCAGCACTTTCATTCTTGCAGCAGTTGTAGTCGCAGGATTTAAGGAGCCTTGTCCGTCAGTTGAGCTATAAGAAATTTTGCCTGTTTTCTTCGATACGCTTGAAGAAGTAAGACCTTCTGCAATGGTTACAGTGCCATCCAGATTCCTTTCGCCTGTTGTATAGGCAGTGTAGTAAAGCTTATTAGCCAGCTTATCTAATACCTGATTGATTTGCGTAGTATTACCATTGCTAATACCAGTATTATCTGTAATCAAATTGATAGTAGAGCCTTTTTCTGCATTAGCAATAGTAAAATTACCGCCCAAAATATTTGTTGCATTTTGTGCATCATGCTCATAGAACACCTTCATATTGCCTGCATAATTAGCAATGCTAACATTACCAGTATTATAACTTGCAGACTTACCATCAACAGTCTTAGTAAACGGAGTCATATATACCAAACCAGCATTTTTAGCATTGCTGCTGCCAGTAAGGCGTAACAAGGCGGTTGTATCTGCTTCATTATAGTTGTACCACGCTGCACCGTTGGTAATTTCTGCACTTACGGCATTGTTCAAAGAATAGCCTTGCCACAAAGTACCTGGATCACTCATTTTTACATTAGTTGCAAAAGAAGCATTACCAAGCCACCGTGCTTGATTACCCATGAAAAGGTTTACACTGCCATAATCGCCCGGAGTTTCACCCCAACCAGCGCCTTTAATATAATCGCCAACCCAATAAGATTCTGAAGTATTGAGGCCTACATTAATAGTACCCTTCGTTCCCATACCGCCAACGGTGTTAAAATCGCCAAAAATTTGTACTTTTTTATCACCTGCGCCAGTAGCCTTGGCATCTAGTGCATCGCCATCTTTAGTAACATTGACATTAACGATACCATAATTACTGCTGACAAATTCGCCATAAGCACGGATAGCACAGTTTTCTGCAAAACCATAGTTCAGGCCAGGATTTACGCCCTTTTTGCTTGCAAAAATTTTACCACCACCGATATCAATAGTAGAAGCAACTGCACTCACTGCTTCCGACATGCCAACACCATTATCTGTTTTCGCATTAATATCTACTAATCCATCAATTTTAATATAAGAGCGAGTATCTTTCGCACCATTCATAGCTTTGACTACAGCACCATTGGTACTATTACCAGTTGTACCATTTAAAGACAGTACATTATCATCATTATGAATAAGGATTTGGCCACCACCATTTACAAAGAGAGCTGCTGTCTGACCTTTATTTCCATTAGTGCTTTCTGCATAAACGCTTAAATCACCTGTGCTAGTGATTTCAACCTTGCCCTTATTAATCGCAGCAATGCCAGTAGAATGTCCGTCATTATTACCAATTATAGATAAGGCGTTATTGCCCATATCAATGCTAAGCTCTGTACCTTCTTCACTAGCAGATACAGCTGCGCCGATATTAGGAAGCCATGGCCCGCCTGCAATTAAATTATTGCTAACTTCAACGTTTACATTTTCTGAAAAGGGCAAGTTATCTGGTCCAATAATTGGTTCAGTGATTGTCTGATCAGCAAACGCCACTGACACCATACTGCATCCCATTGCCACAGCAATACCCAAAGCTAATTTTCTTGATTTTTTAAAAGAATTACTTTTTGACATAATATTTCCCCCCTTAAATTATCTTGGTGGTCTTCTAAATGATTAAATACGACGTCAAACTCCTTTCTTTAATCATATATATCCTTTTTCTGGCAACAACTAACGCTTCGCAAAAGAAAAAGCCTGGTATCACTCGTGTATCAGGTGCACCAAGGCGCACTAATTCCACTGTGAAACCAAGCCAATAGTCAGGTAATCACTAAGCTTTAACTGCAATCCGACTTTACGGTCTTCTATTTAGGTAAGCATATGCTATTTCGCGTGTTAAAGTCTTTGGTATCTATTTTATTTTTGAAACTTATACTTAATTTATCTGCTACCATTCTCTATTTTAAGTCTTTTGATATTAAATCTTATTTATTTCATTATACCATGCTATTTTTTATGTGTCAATACTATTTTACAACCAGCAAAAACATAACTTACCAGTTTTGGGAATCGCTTATAATAATCTTAGAAAAAAATCCTGCCCAAATTTGCCAAACACATAATTTAGTAATATAATAGGAAATGCATTTTTGATAAATTTATTGTTTTCGAGAGGGGTAAAAAAATGCTTTTAAATGAAAAAAATTCACGTCTTACCTTGTGCGGTGAGCTAGCACTTTTGGTTGCTGTAATCATCAACAGCTTCAGCGTCGTGCTCATGCTCTACTCCGGTTCCGGCATCAGCGCCATCAGCAGCGTTCCATTTGCCTTCAGCGAAGCCTTTCCCAAGCTCACACTCGGTACATGGACCTACATTTTCCAAGGATTGCTTATCGCCAGCCTGATGTATCTGCGCAAAAAGTTTATTGCGTCCTATATGTTCAGCTTTGTTGTAGGCTTTGTGTTCAGCCAATTCCTTGATTTGTTCGAGCTGTATATCAACATGTTACCGCAGGCCTTTTCCTGGCGTGTGCTGTATTTTATCGTAAGCTATGTTTTAATCTGTATCGGCATTGCTTTGTCCAACCGCTGCGGCCTGCCCATTATCCCTACGGATTTATTCCCGCGTGAGTTGAGCGCCATCATAAAAATCGAGTACGCTAAAATCAAAATCACCTTTGACGTGACCTGCCTGGCTATCACAGCACTGCTGACACTGTTCTTATTGGGACATATAGACGGACTGGGAATAGGCACTATTTTAGCAGCCTTCACCATGGGTAAAGGCGTAGCTTATGCCGGTCAATATTTAGATAAAAATTTTCAGTTCATGCCCTATTTACAGAGAAACTAAAGAGAGATTACTGTGAATTGCAGCATTAAGAAGCTAGATTTTGCCATCAAATTTCTTAATGCTGTTTTTGTTCTTCACAGCAATCTCTCATTTCATAATATCCTTTGGCTCTTTCAGGCTCTCCGCTATACTGTTTGCCAGCGGCAGCATTCTGATATACCGAAATTATTCTCTACCCTAACGCCACATCCAACACCATCATCACACTGAAGCCTACGGCAAAGAAAATCGTGCCGATATTGGAATGCTCTCCCTGCGACATTTCAGGAATCAGCTCCTCTACAACAACATAAAGCATTGCACCGGCAGCAAAGCTCAAAAGATACGGCAGCACCGGTATTACAAGTTGGGCAGCAAGTATCGTCAACACCGCTCCGATTGGTTCCACAACACCGGACAGCACACCGCCCCAAAACGCTCTGTTCTTACTCTCTCCCTCTGCGCGAAGCGGCATAGAAATAATCGCCCCCTCCGGAAAGTTTTGAATAGCAATACCGATGGACAAGGCAAGCGCCCCTGCTGCCGTAATTGGCGTATTCCCCGCCAGAAAGCCGGCATACATCACACCGACTGCCATTCCCTCAGGTATGTTATGCAGCGTGACTGCCAAAACCATCATCGCAGTGCGGCTCAAATTACTTTTGGGGCCTTCCGTCTGCTCACTTCCCACATGCAGATGGGGAATCATATGATCAAGCAGGAGCAAAAATAAGATACCAATCCAAAAGCCGATAAACGCCGGGAGAAAGGACAGCCTTCCCATACTTTCGGATTGCTCGATAGCAGGAATCAGCAGGCTCCAGATAGACGCTGCAACCATTACACCGGCAGCAAAGCCCGCAAGCGAGCGCTGCACCATATCACTCAACGTTTTTTTCATAAAGAACACACACGCCGAACCAAGTGTTGTTCCTATAAATGGAATAAGAATTCCCATGAAAGTCTCCATTACTTCACCACCCTTGTATAAAAGTTTCTTTCGTTAATTTAATTATACTACAATAGTAGGAATTATGATAGCTAAAGCGGAGATTTCTTTTGAGTTATATCACCTACTTTTATGCGGCGGAGTTAATACTGCATGTGAAATCAGCAACAGCAACAGAACAAGCCCGATTAGCACCTTCAGTTCGATATTGATGGAAAATACATTTTTAATCTTGTACCTTCAGGATGTGCTTTTGGCTCTTTTTCCTTCACAGGAATACGACCATCTGTAAGTTCTAACCAACCATCTTTGTCTATTGTACCAATATAATGGTTGACTTTGAGATCCTTTGGCATCGTATGGATCGTATCTGCAGTAAAATCAACCCCAACTTTTGTTCCTGGTGTTAACTCGTGCAAGATATGTGCTTCAATTTCATTTTTGTCTGATAAAACAGCCACTTCATAAAATTTACCGCAGAACAGACATGAGATCACTTCTCCAGTAAATTTTCCTTTGTCTGGAGTTGTTAAAATAACATCTTCTGGGCGGATGACAACATCTAGTCTTGTTCCAGGTTCATGGTTATCATGACATACAAAATCATGATGTGCAAAATGGATCAGATTTCCTTCTTTTTTCACACCATCAAAAATATTACTTTCCCCGATAAAATCAGCAACAAAGGCATTCTGTGGTTTATTATAAATCTCTTCTGGTGTTCCAACCTGCTGAATCTGGCCTTTTGACATAACAACAATCTTATCAGACATCATCAATGCTTCTTCCTGATCATGTGTGACAAAGATAAAGGTGATTCCTAATTCCTTATGCATATTTTTTAACTCGATCTGCATCTCTTG
>ERZ779866.2674-NODE-2674-length-15548-cov-3.006196_pt1 | contig 15548 bp, 15 predicted proteins | sample MGYA00511248_ERZ779866 | MGnify/ENA primary metagenome ERZ779866 (study PRJEB29588, sample SAMEA2155758) | human gut metagenome | biome: human gut; feature: human-associated habitat; material: faeces | place: Denmark | collected 2008/2010 ... | reverse complement strand
GTAGCCGCTTTCCGTATAAAGCTTTTGGAGTTCCGCCACGCTGACCGCGTCGATGTTCAATCCGTTTTTTCCGGGCCGCGAAACAGTTTCTGCACCAGCGGAAAAGCTGTTCAGGAAAACTGCCCAGAGCAGAAAAAACGAATATAAATACCTAGCTATTGTCTCCCTCCGCATTTTTTTCACAGGCTCTGACTTCTTTGACCTGCGGTATATAGTTTTTCAAAACTTTTTCCACTCCCTCTTTAAGCGTGACCAACGCGTAGGGGCAACCGGCGCAGTTGCCTTTCATTTCGACGTAAACAATTCCTTTGTCGAATTTTTTGAAGACGATGTCTCCGCCGTCCTGTTTGACGGCCGGTCGGATCCTGGCATTAAGCAGGCCGATGATCTGTCCGATTATTTCGTCTTGTCCGGGGGCGGTATCGGCTTGTTCTATGAGCGTTTCTTCCCCTAAGGAAAGATGATCCATTATTTCTGCCAGCACCAGCGGTTTCAAATCGTCCCATGAGGCACCGGCCTCTTTGGTGACGGATATCATTTCTTCGGTCATAAAGACAGACTGAACGCCGCCGAGATCAAACAGTTTTTCCGCCAGCGGCGATTTGCGCATCGACTTGGCGTCGGCAAATTCGGCACGGCCGGATTTGAGGATTTTTACGGGCGGAAAAAAGTTGATGACTTCCGGATCCGGGGTGTTTTGAGTCTCAATCAGCATTGTTATTCCTTCGGGAGCGGCTTTTTTTCCAAAAGCGCAATTATGTTTTTGTTCAAGTTGACGGTTTTTACCATATAATAGGCAATATATTGCAGATGGTTGGGCGCCGTGATACTGTCAAGCGCGCCGTTGCGAATCAGAACCGGATCAAAAACCGCGCCGTCTTCCAGCGATTTCAGGCTTTTGGTCCAGAGCTGATAGGCGTTTTGCGAAACAATGATGTCTTTATAGTCATTTCCGAGCGTTTTTAACAGCAGATAATAAGCATACATTTTGCCCTGATTGTAATAAAAAACGTCATCGGCCTTGAAGTCAAACAAAGACGTGCTTTCTTCGCGAACCTGATTTTCCACTTTTGTCAGAGAATTCAGGAGGTCGCGGTTGACTCGTTTTAGAAAATAAGCAAGGTCGTCGGGGTTTTTGTAAAAGACGGTATGGCCGGAACTGAGGTTCTGGTTGAATTTTATGAGCTGTTTGCGGGCTTTGCGATACTGGCTGTGGGCAGAAGGAACCGGCGAGAAGCTGTTTTGGGGCGAAAACATCCAGATGCGGCCGTTGTAAGCCAAAAGTTTGGCTGCGTTTTTCAAGTGAAGCTCGTCTTCGTTGGTGCTGAAACCGGTGTCAAGCCGGTTGGCCATGGCCTGTGAAACGGTCGAAAGTCCGGAAATGATGCCAAGCTGATAGTTGGGCATATTGTCCAACATGTATGACGGGAAAAAAAACGGCAGATTGGGCGTCCAAAGGTTTTCGTTAACTTCCCGGTTAATGAGAAAAGCCATCATATTTACGGTTGCGGACGGCATTTCGTTTTGAGAGCCTATTTCATAGTCGGTGGTTTTATTGATATTGTTGACCATCAGGCCGCCGATGGGATAATACAAAGCCATAAAAGCCACCAGAAGCACCAGAATGACGTGCCACCAAGAGCCGATGAAGGCGAACAAACCGGAAAATATTCCCGAGACGCGGGGTAAACGGATTTTTTTCCAATCAAAAGCGGCCGCTTTGGAACGGATGGTTCGGATAAAATTTTTAACATCAAGCCTGAACATTATTTTTCCTTTTTTTTGATATCATACACATAATGTCAGAAATATTCAATGCTCCGGTTAGTTTAGCCGCAATGCCGAAAGTTGCAACACCCAAAACGCACAAACCCACAAAAAACGGTATTTTCAGAGCGTATCCGAGCGCGAGCCAGTTGCCGTAAAGGCGATTGAGCGCAAACTCTCCGCCGATGAGTACGATGCCCATAATCAGTGAGCTTACGGTGATTTTGACGATTTTCTTCACCAGTTCGGGACCGAAAGTCCAAAAACCGCGTTTTTTCAGTCCGCGTACATACTGGTACAATGATACAAATGCGGCGACAGTGGTGGCCGAAGCAATACCGACATGGCCGAACGGTTTCATCAGCAGAAGAGAAAAAATAAGGTTGGCGGCAAAGACGACCATACTGTATTTTACGGGCGTCCGCGTGTCGCCGCGGGCAAAGAAGTTCGGCGTCAGGGCTTTAACCAGAACATAAGCCGGCAGTCCTACGGCATAGGCAATGACGGCCAGCGACGTCATATGGGTTTCGTAAGCGCCGAAACGTCCGTGCTGGAACAAAATGTTGATTATCGGTTCGCTTAAGACAATCAATGCAACTGCCGCCGGAATTGACAACAGTGCGCCATATTCGCAGGCCTTGTCCTGAACGCGGCAGGCCTGTTCATGTTCTTCGGCCTTGAGATGGCGGCTTAAAACCGGCAGGATGGCAACGCTGATGGCCGCGCCGACAACGCCCAGCGGCAGCTGTTGCAGACGATTGGCGTAATATAGCCAGGAAATGGCTCCGGTGCCGACCAGCGAAACGATAATGGTGTCAACGACCATGTTTATCTGATAAATTCCGGCGCCGAGCACGCCCGGGGCAATGCGTCTGAACAGCGTTTTTATTTCGGGATCTTTTATTTGCGTCGCAATATCGTACCGGGGACGGACAACAACCTTTTGGCAGCGCAGAAAATAGGCCAGCCATACGATTTCCACCAGACCGGCCGCGGTGACGCTGATGGAAATGCCGTGTGCCGGCGTGATGCTGAACGGAACAAAGATAAATACGGCCAGAATCATCATCAGGTTTAAGATTACGGGCGCGGCGGCGGGCGCGGCGAATTTTCCGAGCGAATTCAAAATGCCCGACTGGAACGAAACAATGGAAATGAACAACAGAAAAGGAAAGGTTATTCTCGACAGGGTCGTCGCCAGTTCGATTTTGCCGGGGTCGTCGGCGAAGCCGGGCGCCATCAGTTCGACAACCCAGGGCATACAGAATTCCATAATGACGACAAAAACGGTTAAAAAGAAAGCCAGAACGGAGATGGCGGAAGATGCAAAGCGCACAGCTTCCTTTTCCCCGTCCGAGACGATTTTTTGAGAAAGCATCGGCACAAAGGCGGAGGTGAAAGCGCCTTCGGCAAACAGGCTGCGGAACAGGTTAGGCAGCTTGAAAGCAACAAAAAAGGCGTCGGCAACCATGCCCGCACCCAGGAAATTTGCCAGAACCATGTCCCGTGCAAAACCCGTTACCCGGCTCACAAGCGTAAAACCTCCGAAAGTCGCGATGGATTTGAATAAAGACATTTTCTGTTGAACCTTTGTGCTTGTTTATTGAATTTTAAGTATTCTAGTGTATTAATATCTTAAAGGCGAGAGAAATTAATAAATTATGAAACGGAAACATTGCACTTTTATTGATTTTTTTGTTTTTAAAAGTTGACAAATGACGGTAATGTTGCGATAATAGACAAAAGAGTGAGATAAAAGTTTTTAAGGAGAAGTTTTATGACGAAGGAAAACAGAGCGGAGCTGTACGGCAAAATGCTTGCCGGGGAAGTTCCCGGAATTTCGGTCTTTCCGGCGGAGCGCCTGAACACCGATACCTCGCGCTGCAGCCGGATTGTTGAAAACCTGCAGGCTTATGACACGGATAGATCCGGCGTCGAAAAGATTGCCGAAGGCAAGTTAAATCCCGAACTGGGAAAATACAGCCAGATTAATATGGAACTGCGCAGAGAAGACAATTTGAAAAACGGCCAGATGCCGATTGCCAGAAACCATGGCATGGAAATGTAATTTTTGAAAAAACTTCTCTTTATGCGATGATGATTTGAGAGCCTTAAGCAAGGCTCTTTTTTCATGCCGGTTCAGTTTATGTTAAGAAATAGAAATTATGATAGATTGCGGGAAGAAAAATGAGGAGGAAATATGGAACGGCTGATGAAATTTACGGCAAAATTTGCGGCGATGCTTCTGCTTTTGGCGCTGATACCTTTTATTCTCGCCTATTTGATCGGCTTGGTTTTTACTACCAGCGAATATTGGTTTTGGGTAAAGGTGTGCCGCTTTGCGGTGCTGGGGCTGATTATCGTGGTTCCGATGCTGGTTCAGCAATGGCGCGAAAATCAGCGTTTTTTCTTAAAATGGGTGTTTTTCCTGTTGCTTTACGTAGTGGTAACGACTTATCTGTGGGTTAAGGGTTTTTAAGAGTAAAAAGGAAATTTGGGCGTAAGATAAAAAAGACCGGAAATAAATTCCGGTCTTTTTTATTTGACGTTTATATGACGTCCGGTTTGGCGCGTTTGCGCTGCAACGGGTCAAGAATACGTTTGCGCAGACGCAGGCTTTTGGGCGTAACCTCCAGAAGTTCGTCAGCCTGAATGTATGACAAACCTTGTTCCAGCGACATTTTGCGCGGCGGAATGAGGTCAATGGCGTCATCTTTGCCGGCGGCGCGGATGTTGGTGAGCTGTTTGGATTTGGTCGGGTTGACTTCCAAGTCGTTGGGCTTGGTGTGTTCGCCGATAATCATACCGACATAAACAGGTGAATTGGGTTCAATAAACATCGGGCCGCGGTCCTGGAGTTTCCATAAGGAATAGGCGATGGCGGTACCCGCTTCGGATGAAATCAGAACGCCGTTGCGGCGGCCTTCAATTTCTCCTTTGTAGGGTTCGTAAGCCTTAAAGATGCGGTTCATAACGCCGGTGCCGCGGGTGTCGGTCAGAAATTCGGAATGGTATCCGATCAGGCCGCGCGAGGGTGCGTTGAAAATCAAACGAACCTTATTGCCGATCTGCGAGGGAATCATATCCTGCATTTCCGCGCGGCGCTGGCCGAGTTTTTCAACGACGGCGCCGGAAAACTCTTCGTCGACGTCAACGACAACTTCTTCAATCGGTTCCAGTAGATTGCCGTTTTCGTCTTTGTGCATCAAAACGCGCGGGCGGGAGATGGAGAGCTCGAAACCTTCGCGGCGCATGGTTTCAATCAGAACGCCGAGCTGCAATTCGCCGCGTCCGGCCACTTCAAAGGAGTCCGTCGAATCGGTGCGGGAGATTTTAAGCGCAATGTTGCCTTCGGCTTCTTTGCACAGACGATCCCAAATCATGCGAGAGGTTACCTTGTCGCCTTCGCGTCCGGCCAAAGGAGAATCGTTGATGGAAAAAGTCATGGCCAGTGTCGGGGGATCAATCGGCTGGGCGGGAATGTGTTCGTTGACGTCCAGCGCGCAAATTGTGTCGGCGACGGTGCCTTTGACAATGCCGGCAACGGCAATGATGTCGCCGGCATGGGCTTCTTCCAAAGCTTCGCTGTTTAGGCCGCGGTAAGCCAAAATCTTGCTGATGCGGACTCTTTCAAGCTCTTTGTTTTCGGCATTCAGAACCTTGACCGTGTCATTGACTTTGACGCTGCCGCTTTGTACTTTGCCGGTCAGCAGGCGGCCGATAAACTTATCGGCTTCCAAGGTTGTGGCCAGCATGGAGAAAGGTTTGTCCGGCTCGCATTTCGGAGACGGGACATAAGAGCAAATCAATTCAAACAGCGGGGTCAGGTCTTTTTTTTCGTCGTTCATATCCTTAACGGCCCAGCCATTGCGTCCGGAAGCGTATAATACCGGAAAATCCAACTGTTCGTCATTGGCGTTCAGGCTGACGAACAAGTCAAAAATTTCATCCAACACTTCGTCGACGCGGGCATCGGCTTTGTCGGCCTTGTTGATGACGACAATCGGTTTTAAGCCGAGCTTAAGTGCTTTTCCGGTAACGAACTTGGTTTGCGGCATCGGGCCTTCAGAAGAGTCTACCAGCAAAACAACACCGTCAACCATGGACAGGATGCGTTCGACCTCGCCACCGAAATCGGCGTGTCCGGGGGTGTCGACAATATTGATATGCGTGCCTTTCCAGTTTACGGAAGTGCATTTGGACAAAATGGTGATACCTCTTTCGCGTTCCAGATCATTGCTGTCCATAACGCAGGTTTCAACCTTTTGATTGTCACGGAAGGTGCCGCTCTGTTTCAAGAGTCCGTCAACCATTGTGGTTTTGCCGTGGTCGACGTGGGCGATTATTGCAATATTCCTTAATTCCATCGTATTATTTCTTTCCTAAATGGTCGTCATGTCATGATTTTGATAACCTCGTGTACCGTTTTGTACACGTCGGTATCAAAATTATTTCCAGCACAGCCATTTATCAAAGAAATGGCGGCTCCATAAATTTGACATGAAATCTAAAATTCGTTCCTAACATACCAAGTTAAAATTAAATTACAAGATTTTAGTGCAAAAAACCTGTCTTTTTTTCGCGGAAAAAAATTACGTTTTGCCGTCGGCGTTAACATTCTTTTAATCGCTTGGGCGGATAATGCGGCCATCCAAACAATTGGTTTGCGGATTCCTTCGGGATATCGAATATAATTAGCTTGAAAAACTCTGATTTTATGTTTGTGCGCCGGGTTATTGCCGCCTTAGTTTCCGGTATGTATTTATTGAGAATTGACATATTCGGAAACCGGTATCTGGGAAAGCCACGGGATATTAATTGTCGCTTTCCTATATTTTGATCATTTTTTTGTTATGACGGCGGTGTCGTTGAGCGTCTGCCGGTCGGGATGATACAGGCTGTACACGGTGTTGCCGCTGAAATATTTTTGCGGCCGGAGTTGTCAATATGAAAGAAAACGGAGGCTCGATTATGAGGCCTCCGTTTTTTTTGCTGCCTAGGCTCGAATGCCGTATTCAGTGAGCTTTTTGCGGACAAAACCGCGGAGCGAAACTTCCGGACGGGCGCCATAATGGGTGATGATTTCGGAAGCGGCAATGCTGCCGATAACGGCGCAGGTGCCCAGAGAACGCCCCTGAGTGAGACCGTACAGAAATCCGGCGGCATATAAATCTCCGGCGCCGGTCGTATCGACAACGTCACTGACCTTTTCTGCCTCGACAAAGGTTTTGGTGCGGCCGTTGACGACGACGGAACCTTTGGCGTTGCGGGTGATGGCGGCAATTTCGATGTCGGGCTTGATGATGTCCAGAGCTTTGTAAAAGTCTTCTCCGTCAAACAGAGTAACGAGCTCTTCTTCGTTACAGAACAAGATGTCTACATATTGTTTAATCAGGCGGATAAATTCTCCGCGATGACGGGTGACACAGGAACGATCGGAAAGGCTGAAGGCTACTTTACGTCCGTGTTTTCGAGCCAGTTTGCAGGCTTTGAGCATGGCTTTCTGAGCGCTGTACTGATCCCAGAGATAAGCTTCCAGATAAATGATTTTGCCGGCTTTGATAATGTTTTCGTCAATGTCGGCGGTGGAAAGTCTGCGGGAAGCGCCGAGATAGGTGAACATGGAGCGTTCGGCATCGGGCGTAACCAGAACAATACTGCGGCCGGTGACGGGGCCTTCGTTGAGTTCCGGCGTGAAGAAGTCTACGCCGGCCGCGCCGATGTCGCGCTTGAAGACCTGTCCAAGCTCGTCATCGTGAATTTTGCCGATGAAAGCCGGCGCGCCGCCCAGAGAGGCAATGGCCGCGACGGTGTTGGCCGCCGACCCGCCGGAAACCTCGCGTTCGGGAATGAGGTCCTGATAGATAACGCCGGCGTCTTTGGCTTCCACCAAAGTCATTTCGCCTTTTTTCAGGCTGCGTTCGCTTAGAAATCCGTTGCCGACTTTGGCCAAGACATCGACAATAGCATTGCCTATTCCTACGACATCGTAGAAAGTATTGTCTGCTTTAGTTATCATGATAAAAAAATCCAAAAAAGTTAAACTTACTTCTATTAATTAATCTATATTTGTTTTTTCTGCAAGGGCTAAATTAGGTTAGGAGAATGTGAATAAAGGCAAATAAAAGACCCTGCCGGGCGGGCAGGGTCTGATAAGTTCCTTAAAATCGGGAATTAGTCGTTAGCATTCGGCCATTCTTTAGATTTTTCAGCGTTGAACTCAATCCATTTCGGATCTGCATCGTCAGAGTTGCTGATTGCTTCCTGAGGACATTCGGAAATGCAAACGCCGCAGTCGATGCAGGTATCGGGATCAACAACCAGCTGGGTGTCACCTTCGTGAAAAGCGTCAACCGGGCATACATCAGCGCAGGATTTGCATTTGATGCAAGAATCATTAACAACAGATACCATATTACAAAACTCCATATAAATTAATATCAGACAACAATTTACCCAGATTAGAATTAAAATCAAGTATTTTGTTGCAGGCTGTTGCGAAACGCGGTTTCAGTCCCCATATAATAGTCAGAATTACATCAGTTAAGGAGTTTCTAAATGTCAGAAAAAATGAATTTTCAGGCCGAGGTCAGCAAACTTTTGGATATCGTGGTCAATTCGCTGTATTCGGAAAAGCATATTTTCCTGCGGGAGCTGATTTCCAATGCCAGCGACGCTTGTGACAAGCTCAAATATATGATTTTAACCAATCCTGACATAGCCAGAGATTCCGGCGCCTTTAAAATTTTTATTACGCCGGATGCGAAAACCAATACGCTGAAAATTGCCGATAACGGAATCGGCATGAACCGCGACGATCTTATCAATCATTTGGGAACGATAGCCAAGTCGGGAACGGCCGACTTTGTCAACAATGTCAAGGACAACGGTTCAAACGTGGATCTTATCGGCCAGTTCGGCGTGGGCTTTTATTCGGCTTTTATGGTCGCCTCCAAAGTGGAAATTCTGACCAAAAAGGCCGGCGAGGATAAGGCCTGGTTCTGGAGTTCGGACGGAATCGGCGGTTTTGAAATAAGGGAAGCGGAGAAAAAGAGCAACGGTACCGAAATCAAGCTGTTTTTGAAAGAGGACGACAAAAACTTTACCGACACGATTTATCTGCGGCATATTATCCGTACTTATTCCGACCATATCGACTATCCGATTGTTTTGTGTCTGGGCGAAGCCGGGGAGGAAACGGTCAATACCGGTTCGGCCCTGTGGTCGCGTCATAAGAGCGAGATTACCGAGGAACAGTACAAGGAATTTTACCATCATCTGTCGAAGAATTTTGACGATCCGTGGATGACGCTGCATTTTAAGGCCGAAGGAAACATAGAATATACCGGCCTGCTTTATATTCCGCGGCAGGCGCCGTATGACTTGTTTCAGCCCGATCGTAAGAACGGTCTGAAACTCTATGTCAACAAGGTATTTATTTCCGACAAGGTCGAGGAGCTGATGCCCTCTTATCTGCGTTTTGTCAAAGGCGTGATTGATTCTGCCGATTTGCAGCTTAACATTTCGCGCGAGATGCTGCAGCATAACGCTTTGATTGAAAAAATCAAACACGGCACGGTTTCCAGAATCCTTAAGGAACTGAAAAAACGCGCCGAAAATTATGACGATTATATGATTTTCTGGAAGGATTTCGGAATCGCTTTCAAAGAGGGCATTTACGAAGATTTTTCAAACCGGGAGGAAATTGCCGGGTTGTCGCGTTTCCATTCGACGCATGATTTGGATAAATATACGTCTCTGGACGAATATATCGCCCGGGTTAAAGATGACAAAAAGTTTATTTATTACATTACCGGCGATGACGTCCGGGTTTTGGCCAACAATCCGCAGCTGGAGGCGTTTAAGGCCAAGGGCATAGAAGTTCTGCTGCTGACGGATCCGATTGACGAGTTTTGGACGCAGACGCTGCCAAACTATAAAGGATATACCGTCAAGCATATCAATCAGGCGGATCTGGATCTGGGCGTGGAGCGCAGTGAGGCCAAGGCGGCCGACGGCGATATGCAGAAGCTGATAGACAAACTGACAGAGATGTTTAAGAACGAAGTGGGCAAGGTTCAGACGACGGACAAACTGACAAAGTCTCCGGTCAGCCTGACGGTTGAAAACGGACAGATGTCTATCCACCTGGAGCGGCTGATGCGTAATCACCAGCAGCAGACGGCTTTTGCCAGCACACGGATTTTGGAATTGAATCCTTATCATCCGCTGATTATCAAGCTGTCGGAAATGGCCGGAGAGAACAAAGAATCCGAGAAGGTGGAAGAGGTTGCCAGAATATTGCTTGATCAGGCCAAAATTGCCGAAGGCGAGGCAATCAGCGATCCTTCCTTTTACGCGGAAAAACTTTCCGAATATATCCTTAAGGCAATTTAAGCCCCGGGACGTACGGAATTTTTGAAATTTATTAATTAAATGTTATGCTTTTGCTCATATACTCCTTTTGTCTGACAGAAGGAGTATATGATGCTTTATGCCCTGAGCGGTTTGCTTTTTGGTCTTTTTATTCCTTACACGGCGCGGCGTTTTGAAAAATTTATGCCGGCGACGTTTGCTTATGCACTGTACCGAATTTTCAAGCCCGGCAAAAATGTGTCCGCAATCAAAAGAAAGAAAAATTCCCGTTATGTCGAACTGAGTCACCGGTATCTGCTGCGCTCCGTGATGTGGGGCGTGGTTTGCGGCGGAATAAGTCTGGCGGCGTACTGGCGTTTCGGCGGCGAGCAGGCCGGCTGGCATTTGTTTTTTATCTGGTCATTGCTGCTGTTGACAGAAATTGACTGGCGGATGTATCTGCTGCCGGATATTCTGACGGTTCCGCTGCTGCTGGCCGGTTTTTCATATGCGGCGTTGGCCGGGGGCTGGGTGGTTCCGGCCGAAAGCGCCATCGGTGCCTTTGCGGGATATTTTCTGCCGGTGGTTGCCAGTTTGTTTCTGGTGTGGAAAGACAAGGATATGTTCGGCGGCGGCGACATTAAGCTGCTGTCTGCGGTCGGTGCCTGGACGGGTGCCGATAAACTGATTTACGTTATTTTGACGGCGGTGGTTATTTTCGGTTTGTATGCGCTGGCGCGACGGCGGCGTTCGGGCGCTTTCGGTCCGGCGATTGCCGTTGCGGCGATAATTATTGCATTCTATTTCTTTTGAGGTAAAATGAAGCCGATTTAATTTGTTAAAGGATGAAGACAATGAATTTCAGCGGAATCAAAGATAAGGTTTTAGGAAAACTGCAGCGGCGCCATAAAGAGGACAAACGCCGTCTGACCAAGCTGGTTGAAAGCCACAAGTTTGATATGTTTATCGTATCGATTATTTTGGCCGACGCGTTGGTTTTGGGTTTGATGACCTCTGATTATTTCGATTTTTATTTTGACCGCGGACTGTTCTTGCTGGATCGTCTTTTTATGGGCATTTTTATTGTCGAAATGCTGATGAAAATTTATGTCTACCGCAAGGCGTTTTTCAAGTCGGGCTGGAATGTCTTTGATTTTGTCATCGTGGCGGTTTCGTCGGTGCCGTTTGCCAGCGCTTTTATCGTGTTCAGAACGTTTCGCGTGTTCCGTCTGCTGAAATATCTTGACCGGTTTAAGACATTGAACGACATGGTGGAGATTTTTATTAAACTGCTGCCGGTTTTTGCTTCGCTGGTAGGAATCGTGGCGGTGTTTATGTATTCTTTTGCGATTATCGGCGTCAGCCTGTACGGCGGCGTGTTTGCAAACTTCAATAATCTCGGCAGCGCGCTGTTTGTTTTGATTCAGGCATTTACGCTGGACGGCTGGGCTTCGACGATTGCGCGGCCGGTGATGGCAGTGTATCCCGACGCGTGGCTGTATTTTACCTCGTTTATTCTGCTGTCGTTTTTGATTGTGATTTCTTTTGTTATGACCTCAATCAACAAGGTCGTCAGCTTTTTCAAAAGATAAAATCCGAAACAAAAAGCCCCGAAAATTCGGGGCTTTTTTACGGAGAATGTTTTATTCGGAAAAGAGCGCCGTCAGTTTTGAAACGCGTTTCTCGTCACGAATCAGTTCCGGAAACAGCAGCCAGGTCTCAAACAAATGCAGGCAGGCGTTTCTGCGGTTGCAAGAAAGGGACCGGAAGTCAAAACTTTCGAGCAGATCCAGAACATCGGCTTCTTGTTCGGCCAGAAAACCGGACAACCCCGGTTCTTTCAATTCCTCAAGCACAAACTTCCAATATTGTTTCAGGACGGTGTTGCGCTCTCTTTCATGATAAAGTCCGATGATTTTGCGCATCAGCCTGTTCATGGCCGGAAGATACAGCGATATGTTTTCCGGGGTGAAGAGATAGTCTTCCTGAAGGGCCTGATTGTCGATGATTAATCCGGCCGCGGCATCCTGACGCAGTGCCTGCGGAATGAAGATGTTTTTTCCGAGCGCGTTCCAGATGCGTTTGCGTAAAAATTGATTCATAATATCTGTAAATTTAATTGTTGTTTTTCCAGACAATCAAGAAAGGTTTGCAACGCTTTCCGATTGCTGACGTAGTCATAAAACAAAAACAGAGAATTCAAAAGATGCCGAAGCCGAATTTTGTTCAGGCTGTCCGGCGCATTGCTTTCGAAATACTGCCAAAGTCTGGTTTCGGCGTTTTGAGGTTCGGCCGAGGGTTTCACTTCAAACACTTTATCGGTATTGGTCTCGTACCAGCAGATGTTGGTTTCGAGGTCGTGGCTCAGAGCGCGAAAATACTGATGCAAAACCAGACAGTCAATGTCTTCGTATGCGTAGTAAAGCAAAAGCTGCCGCACCAGATGACAGATTGACAGATATTTGCGTTCGCGGGCCTCGGCAATATATTCGGGATTGTGCAGATATTCGATATGTTGAAGCAGTTTCTGCGCGTATATTGCGGGACGATGCGGCTGCCGAAGCATGACAATCGTGTTTTCGATCACCGTTTCCGGAAAGTCCACATACCCGACCTGGCCGAGTATGCGGTTTTTGAGCAGATTGGTTTCCATTGCCGCCGATTTAGTTTAGTTTCAGTTCTCCGGTTTCAAACAACGAAACAATCCTGTCGATTTCTTCCGGAAAGTAAATAAACTCGGGATACATCAGCCAAACGGTTAAAATCCGACGATAATCGGCCGCGGTCATTTCCTTGGCAACGACGGGGTCCGCCGGGTTTTCCCCGGTGGAGAGAAGACGTTTAATCAGGCTGTATTCCAGAGAACGCAACGTGATGAAACGCGGTTTTATCTGGACGACGTCCAGCAGGCTGGGCGTTTCCTGTGAGCACTTTTCAACTTCCTTGAAATAGTGTTCAAACAGCGGGTCTTCTTCCGACGTTTGGTTTGAAGGCGCTTCAGCGTCTTCTTTCCGGGCTGCCTGACGGATATACGTTTTCAAAACAATGTGACAGAACACGCGGAAATCCTGTTTGTAAGGATTTTTGTCCGTTGCCTGCAGAAGTTCAAACTGCTGCTCCGGGTCTATGACAATCCGGGAAAAATCTTTGTAGACTTTGTGTTCTCGTCCCATGCGTATCGCCATGATGCCCAAAAAGCTTTTTTTGGCGTCTGCCGGCGTCTGAATACCGTCGGTAATGCGAAAAATGCGGTCCTGAAGTGCCAAAACGGTAGTTTCTTTTGCAAGTGTTTCCATTTTAAAACAAATTTAGTTATACATATATTTAGAAATAATTATAATTCTCAGCGTTTTAAAATATGCTTATACAAAAATTTTGTCAAAACCTTTTTGAGTTTATTTTTAATTTTTTTTTTGCGCGGTTTTGCTTGACTTTGGATATTGCAATTCCTAACTAAGAGATTAGTTAAATACCATATGTTAATTTGAGGAGTTGAAAAACTATGAAAATCACACCTTTACAGGATCGAGTTGTTATCAGAAGACTTGATGAAAACACCAAAACGGCCGGCGGAATCATTATTCCTGATACCGCCAAGGAAAAACCAAGCGAAGGTATTGTCGAAGCCGTTGGTCCGGGAATGACAAACCCTGAGGGAAAGGTCATCCCAATGAATGTCAAGGTCGGTGATAAGGTTTTGTTCGGCAAATGGTCCGGAACCGAAATCAAGGTTAACGGCGAAGATCGCCTGATTGTGAAAGAACCGGAAATTTTGGCCGTTATCAGCGACTAACGGGCGTTTTGACCGATTTCAGACGTTGAAATAAAGTGTTATGAATTCAAAAGAAGGAAATTAAAATGGCAGCAAAAGATATTATGTTTTCCACCGAAGCCCGCAACAAAATGCTGAAGGGCGTAGAAACCTTGGCAAAAGCCGTTAAAGTAACATTGGGTCCCAAAGGACGCAACGTGATTTTGGACAAGTCTTACGGTGCGCCGAAGATTACCAAAGACGGCGTTTCGGTTGCCAAGGAAGTCGAATTGTCCGACAAGTTTGAAAATATGGGTGCACAGCTGGTTAAGGAAGTGGCTCAGAAGACGGCTGACAAAGCCGGCGACGGCACAACCACGGCGACGGTTTTGGCTGAAGCCATCATTAAGGAAGGCTGCAAGGCGGTTGCCGCCGGCATGAATCCGATGGATTTGAAACGCGGTATCGATATGGCGGTTGAAGCCGTGGTTGAAGATGTCAAGTCCCGTTCCAAAGAAATCAAAACCTCGGAAGAAATTGCCCAGGTCGGCACGATTTCCGCCAACGGCGATACGAGCATCGGCGAATATCTGGCGCGCGCTATGGAAAAGGTCGGCAATGAGGGCGTGATTACGGTTGAAGACGCCAAAGGTTTGGAAACGGAACTGGATGTGGTTGAAGGTATGCAGTTTGACCGCGGCTATCTGTCTCCTTATTTTGTAACCAATCCGGAGAAAATGAGCTGCGAATTTGAAAATCCGTTCGTTATGCTTTATGACCAGAAAATCTCCAATTTACAGCCGCTGATTCCGATTTTGGAAGCCGTCGTTCAATCCGGCCGTGCTCTGCTGATCGTGGCTGAAGATATTGAAGGCGAAGCTCTGGCCACTTTGGTCGTTAACCGCATCCGCGGCGGCCTGAAAGTTTGCGCCGTTAAGGCTCCGGGATTTGGCGATCGTCGTAAGGCCATGCTGGAAGATATTGCCATCCTGACCGGCGGCCAGGTTATTTCCGAAGAACTGGGCATGAAGATTGAAAATGTAACTCTGGATATGCTGGGTACGGCCAAACGCGTTGAAATCAACAAAGACGAAACGACGATTATTGACGGCGACGGCGAAAAAGATCTGATTGCCGCCCGTGCCGCTTCCATTCGCAAACAGATTGAGGAAACAACGTCTGATTATGACCGTGAAAAACTGCAGGAACGTCTGGCCAAATTGTCCGGCGGCGTTGCGGTTCTGCGCGTCGGCGGCGCTTCCGAAGTCGAGGTTAAGGAGCGTAAAGACAGAATCGACGATGCTTTGCACGCAACCCGTGCCGCGGTTAAAGAAGGCGTGGTTGCCGGCGGCGGCGTAGCTTTGTTGTATTCTATCAAGGCATTGGATGCTCTGACCCCGGCCAATCAGGATCAGAAAGTCGGTATCGACATCATCCGCAAAGCGGCTCAGGCGCCGATTCGTCAGATTGCCGAGAATGCCGGCGTCGACGGTGCGGTTGTGGCCGGAAAACTGCTGGAACAGAGCGATGTCAACTTTGGTTATAATGCTCAGGCCGGCGAATATACCAATATGGTGAAGGCCGGTATTATTGATCCGACCGAGGTTGTCCGCACGGCTTTGCAGGATGCCGCTTCCGGCGGCGGGCTGCTGATTACGACCGAAGCCATGATTAC
>ERZ779866.2664-NODE-2664-length-15601-cov-3.884472_pt1 | contig 15601 bp, 13 predicted proteins | sample MGYA00511248_ERZ779866 | MGnify/ENA primary metagenome ERZ779866 (study PRJEB29588, sample SAMEA2155758) | human gut metagenome | biome: human gut; feature: human-associated habitat; material: faeces | place: Denmark | collected 2008/2010 ... | reverse complement strand
GGTATGCCTATGAGATGCATGAAAAGTACCTGCATGATCAAGCCACGCTCAAAGAATGCGGAATCAGAGAAGGTCTTGAGAAAGGGATTGAGCAAGGAATTGAAATAGGAACCAAAAAGACCCTTCTGCAAAATATCCGCGGTTTACTCAAAATCGGAGTAGAAGAGAAAACAATTAAAGCAGGATTAAACTGCACTGATGAACAAATTGCTGAAGCAAAGGCTTTAAACTAAATAATTTTTAAATTTTAACCGGAGCAAATCGCTCCGGTTTTCATCTACGCTATAAGCTCCCTACGCGAAAACTCCCATTTACCGTCGACACAAGATAAAGCGAAATCATGCTTTGCAATAAGTGAAGAACGATGACCTACGCTTACAATAATTGAATCCTTTAATTCTTCTTTAATTAGCGAATAAGCGATATTCTCACTGCGTTCATCAAGTGCGGATGACGCCTCATCCAAAAACAAGAGCTTAGGCTTTAACAATAAAGCCCGAACAAAAGCAACTCTCTGCTGCTCTCCTAATGACAGAATATGCGACCAAATATCCTCTTTATCAAGAAGCGGAAGCAAATGCTCAAGATTTAAAGCCTTAAAATATTTTTCAGTAAGTCCTTGCGTTTCCGGAGCTTTAGGATATCCTGCCGCCTCACGCAAAGTTCCTTGCGGCAAATACGGTTTTTGACTTAAAAATAAAACCTCGCCGCTTGCCGGCTCCGTAACTTTTCCTGAAGAAAAAGGCCAAATACCGGCAATAGTTCGAATAATAGTGGATTTGCCGCATCCTGACGGTCCGCGAATTAGCAAACTATCCCCAAGATTAAGGCAAAAAGATACATTTTTACCTAATACCTCACCGCTCTGCGTCTTTACTTCAAGATTTTCAACCTTAAATTGAACTCCGTCTTTTTGTGCCTTTATACACTTAAAATTATCGGCTCTTTCCATACCGTCAAAAAACAGCGCAAGACGGTCGATTACCGCTTTCCACGAAGCCCAATCGGAGAAATTGGCAACCAAGGTAGATAAAGCACTTTGTACTTGCCCGAATGCGGAATTTATCTGCATGATACTGCCCATCGTAATTATTTTGGAAAAATACAAAGGAGCTGCGATCAAAATCGGGAAGATGACAGCAAGCTGCGCATAGCCTAAAGTTAAAAAGCCCAGGCGCTTTTGACAGTTAATAAGACTAATATAGTTTTTAACCACGTTAAAAAAGCGTTCTCTTAAAGTGAGATTTTCAATTTCCTCACCTTTATATAAAGCAATGGACTCGGCATTTTCACGCACGCGGATAAGCGAAAAGCGGAAATCCGCTTCATAACGCTGCTGTCTGAAATTAAGCTTGACTAACGGCTTGCCTAAAACAAAAGTAATTAAAGTACCGGCAACTGAATAAATTAAAGCAAGATATAAAAGATAGCCGTCAGGCAGATGCAGAACATAACCGTTCCACAATGTTAAATCCACGCTTCCTGATAAATCCCATAACACTACGGCAAAAGTCACCATCATGGCTAAATCCGTAGTCGTACCTAAAAACAATACGATAGTGGCATTGACAAACAAGCTTAAATCATCGGCAATACGCTGATCGGGGTTATCGGTGTTTTTATCGGTAAGCTGCAGCTTGTAATACGTGCTTTTTTCAAGCCATTCATTCATCACTTTACCGGTAAGCCAGCGGCGCCAATTAATAGCAAGCCGTGACTGTAAAAATGCTTTATATACCGTGACAACGACATGAATGGACGCAAGAACCGCAAAAATCAATATCTGATGCTTAAACGCATCCACATCATAATTTTGAATCGTATCCCAAAAAGTCTTATACCAAGAGTTAATGGATGTTGCTATCCAAATTGATCCTGCCGTAAGAGCAATAATCACTATGAGCAATATCCATGAAATCAGGCTGTCTTTACATGTCCAATACGGCTTTAGCATCCGCCAGAAAGAGGCTAACGAGACTTTAAGCGGCAAACTGTCTGACGGTTTGCCGTTAATGTGTTGAGAATTTTGCTGCTCTTTTTGAGCAGTTCTTCTAAATAATAAAGTTTTAAACATTTAAGTTTAAGCCTATAAAAAACGTTCTAAAAATACCGCAACACCGTCTTCTTCATTTGACAAAGTAATAGCCTTAGCCGCCTTTTTGGCCTCAGGCATAGCATTTGCCATCGCAACGCCAAGTCCTGCCGTTTCCAGCATTTTGCAGTCATTTTCAGCATCGCCAAAAGCCATAGTCCGTTCTATTTCAATATCTAAAATCTTGCACAGCTCACCAAGAGCTTTTCCTTTGGTCCCGTCAAAAGGAATAAATTCAAGGAAATTCGGATCAGAGCGCATAACCGTAAAAAGCTCATGCAAAGAAGGAGAGATTGCGGCACGTACTTTATCTAAATCCTCATCCGGTCCCACAATTAAAATCTTATAAAAAGGCTCGTTATCTTCACACTGCATAAAATCAATGGCCGTGTAAGGAGCTCCGGAGTGAACCACTTCTCTGGTCGTTGCCGGATTTAAATCCTCAATCACCAAACCGCGGGCTTTAGAATAAGCGTGAACCTTGCAGTTAAACTTATGGGCAAGTTTAGTTACCTCTTTGATGCTTCTGCCGTCGGCGCATAAAGAATACACGTCATGAAAATCATTGAGCTCAACAATCGCCGCACCGTTATAACAAACGGCATAAGCATTTGAATGCAAGATCCCCATTTCTTTTGCATAATTTACGATGCCGCACGGCGGGCGTCCCGTCACGATAACCGGTCTTATACCTTCGTCCTGCGCTTTTTTGAGTATATCTTTAGTTTTTTGCGTCACGGATTTATCTTTGGTTAAAACCGTACCGTCCATATCTAACGCAACCAATTTATAAAAACCTTTTTTTACTTCCACATTATCCAAGGTCAATGCCATGATTTATTTCCTTTTCTTCTTATTCTTGTTGGAATCTTAACCTTTCTTTACGTTAAAAAAAAGAAAAATCCCTGTTCGTCTTAACCCTTAGAGCCATACGAACAGGGATTTATACTAAAAATAACTAATTATGCACCGGCTTTTTTCAAAGCGGCATCAACAATCTCGGTTGCCTCTTTTTCGATCTGAGCTAAATGTTCAGGTCCCTTGAAGCTTTCCATGTAGATCTTATAAATGTTTTCAGTACCAGAAGGACGAGCGGCAAACCAACCGTTCTTGGTCACGACCTTCAAACCGCCGATAGCCGCACCGTTACCGGGGGCTGCGGTAAGCTTATCGGTGATCTCTTCGCCTGCCAAAGTAGAAGCCTCAACAGCTGAAGGATCAAGTTTCTTCAATACTGACTTCTGCTTAGCGCTAGCAGGAGCATCTACGCGATTATAAACCGGAGCTCCGTATTTCTCGGTCAATGCCTTGTAATGCTCTGACGGATCTTTTCCGGTCACGGCAAGCATCTCGGCTGATAGCAATGCCGCAATGATTCCGTCCTTGTCAGTAGTCCAGACACTACCGTCTTTCTTTAAGAATGAAGCACCGGCACTTTCCTCACAGCCTAAAGCCAAAGAGCCGTCAAATAATCCAGGAACGAACCACTTAAAGCCTACCGGAACTTCGCAGACCTTGCGTCCTAAGCCTTCAGCAACGCGATTCATCATATTAGAAGAAACTACGGTCTTACCGACCATTGCGTCTTTGGGCCAATTCTCGCGATGAGTGTAGATATAGTTAATTGCTGCAGACAAATAATGATTCGGGTTCATCAAGCCTGAATGACAAACAATACCGTGACGATCATAATCAGGATCGTTACCGAAAGCGATATCAAAATCGTCTTTCATGGCAATAAGTCCTGCCATCGCATAAGGGCTGGAGCAATCCATACGGATCTTGCCGTCCTTATCAAGGCACATGAATGAGAAAGTAGGATCAACGCGGTAATTTACCACTTTGATATTGAGCTTATAGCGATCGGCAATGCGATCCCAGTAGAATAATCCTGAACCGCCCAACGGATCTACGCCCAAACGAATTCCTGATTTTGAGATAGCTTCTAAATCAATAACGTTGCCCAAATCCTCTACATACTCAGAGAGCATGTCATATTCTTTTACGTTAGAAAGCTTAATGGCCTGTTCATAAGGAACGCGCTTAACTCCGGCAAGCTTATTTCTTAAAAGCTCATTGGCGCGATCTTGAACCCATGAAGTAATTTCCGTTCCTGCAGGACCGCCGTCGGTAGGATTGTACTTAAAGCCGCCGTCGGTAGGAGGATTATGAGACGGAGTAATAACAATACCGTCGGCAAGACCTGAAGTTCTACCCTTGTTATAAGTCAAAATAGCATGAGAAATCGAAGGGGTCGGAGTGTAGCCATGATCTTTTTCAATTCTGACCTCAACGCCGTTTGCGCCTAAAACTTCAATTGCAGTTGCTAAAGCCGCTTCGGACAAAGCATGAGTGTCCATACCGATGTACAAAGGACCGGTAATATTTTCTTTAGCACGATACTCGGCAATTGCCTGGGAAATCGCCAGAATATGGGACTCGGTAAACGAACTGTTAAGAGAAGTTCCGCGATGTCCTGAGGTTCCGAAACTTACCTGCTCATCAGGGTTTTCAACATTGGGGTGATTTAAATAATAAGCCGCCATCAAACGGGGGATATTAACCAAATCTTCTTCGCGGGCTTTTTTTCCTGCATAAGGGTGAATTGCCATTATAGTTACCTCAAAAAACTATGTTTTTCATCACGTACTTTTTAATTTTACAAAAAGTTTTAGAGTGAGGATAAGCGTTTCATTTTTAAGTGTGAGATAAAACTTAATTTTTTAGAAAAAGAGTAAAGTCACTCACAATTTTGCAAATTCCTTATTAAAACAAAAAATAACTATTTTCCCTTTTCTTATATTTTTCATCTTCTGATAAGGAGTTAATTTACAAAATTTGCCGTAAAATGTGAGCCGTAAAAAATAATTTGGTATAAATTTCAAGCAATGTTTTTACTTTTTTGTCTGGCTATTTTGACCGGAGCCGCCACCCCGATACAAACAGCGGCAAACAGCAAATTAAGATTTCAGTTAGGATCTCCCTTTTTAGCTTCGCTTATAAATTGTTCAGTAGGCGTATCCTGTTTAATCCTTGCCAATTTAATCACCGGAAATTTTTCTCTTCCTCAAGACGTTTTTTCCACCACCCCTTTATGGACATGGAGCGGCGGACTGATGGGCGTGTTCATTCTCGCCATCGCCATCGTACTCATGAATCATTTAGGCGGACTTAAAACCGTCCTGATTACCATGACGGGAATGGTTTTAACCGGACTTGTTCTTGATCATTTTGCTCTTTTAAACGTACCGCATCATCCTTTTGATTTAAATCGCGCCATAGGACTTTGCTGCGTGATTTTAGGCATCGTCCTAGTATTTAAACTGCCGCAGCTTATAAAAAGCGGTCAAAAATTTAACTTTAAATTATCCGAGATCTGCCTTTATCCTTTAGGCCTGTTTTCAGGATCGCTTATGACGCTGCAATCGGCCATCAATGCGATTTTAAGCGTTAAACTAAATTCACTTATTCTTACAGCTCTTTTTTGCATGTCCTTATCTCTTATCCTGTTTTTCTGCATCGGTTTTTGCACAAAACCAGGATTAAAACCTCTTTTACAGCTTAAGGTTAAAGGTCAATATTGGATCTTATGCGGCGGAGCGTGCGGTGCTTTCTTTATTTTAGGCAATGCCTTTTTAATTCCGCTTTTAGGCGCAAGCGCCGTATCAATTCTCTGCATCACGGGGCAATTGGCCTGCGGCCTTATCATTGATCATTTCGGATTATTATCGGCAAAACAAAGAAGAGCACAGTTTTCGCAGATTTTAGGCCTTATCATTATTCTTTTAGGCATCATATTCATACGTCTTCTCTAAGGAGCTTTTCGTGGTTTCATTTTCCTGCATAAGTCCCTGCAAACTTAATTTATTTTTATATATCACAGGCCGCCGGCATGACGGTTATCACGACTTGCAGACGCTTTTCTGTCTTCTTGATTACGGTGATACGATGCACTTTAGCGTCAATGACGATAAAGAAATAAAACTGCTCACCGACTTTGGTTTTCCCAAAGAAGAAAATCTTATTTACAAAGCGGCAAAAATGCTTAAAGAATACAGTAAAACCGATAAAGGCTGCAGCATTTCCATCGACAAAATATTACCCCAGGGCGGAGGTTTGGGCGGAGGTTCCAGCAACGCAGCCACAACACTTTTAGTCTTAAATAAACTCTGGGGTACTAATTTAAGCGAAGATGAACTTGCATCACTTGGCAGACAATTAGGCGCTGACGTTCCGGTTTTCGTACGCGGCAAAAGCGCTTTTGCCGAAGGAGTGGGAGAAAAACTTTCGCCCCTTGAATTACCAAAGCGCTACTATCTTGTTTATACACCGAACTGCCATGTTTCCACCAAAACGATATTTGGCGATCCGAATCTTAAACGCGACAGTAAAAAGCGCAGTTTAAATGAGCTTTTAAATCAACCTTTTAATAATGATTTCACGCCGACGGTAAGAAAAAATTATTCCGAAGTTGGACACGCCTTAGACAGGTTGGTAAAATATGGGCCGGCGTTTATGTCAGGAAGCGGCTCCTCTTGTTTTGTCTCTTTTAATGAAAAAGCTGATGCCATCAAGGCATTTCAGGATTTTGATCCGCAAGAAGGAAAAAGTTTTATTGCCTCTTCGGTAAATCTTTCTCCTGTTCTGACCGCTTTAAATGAATTTCTTAATTAACACAGGGTTATATTATGGCTGATATGAAGTTGTTCGCCGGGAATGCAACTCCCGAGCTGGCAAAGCAAATAGCATCCCGTCTGTACACTCGTTTGGGTGATGCAACCGTTGACCGTTTCAGTGATGGAGAAATCCACGTTCAGATTAATGAAAACGTACGCGGATGCGATATTTTTATCATTCAGTCAACCTGCGCCCCGACCAACGATAACCTCATGGAGCTTATCGTTATGATCGATGCCATGCGCCGCGCTTCAGCAGGTCGTATTACCGCAGTTATTCCTTATTTCGGCTATGCCCGTCAGGATCGTCGTCTGCGTTCTGCCCGCGTACCTATTACCGCTAAAGTAGTTGCCGATTTCTTATCAAGCGTCGGTGTTGACAGAGTTCTTACCGTAGATCTCCATGCCGAACAGATCCAGGGCTTCTTTGATGTTCCGGTTGACAACTGCTTCTCAAGCCAGATCTTCGTTGAGGATATGTTAAAGCAGAACCTCACCAACCCGATTATCGTTTCTCCCGATATGGGCGGTGTTGTTCGTGCCCGCGCTATTGCCAAGCTTTTAAATAATGCCGATATCGCAATTATCGACAAGCGTCGTCCTCGTCCTAACGTATCTGAAGTAATGCACCTTATCGGCGACGTTAAAGGCCGTGACTGCATCATCGTTGATGATATCATTGATACCGGCGGAACCTTGTGCAAATGTGCCGATGCCTTAAAGGACAGAGGCGCTCTTCATGTTATGGCTTATGCAACCCATCCTGTTCTTTCAGGCGACGCCATTAAGAACTTGACCGGTTCCCGCCTTGACGAGCTTGTTGTTTCAGACTCTATTCCGGCAACTGCCGCTACTAACAAAGTGGAAAAGATCCGTTACTTATCTCTTGCTCCGATGCTTGCCGAAGCTATTCGCCGCATCAGCAACGAAGAATCTATTTCTGCTATGTTCCAGCAAGCTTAATAAAAATCTTTTTATATGAAGGCCCTGCATTTTGCGGGGCTTTTTCGTTTCTAATAACATTATCTGGAAAATTACTTTTTCACGATCTAAAATCAAAAAATCAACGATACGAACATATACCATATCTGCTCTTATCCGTTATTTACCGTAATTACAATCGTAAATAAAAGAGAACAATCATGAAAAAAATATCCGCATTATTAATATCTTTACCGCTTTTGGCCGTATCCTTTTCCGCTCTTTGCGCAAAAGAAGACAAAGCAGAGCTTTTCGGTTATACCGACGGAGCTCAAGTTGTTTCCGTCAATGAAGTTACAGGCCGTATTGATTCACGAACCGGTGTTATCTATTCGCAAGTCATAGGCGACAGACAGCTTACCCAGCTTAAGATGAATCTGTTGATTCCGCGCAATAATGTAAAAAAACCTGCAATCATTTATTTTCCGGGCGGCGGTTTTACCACGGCAGATCACGACAAATTCACCGAAATGCGTTTTGCCCTGGCAAAAGCGGGCTTTGTCGTTGCAACGGCACAATACCGCACCGTTCCCAATCTTTTCCCTGCCATCGTTGAAGATGCCAAATCCGCCGTACGCTTTTTACGTGCCAATGCCGACCGATTCGGTATCAACCCCGACAAGATCGGAGTCTTAGGCGATTCGGCAGGCGGCTACGTTGTTCAGATGTTAGGCGCCACCAACGGTGAAAAAGACTTTAACAAAGGAGATTTCCTGCAATTTTCATCCGACGTTCAAGCCGTAGTTTCCCTTTACGGCATATCCGACTTGTTATCAATAGGTGAAGGCTATACTGACGAAATCCAAAAAGTCCATGAATCACCTGCCGTAACCGAGGCCCTGCTCATTAACGGCGTCGCTTTCAATACTTTTCCCGGAATGGCTATTACCGAAAGCAAAGCGAAAGCACAATACGCAAGTCCCATTTACCACGTAGACGGCACCGAGCCTCCTTTTTTGTTGATGCACGGATCGGCAGATATGCTGGTAAGCCCGCTGCAAAGCGCTCATATGTTTGAAGCTTTAAACGCCAAAGGGCAAACGGAATCCGAATACGTTTTGATTAAAGATGCCGATCATGCCGGCATTAAATGGTATCAGGATGCGGTAATAGGCAAAGTAACCGACTTTTTCCTGCAAAAGCTCGGACCAATTGAAAAAGGCGCTGAAGAAAAACGCCTTGATCTCTAAAATGAAAAAGGCCCGCGTTGTGCGGGTCTTTACTTAACAATTAACGGGATTTAAGCAAATCCAAAAGCTTTTGATGGATGCCGTTAAATCCGCCGTTACTCATTACCAAGATGGTAGAGCCTGCAGGTGATGCACTGACGATTTTATCAAGCAAAACATCAAAATCATGCTCTACATGCATCGGAATAGGAGATTTTGCTTTTATAGCATCCACATCCCAAGCTACTTCTTTTGGAGCATAAATAAAAGCTTCGTCAGCGCTTGCAAACGACTCCGCCAAAAACTCTTTATTAGCTCCCATCTTCATTGAATTTGAACGCGGCTCAAATACCGCGACAATGCGCTTATCTTTACCGATTTTAGCTCTAAGCCCCTCAAGAGTAAGCTTGATTGCCGTAGGGTGATGAGCAAAATCATCATAAACTGCAACGTTACCTTCACTGCCTTTATATTCCATACGACGCTTGGGCATTTTATAAGTCTCAAGACTTAATAAAGCACTCTTAATATCAACGCCTAAAGCTTCAGCAGCCGCTGCTGCCATTAAAGCATTGCAGACATTGTACTCACCGCAAAACTGCGCTTTTACCTCGCATATAAACTCATCACCTTTATATGCGGCAAAAATCGAACCGTCTTTTTTAAGAAGCTTAGCGTGAAGCCCTTCTTTGCTGCCGACCCGCTTGACGGGAGTCCAGACTCCCATATCCAAAACATCCTCAAGAGCAGGATAAGCAAACGGCATAACGATTGTACCGTTGCCCGGCACCGTTCTTACCAAATGATGAAACTGCTTTTTAATATCATCAAGGCTGTTAAAAATATCCGCATGGTCAAACTCAAGATTATTTAAAATCTGCACAAACGGATGATAATGAAGGAATTTAGAGCGCTTATCAAAGAAAGCGCAATCGTACTCATCCGCTTCGATCACGAAATAAGGGCTATCGGTTGCTCTTGCCGAATAGCCGAAATTCTCAGGAATTCCGCCTACTAAAAATCCGGGATTCAAACCGTTTGCCTCTAAAATCCAGGCAAGCATGGCAGTGGTGGTGGTTTTTCCGTGTGTTCCGGCAACAGCCAGCACTTTTTTATTTAAAAGATAATGCTCCTCAAGCCACTGCGGTCCTGACACATACGGAATTCTTTCATTAAGCATGCGCTCGATTACCGGCATGCCGCGCTTCATCACATTGCCGACAACAATCAGATCTGGCTTTATATCAAGCTGTTCCTCACCATAGCCTTCGTAAATTTTAATTCCGGCCGATTCAAGCTCGGTACTCATCGGAGGATAAACGTTCTTATCCGATCCGGTAACTTTAAATCCTGCTTTTTGTGCAATTAAAGCGATACCGCCCATAAAGGTACCGCAAATACCTAAAATATGAATATGCATAACAGCCTAACGCTTATTTTTTAATCTGACATTTAAGATACGGTTCAAAAGCTCTTGAATAACTTGCATTAGCCTTTCCGTCCTTATCCATTTCAATAGCATAAACGGCATGATTGGTCTTATTACCCCAATCAACCGCCTCTTTTGCGCCCAATACCAACAATCCGGTATCAAGAGCATCGGTGATTAAAGTTAAAGGGGCGATAACTGTAACGGAAACCGTATAGTGGTCAATAGGTTTTCCGGTGCGCGGATCGATGGCATGGGAGTATCTTTTCCCCGTTTCTTTATCAATAAAGAAATTCCGATACGATCCTGCTGTCGACATACCGTCACCTAAGGGACAAACCGCGGCAAAAACGCCTTGACCTTTAGGATCTTCAATGCCGACTTTCCAAGGATTTCCTTGCGGATTTGTACCCTTGGTACGAATTGCTCCCGCTATGGCAATCATATATGACGGGACTTTCTTAGCATCAAGCTTTTTGGCAAGAAGGTCAGCGCCTAATCCTTCACCTACCGTTGATAAATCAAGCTTGACCCGCGGATCGACTTTTCTTAAATACGCCTGACCGTTTTCCCTTCTAAGCTCATATTTATCATGACCTACAAAAGCACGAACGGCAGCAATTTCCTCATCGCCAGGAACCTTTTCAGGGCGTCCTTCAGGACCGAATCCCCATAAATTGACCAAAGGACCTACGCTAAAGTCCATGACCCCGTCTATCATTAAAGACTGGCGATTACCCTCTTCTATGATATCGGCAAGATAATTTGAAATAGGGAAAGGATCCGTAGACGCAAAAGCGTTAAAACGCGCAATCTCGGAATTAGGATCAAAGGTTGAAATGGCGTCGCTTACTTCTTTAAACGCTTCTTCTGAAATTTTTCTTAAAGCTTCCTCCCCGCCTTCATATGTGCCGGGAACGGTGACGGTATAGAAAGTCCCCATGGTTTTACCTTGAACCTTCACCACGGGAACTGCGGAATTAACACTTGTTGCCGCTTTATCTTCACAGCCCAAAAGAAGAGCGCACGAAAGCAGTGCTGCTCCGAGTACTTTAAATTTCATAAAAATCTCTTGTGATTATACGGTCTTTGAAGGGATGGCAAGATCTGCTTTGCACTTTTTAGCAGGCTTTCTTTTCTGTCCTGCAAATCCGCAAGAAGCCGTACAAGTAGCGCAGGTAAGACCTTCTAAAATAGCGTTGGCTTCGCCTTCGCTTAAAAGTTTCTTTCTCTGCACAAGAAAGCCTAGCGCCAAACATGCGACAAAAACCAGGAAAAAGATAAAGGAAACTAAGTAAATCATTTAAATATCCTCATAAGCTTAGGAAAATTATACAGTGATTTAAGGCATTTCGGTCTTTTCTGAAAAAAACTTGCCAGTAGGTTATAATAACCCCTGTTTTTTATGGTGCCGCTTCTTTACAAATGCGGCTTTTCTTTATGATTTTAAAGAGCAGAAAATGCGTACCAGCAAATATTTATTATCTACCTTAAAAGAAAATCCGGTTGAGGCCGCAGTCGTCAGCCATCGTCTTATGTTAAGAGCCGGACTTATCCGTCAAATTGCTTCCGGTATTTACGTTTGGCTTCCGACCGGTATGCGCGTTTTACAGAAAGTTGAAAAGATCATCCGTGAAGAATTAAATCGTGCCGGCGCCATTGAACTCTTTATGCCGTTCGTTCAGCCTGCCGACTTATGGAAAGAATCAGGTCGCTACGAAAAATACGGTCCTGAATTGTGCCGTCTTAAAGACCGCAAAAAAAATGAATTCGTTTTAGGCCCGACTCACGAAGAAGTCATTACCGCTATTGCCCGCAGAGAAATCAAATCCGCCCGCCAGCTGCCTATGAATCTGTACCAGATTCAAACTAAATTCCGTGATGAAATCCGCCCTCGCTTCGGTGTAATGCGCGGCCGCGAATTCATCATGAAAGACGCATATTCATTCCATATCGATCATGCATCCTTAGAGAAAACCTATAAGGACATGTACGATGCCTATTCACGTATTTTCACCCGCTTAGGTCTTGATTTCCGCCCGGTCGAAGCCGACAACGGATCTATCGGCGGCAGCAGCTCTCATGAGTTCCAGGTTTTAGCCGACGCCGGTGAAGATACCATCGTATTTTCCGATAAATCAGATTACGCAGCCAATATTGAAATGGCTGAAGCTTTGGCTCCCGCATACGATCGCCCGACTCCTGCCGATGCCTACAGTGAAAAAGAGACCAAAGGCTGCCATACGGTTGATGAAGCCGCAGCCGCTTTAGGCCTTGAAGCAAAACAAGTGTTAAAGAGTCTTGTAGTCCGCGGAGAAAAGAAAGAAGACGGCACTTACGATCTTATTATGCTTTGCTTGTGCGGCAATCAGGAACTTAATGAAGTTAAAGCCGGCAAAATCTCCGGCATTTCCGATCCTGTAGAATTTGCCACTGAAAGTGAAATCGCCGCATTTACCGGTGCAACCCCAGGATCTTTAGGCCCTGTAGGATTTAAAGGCAGAATCATCATCGATCGTACTGCCGATAAGATGGCAAACTTTGCCTGCGGAGCAAATCACACCGGTTATCACTGCATTAACGTAAATTGGGATCGCGATGTTCCTAATTACGAAGTTGCGGATCTTCGCAACGTAGAAGAAGGCGATCCGAGCCCTGACGGTCAAGGTACATTGCATTTAAGAAAAGGCATTGAAGTCGGTCAGGTCTTCATGCTCGGAACCAAGTACTCCGAATCTATGGGTGCCACCGTTTTAGGTGAGGACGGAAAGCCTATCAACATGCAGATGGGTTGCTACGGCATCGGCGTTACCCGCGTCATCGCCGCCGCAATCGAGCAACATCACGATGACAAAGGCATCATATGGCCTGACTCAATGGCCCCGTTCCAGGTTGCCATCGTAGCCATTAAGCCGAATAAATCTCCGGCTGTAAGAGATGCTGCTGAAAAGCTCTATGCCGAACTTGAAGCAAAAGGCGTGGAAGTTCTTTATGACGATCGCGATGAACGTCCCGGTGTTATGTTTGCCGATATGGAGCTTATCGGTATCCCGCATGTAATCACCATCGGTGATCGCGGTCTTGCATCAGGAAACGTTGAGTACAAATCAAGAAAAACCGGACAAAAAGAAGATGTTTCTTTAGACAACATTCTTGATTTTGTCTGCTCAAAGCTCTAAAAACGTAAAAATTCATGCACAAGCCCGCTTTTTGAACTGTTACCCCGTTTGGTAGACAATTAACTGACGGGGTATTTTTATGGGTGGAAAACGTATTTCAAATATGGCAAAACGATCAAACTGATGGAGTTCACAAAAATTTTTAGGTGCTAAACCTCATAACTCCCTAAAAAAATTGTGACGTAATGATCAAAAGATTAATGAGACATCCCCTTTATCCTAAAAAAATGATCTAATACTGAAAGTTTCAGCCTTTTGTTTTTTTAAGGATTTTTTATGTTCATTGCTTGTGAAGAGTTGCGCAACATGGCAAAGTCATGCCGCTGCCGTCTTCATGAGAGCGATGATTTTGATTCAATTATCGAAGAATATTCGCGATTATATTATCCGCACACCGGAACTCCTACGGATAAAGTACATTTTGAGTTTAAGCTTAAAGAAGCAAAAGCTATATACGACGCTTTATCAGGTGAAGTTACCGCGACAATATCCTGTTGTCTTAAAGATATTAGGGAAGCACTGACCGACAAGCGCAGCGAAACAAAAATCATCTATCCTTTGGACGTAATGGTGATAGTTATTTTATTGGCACGGTTATGCGGAAATCTAACGGCTGAAGAGGTGGTGGTTTTTTATAGGAAGCGTAATCTTGAGCTGCAGTATTTAATCCCGGGGATGCCGCGGCCGCGTTTCCGGTTATCGGAATCGACGGTAAATTGCGTGATGCGGATGTTTTCACCTGACGAAATAAATTTATTGCTCGGAAATTATTTCAGCGCGGTCAAGACGGCACTTTGCGAAATGATAAAGGCAGGTGAGCAGTGGGAGCGTCCTGAGCTTGTTGATAAAGAAACCATAAGCTTTGACGGTCAGGAAGTCGTATCTTCGTATCGCAAAGGGGAAAGCACCCGCCGTAAAAAAGGAGCCGTTGGGGTCAGTGTTTTCAACAGTACCAAGAAAATCGCTTTGGCGGTAAAGAGCGTTTGGGAAAAGAATAATGAAGTGCCGGCATTTTTGTCACTGCTGCCGAATTTAGATATTCGCGGCACTATTGTCATGTCCGATGCACTTAACAGTTTAAGTGAAGTATCAACGGCTATACTGCGGCACGGGGCCGATTATTTGCTGTGCATCAAGGACAACGGCGGCAATAAAGAATTACGCGGACATCTTGAAGCAATTTTCAACCGTGAATATGCCAAGAAAGAAAAGTCAGAGGCAATAACCTGTTATCTTTGCGAAAAGGGGCACGGCCGCATCGATGAAACCCGGCTTGAGACTTTGCCCGCGAGCTTAATTGACGAGCGCATCGAAAATCCCCATCAGGGCATCAACACCATTGTCAAATATACCAAAACAAGAACCTACCTTATAAACGGCAAAATAAACAAAACCACGACATCAAGCCGCTATTATGTATGCTCATTGGTTTTTTCCGGGCAAAACACCGACCGAATACTATATTCGCTTTTGGATTATTGGGCTATAGAGCAGCATCATAGCCGTCTTGACGATCCGCGCGTTTTCAATCAGGACGCGACTCGCTCCTGCAACGATAATTACTTGGGAAATACTTTAGGCATCAATAAAATCGCATTGAACATTCTTACATGGATAAGGCATAAAAAAGCGGTAGAGTCAGGAAAAAAGACACCTCCAACCTATAAATCGATACAGAATATGCTCAATACTATCCCTTTGACTTCGGTCTTTGAATATTTAGCTGCTTATTATTTTGAAGTAAACACTCAACAGAGCACAAGTGCAGATTAACCTTTAAACGGCGTACTAAAAAAGACTTACAGATAATTACCGGCACCGAAAAAGCTACATTCGACAAATCAGAAACAACAGAGCAGCGATATAAAATCAGCCCGTTTAATCAGATATATCTCTTATATTCCAAATATGGCCACCCATACCGTACACTGTAAATGCTCGTTTATTTTTAGCCATTTTGAGATGTGATCTCAGTGCTGTTCATCGTTTTGCCATAATGCGTAACTGCTATCACGAAATTTAGTAGTTACGCATGAGAGCTTCAAAAAAAATTTCATACTAAAAAAATCATTTAT
>ERZ779866.2658-NODE-2658-length-15635-cov-15.420347_pt1 | contig 15635 bp, 9 predicted proteins | sample MGYA00511248_ERZ779866 | MGnify/ENA primary metagenome ERZ779866 (study PRJEB29588, sample SAMEA2155758) | human gut metagenome | biome: human gut; feature: human-associated habitat; material: faeces | place: Denmark | collected 2008/2010 ... | reverse complement strand
TACTGACAGACACCAGTATTACAACGATTTTAGCACCCGAAATGACCTATACGCCAAAAAGTATTGCTTATCGTGGCCGCCATCCTGCTGGCAAATGCCGTTTCGGCGCAAAACTACGAAAAGAACATCCTGGGCGTCCGCGCCGGACTGAACCTGTCGAGCTACTCGATTTCGGCCGGAGGTGCGTCCATCAGCACCGACTCGCGGGCCTCGTTCCACGTCGCCGTGACCGATCAGATCCTGCTTTGCAACAAACTACCCTTCTACCTCGAAACCGGGCTTGCCTTCTCGAGCCGCGGCGGCAAGGTCGACGGCGTGAGCTTCCGCCCCTCCTACCTGCAAATCCCCGTGCTGGTGAACTACCACTTCAACATCAAGGACATCGTTACGATCCAACCCTTCGCAGGTCTTTACTACGGGCTCGGCATCGGCGGCAAAGTGAAGGTCGGCGACGAGAAGGGCGACATCTTCGGAGACGAAGGCGGGTTGAAACGTTCCGATCTGGGCGTGCGTCTGGGCGCCGGCGTCGTCTGGAAACGCATTTACTTCGGACTGGGCTACGACATCGGCTGCCTGAATCTGGTCAAGGAGAGCGACGGCGAGGGCACGATGCGCAACAACTGCTTCACGATCAGCGTCGGATACAATTTCTAATCCGCCCCTGCGCCAATAAAAAAGGGACGTCCCTCGTCGGGCGTCCCTTTTCCGTTCCGCATAAACGGTCATTCCCGCAGCAGCACCGACGAATCGCCGTAGCTCAAAAAGCGGAAGCCGTGGCCGAGGGCGTAGTCGTAAATCCGCCGCCACCCGTCGCCCACAAAGGCCGAAACCAGCAGCAGCAGCGTCGATTTGGGCTGGTGGAAATTGGTGACGATATTGCGCACGATGCGGAACTCGTACCCCAGCGGCGTAATCATGATCTGCGTCGCCGCCTTGATGCGTTCCAGCCCCTTTTCATCCATGTATTTCAGCAGGGTCTCCAGCGCCTCGCGCCCGGAAAACTCCGCCGGCACGTCGTACAGCTCCCACTGGCCGACGACCCGATCCGCATCGGGCGTTCCGGCAGTACGTATGCGCCACGCCAGCGCCGTGAGCGATTCGAGCGTCCGCACCGAGGTCGTGCCGACGGCCGTGATCCGCCCCCACTTTTCCAGCAGGCGGGCCACCGCCGCACGCCGCACTTCGAAATGCTCGGTGTGCATCGGATGCCGCGCGGCATCGTCGTCCTTCACGGGCAAAAAGGTCCCGGCCCCGACATGCAGCGTCACCTCCTCGAACCCGAAGCCGCGCGCCTTCATCCCTTCGATCAGTTCGGGCGTGAAGTGCAGCCCCGCCGTCGGCGCGGCCACCGATCCTTCGAATTTGGAATAGACGGTCTGGTAGCGCGTATAGTCGATCTCCTCGCTTTCGCGGTTCAGGTAGGGCGGAATCGGAATCCGTCCGAGGTATTCGAGCAGCTGCCCGAACGTCATCGCCGCCGACCACTCGAAACGCACGGTATGCTCGCGGCCGCGGTTCTCGACGAGCCACGCCCGCAGATGCTCCGGGCGGCCTTCGTGCTCGAAATTTATCTCCACATACCCCTCTTTCCATTTCTTGAGGTTGCCCACGATGCACGACCATTCGCACCGCCCGACGACGGCGAAGGCCCGTTCGTAATCGGCCGGATCGTGCGGTTCGAGACAGAACACCTCGATGCGGGCGCCCGAAGGCTTGTGCATGATGATCCGCGCGCGAATTACCTTCGTATTGTTGAACACCAGCAGCTGGCCTTCGGGCAGCACGTCGGCGATGTCGGCGAAATGCGCTTCGCCGATCTCCCCGCCGCGGTAAACCAGCAGTTTCGAGGCGCTGCGCTCGGCCAGCGGGAACTTGGCGATCCGCCCGTCGGGCAGGTCGTAATCGAATTCGTTTATGTCTATATGCCGTTCATTCATGGCCACAAATGTACGTTTTTTTTCGCATCCGTCGCACACGCTCCGGCCGATAATCGCCCCGAATGATTTGCATTCGACACTTTAAATTCGTATCTTATAACGACCCAATCACATCCAATTACTAACCTAAAATCGTTTCATCATGAGAAAATTTCCGCAATGGAGTGTCATCTCATGGATTCCGGGTATTTTATTCGTCGCGGTCTCACTGACATCCTGCCAAAAAGCCGATCCGCAAATGAACAACTCATCAGAACAGATATCCGAACAAATGAAGCAGGACATCGCCCTCATCTCATCGCTGGGCTACGATATCGCCGATATCGAAAAGACAGACGACGGCTATCTGGTCGAAGGAGATATCTGGCTGACCGACGAATGGCTCGAAGAGGCCGGACAACAGCCGCAGACCCGCCTGACACAACACAATAAGGGCTACCTGACAAGTCAGCAATACCAGAACAAGCTATATATGAACGTCGGCAACCTCACCTCTTCCTCTGCGCTCTGGACCAATCCAGCCACGAATGCCATAGCCCAATGGAACGCCGTGGCAAAATGTTACATATCCATTTCCAACACATCGGGCAGCAACCTTCAGGAGATCAAAATCAAGTTCGAAAACAAAAGCAGTTTCGGCAACAGCACCGCAAAACTTATGAAAGTGACCCCTCCGTCGTCGGACGGCAAGCCGGGCAGCGTAACCCTCAATGCGGACTGCACATTCCTGCCCGATGTCAATAACCTGTTCGACAGCAAGGTGCAGAACAACGCCATGTATTTAATCATGCACGCCATCGGGCATTCTCTGGGACTGGGCCATAGTCTACGCAACGGACAGCTTATCGGAGATGACGAAGACTGGGGAACTCCGAGCAACGGAACCTCCCAATACGACAATAAATCCATCATGACAAAGGAGACGAGTCCCATTTCATGGACAGGATTCAGCACCCAAGACAAAAGAGAACTCTCCTTGATTTTCCCGATACCCGGTTTTACTGCAGGTTCCATCGAAGAGACCAAAACCATCAGCCAGACAACCGGGGTTTTCTCCATCAATTCCGTCAAGGACGCCTCCGGAGGTACGGGAACGATAATTTATGCGTGGGAACAGAAGTCGGACGGCAAATGGACGTCCATAAGCGGCCAGACCGGTAAAAACCTCACGAACGCCCCTGTCACCACAGAACTTACGAGCGAATACCGCCGCAAGGCCGTAAACGGAACAAAGACGCTGTATTCCAACATCTGCACCGTTACAAACAGCAGGTATGAACCGCTGACAGCAGGCAGCATCGCAGACACGCTGCTTATCGACACCGCGAATCCGAACGAACAACTGCGAATAAACTCCACTCAGGCCGCCGTCTGTCCGCGCAGTGCCATACGCTATACATGGGAAACCAAAACCGGCGACTCATGGACAACCATCCCGTCGGCCGTCGGCGAATCGCTCGTCACACCAGCACCGATGACCTTCACTGCCATGTACCGCCGCAAAGCCGCCTGCGACCATGAAAACCGATATTCGAACATATGCACGGTATACAACAAGTCTTTTCTCAGCGGCGGCACCATCCCCGAACTCATAGAACTCAACAAAACCGGATTCAACCGTTTCTACTTCGACATTCCCTACCTGACCGAACCATCCCTGACCGCCTCGAAATCCACATGGGAAGTATATAAAAACGGCTTTTGGACACCATTCGGCTCCGATGAAAAACACATTCGCCTGCCGATACCCGAACAGCGTATCACAAAATACCGGGCATCTATATCGACTCCGTTCGGCCCAGCCTATTCAAACGAATGCACCATTGTCAACTGCGCCTATCTGGAAGATCCCCGGCAAGGGACCGATATGGGCAGCAACATGATAAAACTGGGTCCATACAGCGCTAATTTCATAAAAATCATGGCGGTAGATACCAGCGGAGAATATTTCTGGGACATCGACCGATTGAGAGGATGCGGAAACGATCTTATTTTCGAATTGGAAATAACCCGAACAATGTATGTCGATATTATAACCGCTTCCGTGCCTGTAAGTGTCTGGCTCGATGTATGGGGTGCAACCGATCCCTATTCAAACATTTCGTCCGAACCCCTTGCCGACATATGGAACGGAGCTGAATACATCCCGTTCCCAACATTCCCCGCATCCGACGAAGAAGATCCAGACCCGACAATGCTAACGTTTTATCTTTCTCCCGGAAAATACAAAATTCAGCTACAAGGCTGTCCAAAATATAATTATGCAGATATTTCATCTGCAAACCAAATCATCTGTCTCAGCCTGCGGGGAACTTGCATGGATTACAACTAAACAACACTGGCTCTCGTTTCCTCTGCCAATCAACGATGCGCTATTAATTGGTGTACCGTTGTCGCTCTTTATAAATAGCTGTTGCAATCACAAATTCACACACGACCTCGGCAGACAAGATTACCCACAATTCCACAAAAAAAGCCGCCCGGTCTCGGACCGGACGGCTTCCCCTCAAAAACTATTCAAAGCCCACCTCTATTTGGAATAAACATAAATCTCGGAGCTGAGAGGCGCCGACCCATACATATGCCAAATTATATAACGAGCGGTTATCGGCGCGATAAACGAAACATACTGCGTTCCGGCAGGCGTCATCGACAAGCCCTCTTCAGGCGTTACGAGTTTCCACCCGGCCCCGTCATCGCTGGTATAAACAGCACAAGAACTCATCGCATAAGCCGCACCGTAAGCACTGAACGTCTCCAATCCGGTAACAGTCTTTGTAGCACCCATGTCGATCTTTACACCGAGATGGGGAGTATTGAACCATATATAATCTCCGGTATTCCCATTGATCAATTTAGGTTGATGGGCTCCCCAGTCTGCATTATTATCATCCACATTGGTAGCATAAACCGCCCAACCGCTGTAATCCGCAATCCGGCTGCCCGAAGGTTTCACGCCGGCCTGTATATCCATGGATTTGGCTTTGTTTATCTGAACGGACAGCTCCTTCTGTTTCGAAGAAATACGCAATTGTCCGGAAACAGGCTGCACCGATCCGATCCCGACCGTCACTTTGTAGGTAGCAGCCTCCTGCGGAACAAAACTCCAATCCGTCCTGAGATCCATCGTATCTCTGGCTGCCAACTCCCCGGCAGGAATCACGACGGCACCGCCTTCGCGGAAAGTAACGATCTCCTCCGGCATATCGCCTTCGATCGTATAAGCGAACTTCACGGCGACATCCGACTTCCATGGTTTGGCAAGACAAACCGCAAACGGCATCGAGACCTCCGTATCGCCTGCAATTCCTAGAGACGAATGCGTCTGATTGAACTCCAAAGAGCCGATTCCGAGCTTCAGACGTTCCAAATAAACATAGTCGGCCGTCCATTCGTCTGTTGCAGACTCATCGTCGTCGCATGCGACAAAACAACCCGCAACAGCAGAAACGAGAACTCCGGCCAAAAGATATTTCAATTTTTTCATCATAATGTAATCGTATTTAACAAACAATTTGAATGAACCGCATGGCGGCAGGCACGCACCGGGCGCGCCTGCGCCATAATTACGGGATTAAGGCCACGGCGTTTCCGTATCGGTGGACTTGATGCCGGCAACCCACGTCGGGGTCTTGGACGTCTTCAGCGTATGCCCGTTGCCCGTGCAGTCCTCGAACGTATTGCCCTCGCCTTCGTTGAAGCGCCAGTAAGCCTCCAAGCCCTGCGATTTGGCGCTGGTCGTGGTCATGTTGTTCTGCACCTGCGCTTCCGTACGGCATACCGACCAGATACGCGCCTCGGACATCAGTATCTTACATCCGCTCCACCACGAATCGCCGGTTCCGTGTCCGCCGCCGGCATCGCCGCCGAACCAGTTGGCCGATCCGAAGTTGGGATCGCACACGCCCTCCTTGCTTCCGGCAAAAGTACCGTTGACATAGAGGGTCACCTTGGTTCCGTCATAGGTCAGCGCCAGATGCTGCCATTTGTTGGGCGTGAACGACAACGACGGATTGAGATACCAGCCGTCGCCTTGGAACTGCACCAGCGAATGGGCCTTATGGTCCGAAGTGTCGTTCTGCGGGTCCTCGAAGCGCAGCAGCACCGAACCGCCGTTGGTAAATACGGCACGGTTGCGGTTGGCCGTATTGCTCACTTGGAAACGCACCTCGACCGTAAACTGCGGAAGCGTCAAGGGGAAACCGTCGGCGGCAAGTCCCGCGCCGCCGACGAACATCGGGAGCGACGAGACGACAATCGCTTCGGTCGTAATCACATAGGTCGAGGTCAGCGAGGTCACCGGAACCGACCCGTCGGCGCTGACAAGACGCAGCGGCAGGGCATAGCTCTCGCCGACATACTCCTTGGGCAGCGGCTTGATATGGATCTTGGTTGCAGGAGCGCTGAATTCTCCGGCCTTGATCGTCACTTCGGAGTCCATCTCGTAAACCTCTTCGGGCAGTACGAGAAAACTCGAAGCCTGCTTCTGGTTGTAACGGTCCAGCACCTCGGAATCGACCACGAATTTCAGCTTCACGTCTTTCGTTGCGGCCTCGCTCAGACAGGCCGTGATTTCGGCGTCGGCGCCCAGTTCCGTAATGGTCACTTTCGTGCTTTTATTCGACGCGCTCTCGCTGACGAAGGCGTGCACTCCGAGCGTATCGTAATCGGCATCGTTGCAGGCCGAGAATCCCGAAACGAGCGCCGCGAGACCGAGAACTGCTGTTTTAATGCTGTTTTTCATCTTTTTCTTGCTTTTGGTTGTTCGGACTAATTGACTGCGGGGTTCTGCGCCTGAATTCCGGTTCGCATCCATTTGTAGGAGGGTTTGTTCACCGCCTCGTTACTGAACCGGTAACCGCCGAAACCGCCTTTGCGGAAGCCGTTAACGGGCTGCCATCTGGCCATTCCCAGCAACGACGGGCACTCGGCCTTGTCGAGTCTGGTTCCGTTGCGAAGCGTCCAGTAATAACCGCCGTTCAATGCGTCGATGGCGCTCTCCATGTTTTCCGTGACGATGAAGCGCTTGGTGATCTCCTCCTCGGACATGTATTCGCCGAAGTTATTGATTATCTGCCTCAGGCGAGAGTCCATATTCGATTCGCTCTGTCCTGCAGTGGGCGACGGAGTGCCGCCGGAAACCGAATAGGCCTGTCCGATGAAATAATCGAAGTAAGTAGCGGTCTTCGACGGCACCTCCCAAAGTTCGCCGTCGATAACGAGCATTTTACCCGAATTGGACTGAGGGCCGAGGTGCTTGCACAAAATATCGAGGAACACTTCCACACGATCGGGATGCTCGTCGAGCTTCGCATTGGGATATCCGTCCACATTCGGCTCGAAGTCGATATCCAGACCGTCGTAACCGTATTTGTAGATCGTATCCGCGATCGCCTGCGCATATTTTTCCAACGATGCTTTCATGGCGTTCTCCTCAGGCACCATGATGGGATTTCCCTGCTTGTCGAACATCGGATTACCCTCTTCGTCGAGCTTCTGCACCTCTTTCCAGCCCCAGAACGCTTCGCGGGTCGCTTCGTCGACATCATATTCGGCAGGAGTGAACCCCTTGCCGACATACTGGATAAAGGTACACATCAGCACTTTGGTCCCTTTCTTCTGCTGCACCATGCGGAGATCTTCGATCTTGCCCTGCGAAAGGTTGCTCGAATTGTCCCACAACGAGACCATATCCATACTGTCGGGAAGTCCCATCAGCATACTGGCCGTCAGAACGGCAGGATCGCCCCAGCCGCTGAACCACCCGAACGAAATCGAGTGATCCGTCTTTTTCCACTCGCGCAGAGCTTGGTAGTAGGATTCGGGGCGCGAGGTCTCGGTATTGCCGTATTCGACCTTCTTTTCGGCTTCGACCTCCGTCCAGTCGCTGCAGTTGGTAAACGCAGTCGCGAAAAGCAGCGCCGCCGCCAATGCCCATATATTTTTCTTTATGTTCATAATGTATGCTTTCGTTTAGGTTTCGACACTATTTTTTCTTCGTCCAGAAAAGATCGACCGACTCGTTGTCCGTACCGCCCAGCAATGCCACCGCCTTGTCGTAATTGCTCTTGTTGAGGTTACGCTCGGTATAGGGATAGCGCAACCGGCGCAGGCCGCGGAAATTGTCGGAGATAACGCCGCCGCTGAGGTTGTCGATGGCCGGCGCCAGTTCGGGATAGCCCGTACGGCGGAATTCGGCCCACGCTTCGAGTCCCATCGGGAAGTTTGCGATCCATTTCTGGGTGATGATGCGCTCCAGATTCTTCTCCGTGCCGTCCGCGTCGTTCCACTTGATCTTGACGTCCGTCTGACGGTCGTAGTTGTACTTCGCGCCGCGCGGATCGTTCAGATGTCCGGCGGGAACGAGCGTTTCATCGGCCAGATAGGCGTCGATGTCCTCGCCCGCCACACCGTTCTGCTCCATCGACAGACGCACGCCGGCTTCGTAGTAGGACTGCGCCGTACCGCCTACGGTCCACCCTTTGAGCGCCATCTCGGCGCGCAGGAAATTGGTCTCGGCGGCCACGAAAATCGGCAGCGACGAGCCGGACTGCACGTTGGGCAGCGAATAACCGCTTACGGCCGATTTCTCGAATCCGGCCGTACCGGCGCGCATGCCGATATAGCGGGTGTTGTCGAAGGTCGATTTCTGGAAATAGGCTTCGCAGCGGGGATCGTCGTACCCGGTCATGTAATCGACGATCGAGGCGTTGACCCGCAGGTCGCCCCACGACGCCGAAGCCAGCTGATAGGGATTTCCCTGCACGCCGGGACTCATCATGGCGTTCTGGGCGTTGGTCTCGATCAGGCCGGCGGCATGGCCGCAGGCGCTCTCGGCGGCCTCGCGGTCGTTCGAGCGGATCGCCGCACGCAGGCAGAGCGAGTTGGCCAGACGCGCCCAAGCCGTATAGTCGCCTGCGAAAATCGGATCGTTGTTAGCCAGCGGTTTCGACGCCGGATACTCCTGCGCATAGGCATAGAGCGTGGTCGCCGCGCCCGCGAGGTCCTCGATGATATGCTTGTAGACATCCTCCGCCGAGTCGTACTCGACATAGAACGAGCCGTCGGCTACCTTGCTGTAGGGGATCGGGCCGTAGCAGTCGGCGACGCGCATCATCACTGCGGCGCGCACCAGACGGGCCATCGCGTAGTAGTGGCCCGACTTGCTGGTCGATTTCTCGATGTCGAAGAAGTTGGCGTAAATATCCTCGAACATCGTATTGTACGGCGTGGCGTTCCATGCGTCGGACGCATTGAACGTATCGAAGTTCTGACCGCCCCAGCGGTTCGACAGCGTGAAATATCCGCCCAGCGAGCCGACCATCTGATCGACCATCTGCGAGTCGTTCTGCTGCACGTACATCATGGCGTCGAGCATGGTGGGAATCAGCACGGCGGGGTCTCCCTTGTAAAGGGCATAGGGATCGGTGTTGTACTCGTCGAAATTGCCCGTACAACCCGCAAAACCGCATACCGTCAATAAGAGGCAGGTAAGTTTAATGATATTTTTCATAGCTTTGGTTCGGTTAGAATTGCAGTTTCACGTTAAAGCCGAAATTGCGCGTGCTCGGCTGCATGAAGTAGTCCACGCCCTGATAGTAGGCGTTGTCCGTCGCCGCCGAGATTTCGGGGTCGAACGGCGCCTTGCAGTAGATCATCCAGAGGTTCTTGGCGACGAATCCGACCGTCAGTCTGGCTTTGTTGCGGAACCACCGCGCCGGCAGCGTATACTGCAGGCTCAGCTCCTGCAGGCGTACGTTGGTGGCGCTGTAGAGGTAATAGGCTCCGTAACCGCCCTCGGCCGTCGAAATCGCCGAATAGTACTTCTGGGGATCGACGGTGCCGTAGTTGATCGGAATGCCGCCGCGGTCGCGCGCGTCGGCCGTGGCCTGCGACGCGCCGTAGTAGTCCAGCACGCCCTGAGTGGCCGAGTAGGTCAGGCCGCCGATTCGGGCCGTGAGGACCGCGCCGAGTTCGATGCCCTTGTAGCCGAAGCTGTTGCTCCAGCCCATCGTGTAGCGGGGCGAGAGCTGGCCCACCTTGCGGAAGTCGGTTTCGGCGATCGAGAGATTGCCCGTCGAAGGATCGATCTCGATGTTGCCGTTCAGGTCGCGCTTAAGCTCGTGATTGACGTAAATATCGCTCATCGAACCGCCCGGACGCAGGATGACCTGCGGCGCCACGTTGCTCGCGCCCAGCCAGTCCTTCTGAATCTCGTTGTCGGTGATGGTCTCGCCCGTCACGGGGTTCACTTCGCCGGCCGCCAGCCGCTTGATCTCGTTGCGGTTGAGCGTAAAGGTGTACGAACTGCTCCACGTGAAGTCGTTCCACTTGTTGTTGTAGCCCAGCGCCAGCTCGACGCCTTGGTTCTGCACGTCGCCGGCCTGCACGACCACTTGGTTGTAACCCGACGAAGAGGGCAGCGGCGCATAGATCGTCTGGTGGTAGGTGTTCGAACGGTAGTAGGTCACGTCGAGGTTGATGTGGTTGAGGAAACGGGCGTTCAGGCCGATCTCCCACGACTTGGTGTCCTCAGGCTTGAGGTTGTAGGCCGGATAGGTCGAAGGCTTGCTCCAGTTGTGGGTCTGGTTGTTGAACGAGTAGGCCGGATTGGAGAGGTAGCGGGCAAAAGCCGACGCCACCTTCGAATACGACCCGCGCACCTTGAGGAAGGTGAACCATTCGGGCATATTCACCATGTTGGAAACCACGGCCGACAGACCCACCGAAGGATAGAAGAACGACGAGTTTTTGGAATAGGCTAGCTGCGAAGCCCAGTCGTTGCGGCCCGTCACCGTCAGGTAGAGCATCGAGCGCCACCCCACCTCGACCGAAGCGAAGATCGCCTGCGTCTGGTCGTGCCACCCCTCCTGCAGGGGTTTGAACTTCTCCTGATAGTTGAGGTTGTTCATGGCGAAATGGTTGGTCAGCAGCAGGTCGCCCGCCACGCCGGCCTGCTCGTAGCGCTGGTCGTTGATCGAAGCGCCGATGTTGGCGTTGAGCGTCCAGTCGTCGCCGAAGGTCTTGTCGATGTTGAGCATCACGTCGCCGTAGAAACTGCGGTCGTGCTGCGTCTGGTCCTCGTAACCGCCGTTCGTTCCGCAGAAAGTGGTCAGCGTCGAGGCGTAGAGCTTCTGCTTGATGCGGTATTCCGAATTATCGACCCGCACGCGGCCCGAAACGTTCATCCAGTCGGTGATGTTCCACCGCAGCGAGGCGTTGAGCATGTAGCGGCGCTTGCTCGTCTCGCGGTTCATGCGGTTCTGAATCCAATAGGGGTTCTGCAGCGAATGCGCGCCCTCGCCGTAAGGCCAGTACTGCACCATATAGCCGCGCACGGGGTCCCAGCGCTCGAAAAGTCGGATTTCGTCGAAGTCGTCGCTGCGCGGGAAGAGGTAGAGCGCGGGCAGCGGGTTGTAGTACTTGCCCTGCGTCACCATGTTTTCGTCGTGCTGGATGATAAAGCTGGCGCCCAAGTCCAGTACGAGCTTGTCCTTGGCGAACGAGGTGGTATTGCGGGCCGTGAAGTTGTAGCGGTCGTACGTATTTTCGGGAATGATGCCCGCCGTATTGGTCGTCGAAGCCGAGATATAGGTCTGGTTCTTCTCGTTGCCCGTCGATACCGACACCGAGTTGATGATGTTGGTTCCCGTGTTGAAGAACTTCTTGGCGTCGAACGTGCTGGCATACTTCTCACCCCAGTTCATCAGCCCCGAACTGGTTCCGTAGCTGTTCTGCATGTCGGGCAGCCGGTAGACCTTCGAAAAGGTCGTGCTGTTGCTGACGGTCACCACCGTACGGTCCTTGACGCCGCGCTTGGTGTTGATGACCACCACGCCGTTGGCGGCGTCGCTGCCGTAAAGGGCCGCAGCCGAAGGGCCGGTCAGCATGTTGATCGACTCGATGTCTTCGGGGTTGATATCCGCAGCGCTCTCCGAACCGGCCTGCTTGGCATAGGTGCCGCCGTCGCCGCCGAAGCTGTGGTTATACATCGGAATACCGTCGATCACATAGAGGACGTTGTTGCCCTTCTCGATCGACTTCTCGCCGCGCATCACCACGCGCGCGCTGGCGCCGGGGCCGCTCGCACCGCTGTTGATCTGCACGCCGGCCACCTTGCCGACCAGCGAATTCATGAAGTTGGCGTCCTTGACGGTCGTCAGCTCCTCGGACTTGACCTGCTGCACGTTGTAGCTCAGGGCCTTCTCCTGACGTTTGATGCCGAGGGCCGTCACCACGACGTTCTCCACCGCCACGGCCGAATCGCGGAGCGTAATCCGGAAATCGGTGCGGCTGCCGACGGTCACATCGACCGGCTCGTAGCCCAAGTAGGTAACGGTCAGGACCGCATTTTCCGCGGGGGGGGGAACTTGCAGCGAGAAGGAGCCGTCGGTATTGGTCGAAGCTCCGACGGTCGTACCTTTGACGATCACCGAAGCTCCGATCACCGGCGCGCCGTCGGCGTCGGTCACCACGCCCTTCACGGTCACGGGCCTGCGGTCGGCCTTCGAAAGCAGAATGTATTTGCCGTCGAAACGGTAGACCACGTCTGTTCCGCGCACCATCTGCGCGAGCGCTTCCGAAAGCGGGCGCGCCTCCACATCGACGCTCACGACGCTGTTGATGTCCACGTCCTTGTTCGACAGGAACAAATAATTGGTTTGGTTCTCGATTTCATTCATCACACGCTCCATGCTGACGCCCGACAGACGGATTGTCACCGCGGTATTCTGAGCGTATGACCGTGTGGCATAGAACGATGCGCACACGACAAAAAAGAGTGTAAACAGGCATTTAATTTGCTGAATACGTTTTTTGTTCATACTTTTGCAATTGGTTAGTTGTTAGTAGGCTGGGTAGCTGATTAACGGCCGACCGCGGCTTGCGGATGTTGCGACCATCTGCAAGCTTTTTTTATTCACCCCGGACGACCGGCGAGGGTCATTGTTCGGCTCTTCTCATAGGCAGTTTTTCGTTTTTTTTCAGGTTTATGACTGGTTATCGTATGACGATCGTTCCGTTGTCTTCGCTGCGTGTATAGGTGAAATCCGAGGCCATCTGCAGCAGGCGCAGCGCCGAATCGACGCCGTCCGAAATACGGATCTTGCCGTGGTTGTAATCGACCTCCGGCATCCGGGCGCGGTCGATCCGTATCTTCACACCGAAGCTCTTTTCGAATTTGTGCATCAGCTCCCCGAACGAAAGGCCCTTGATGCTGATCATGCCTTCGGTCCAGAGGTAGTCGTCCATGCTGCCGATCGCATTCAGGTTCAGCCGCCGCCCCGCCAGCCGCACCTCCTCGTTGGGCTTGAGGACGAACTGTTCGCCGGGCGTCAGGCGGTTGGTCACCTTCACGCTTCCGCGCAGCAGGGCCGCCGAGAACAATCCCTCGCGCTCCTCGGCCGTCACGTCGAATTTGGTTCCCAGCACCTCGACGTCGCAGGCGAACGTCTCGACCACGAACGGATGCGCGGGATCGTGCTCGACATCGAACATCGCCTCGCCCGCAACCTTCACGCGCCGCTCGCCCCCGGCGAACACCAGCGGATACTCCAGCCGGGTTCCCGCATTGAGCCAGACCTTGGTGCCGTCCTGCAACTCCATGCTCAGGTACTGCCCCGCAGGCACTTCGAGCGCCGTCGTCCGCCGCGCCCACTCTCCGATCCGGTCGTCGGCAAGCATCCGCGCGAGACCGACGCCGACGACCGCCACCGCAGCCAGCTCCGCGGCATAACGCACGATGCGCCGCAGCGGAATCCGCCGCAGTGAAATGCGCCGCGCCGCCTTCCTCGCAGGCGCAGGCGACAGCACGTCGGGACCGTAAATGACCGAAGCGGCCATCACTTTGTCCAGCTCGTCCAATTCGCGCATATGCGCGGGATCGGCGTCGAGCCAGTCGAGCACCTGCTTCATCTCGTCATCGGTCGCCGTATTTTCCAAATATTTATAGATAAGTTCCGGATTCATCTCTCTCTTCGTCTGTTTCTATAAAAACGAATAAGTGCGCCCGATTCCCAATCAGACGCACTTGGATTTGCTAAAAAAATATTTTTAATAATTCACGCTCTCGAATTCAGGATCGCAAAATATTATCCGACAGCAACATAAGCAGCACGGGCAAATAATCCTTCAACGCCACGCGCAGTTGCTTCACGGCCTTTTCCAGTTCGAATTCGACGCGCCGCACGGTGATGCCGTACTTTTCGGCGATCTCCTTGTAGCTCAGCTCCTCGAAGCGGCGGGCGACGAACACTTCGCGCGTCAGTTCGGGCAGGCGGTCGAGCGACTGCCGCACGATCGCGGCCACCTCCGCCGAGAAAATCTCCTCAGGATTGAACGCCTGCAGCGACCGTATGTCGGCCGCCAGCACCCGCCGCCTAAGCTCGTACACCTCCTGCTCGATCTTGGCATGCAGGCTTTGGGCACGCAGCCAGTCGAGGCATTTGTTGCGGACGATAATCAGGATATAGGCCTGCAGGTTGGCATCGGCGGGAATCCGGCCGCGGTTCTCCCAGAAGGACATGAAGCTGTCCGAGACGAGATCCTCGGCCACCGCCGCGCTCCGCACGTAGCGGCACGCGATCGCTTCGAACCGCGCGCGCCACGTAGCGAACAGGCGGCCGAATTCGGCCGTCGTCATCGCAACGGACTCGCGTCCCTGTATCCGCACGGCGGTCTTCTCCACGTCCACTCCCGGTTTTATTCTACGATGATTTCATCCACGAACATATGGGCCTTCTGTCCGGCCGCGCCGTGCCATGCCGGAATCGGATCGACCGTACGGGCCACCACGCGCAGGTAGCGGGCCGAGGTTTCGGGGAAGAGCACCTTGAACGGCTTGACGCCGTCGGGGCTGCCGGCCGTCTCCTGCGGCACGGACATCAGCGCCGCCTCGGTGAACTCCCTGCCGTCGTCCGAGAGGTAGACCCCCACCGACGAAGGCGGGAAAACCCACTCGCCCTTCTCGACCAGCGATTCGACGGTCACCGCCGAATAGGGCTTCGCCCCCTGCATGTCGATCGTAACGTCCAGCGGCTCGTTCAGGAACCCGATCCACGCGCCGTTCGAATAGACGGGACCTCCGCGGTAACCGTCCACCAGCAGCGAGGCGCCGCCGTAGGTATATTTGAGCGTCGGCGCGGCGTTCAGCACGATGCGCCGTCCGGTCGCCTTGTTGAAATCGAATTTCCGCGTATAGACCGGCGTCTGCATGCCTTCGCGCAGGGCCGCGGCCTTGAACGTGCAGCTTTCGCCGATGGTCACCGGCGCCTTGTAAAGCGGACTCGAAGCCGTGGGATCGGAGCCGTCGAGCGTGTAACGGATCGGCGCGCCGCCCTGCGTGGTGAGGGTCATCACGACGCCCCCCTTCTCCGGATCGACCGCATACGACGCCGTCACCCCGAAGATATGCTTGGCGAACTCATACCCCAGCTGCGAATAGATCTTGTCCATCCTGAAACTGCCGATGAAGCGGTTCCAGTCCTTCGTTTCGGGCAGACACCACTGCACCTCGCTCAGAGCGGCCAGACGCGGCAGAAGCATGTATTCGAGATGTTCGTCGCTCAAGACGTATTCGGTCCAGAGGTTGGCCTGCACGCCGAGAATATGTTTCTGCTGTTCGGGCGTCAGCTCCGGGAACGCAGGATCGTACGAATAGACCTGCTCCATCGGTATGTAACCGCCGATTCCGAACGGCTC
>ERZ779866.2655-NODE-2655-length-15646-cov-3.380668_pt1 | contig 15646 bp, 16 predicted proteins | sample MGYA00511248_ERZ779866 | MGnify/ENA primary metagenome ERZ779866 (study PRJEB29588, sample SAMEA2155758) | human gut metagenome | biome: human gut; feature: human-associated habitat; material: faeces | place: Denmark | collected 2008/2010 ... | reverse complement strand
TTTATTTCTACTTTCTTTTTTTGGATTGTATAAAAATAACTTTTAAGTTATTTTAATCTTAATCTTTTTTCATCATGCTTTTTGGCATTTTAGGTTGATGAAATATTGCATATGCAAAACATGCTGTATTTGTTGCTTTTGCATATTTTTCTGCTGTTTTTGCTAAGAATTTTAACATATAAATCCCCTCCTTAGTATAATTATATAAAATACAGAAAGGAGATTCCCAATGATCAGAAATAAAACCGACATAATTTCCAAGAGAGTCAACCCCGACAGGCTCTATTCGGTGGTGTATGATGTAGCTCAGTTCCATCGCATACAAGCCAGTACAGGCTTCAGGGCGGCCGCCGAATACTGCAAAAAAAGACTTGAAAGCAACGGCATAAAAAGTGAGATCCTCTCCTACCCCGCCAAAGAAGGCGTGATGTTTCTCACATCTCCCTCCTTTAAAGAGTGGGACTGCCGTTCGGCATCGCTGACACTTGTGTCCCCCGAGGAAATATGTCTTGCCGATTTTTCAGCCGACGCAATTTCGGTAATTCAGCGCTCAGTGCCCTGCGACTACCGTGAAAAAGGTCTCGAAGTATTCCTCATGGACAAGGGCAGCGCAAAAGAAAACTATGAAAACGACGATCTTTCGGGAAAACTCCTGTTTATAGACCGTGATTTCAACGAATACGGCTGGGCTCTTGAAAAGGGTGCCCTCGGCTTTATATCCGAACATGTGGCCGAAATGGGCTCGAGAACTCGAGGAGATATGTATGACATAAGAAAATACACTTCTTTCTGGGCAAAGAAGCCCACCGATATCTCGGCTTTCGGCTTTGTAATAACTCCCCGAATGGGAGACAGACTGAGAAAAATATGTCTTGCAGAGCGTGAGCACGGCAGACTTCCCGTGGCAGAATGTCATGTGGACTCCTCACTCTACGACGGTCACCTTGAAAATGTAACCGCCGTTTTGGAAGGCACATCGGGCAAGGAAATTCTCATAACCGCCCATCTCTGTCACCCGAGGGCTTCGGCCAACGACAACGCCAGCGGCGTATCTGCAGCTATTGAAAGCCTTGTCGCTTTGAAATCTCTCATAGATGACGGCAAACTTCCCCCGTTAAAGCACACGATAAGAATTTTGCTCGTCCCTGAATTTGCAGGTACATATGCATATTTTGACGCCATAGGCGACAAAAAGTCCGATATTTTAGCAGGTATCAACCTCGATATGGTGGGCGGCAGGCAGAGCAAAGGTTACGGCCCTCTGACTGTCACTTCCCTGCCTCACTCAACACCTTCCTTTACGATCTCCGCCCTTGTCTCGGTTCTCGAATGTCTCAGAAAAGAGGCCGACGCTTTGGACGGCAACAAGGTTCCCATGTTCAACAGCACGGTATCGTCCTTTGTAGGCGGCAGTGACCATGTGGTGCTCTCCGATCCGACGATAGGTGTCCCCTCGGCCATGGTTGGTCAGTTTCCCGACCTCAACTACCACACAAACGGCGACACAATCGAAGTCATCGACAGAAATGTCCTTCACAAATCCTGCTCTCTCGCCGCGTCTTTCGCATACATCATGGCCACTCTCAGCGAAGATGAGCTGCCCGAAATACTTTCCTCGACGGCAAAGTGCATGACGGCTGACCTTGCAGGTGTAATAGACGACAGCGCCTGCGGCTCTCTCAAAGTCTCTTCCTCAAAGGCTTTTGAAATCATAAGCCGCTTCTATGCCGACGGTCTCGACCATCTATCTGATTTCGGTATAGACGAAAAACTCTACCGTGAAGCCAAGGAATCGATTATAGACATGGCTCAGGGTATGTTTGATATGTGCCCCGTCTGCGACGCCGACATCTCCGCAGAGCAAAAGGATATATACATTCCGAAAAGGCTATTTACAGGCCCTATCGACAGGCTCGAAGCTTTCGCAAAGACCGAGGAACAGCTTAAAAATATAGAAAACTTCAATAAAACCCTCGCTCCCATCGCAAAGGGCAACCACACATATCAGATACTCATCGCCTTCTATATGGACGGCATGAGAACAAACGCAGAGATTGCCCGCCTCATTGCCGCCGACTGCAAAATAAGCTCCTTTGAGCTGGTAAACGGCTTTATCGAATTGCTCATCTCCCTCGGCCTTGCCGAAAAATAGATTCAAATAAAAAAATCCTCCGTATGAAAGCATACGGAGGATTTTTATAATCTCGCTTTTACTTCTTTTTATTGAGCTTCAGTTTGACATTTCTCCTGTCGGCAATTTTTTGAAATACATCAACTACATATGCGCACTGAGCCTTTAATGGCAGTGAATCAAGCTCGCCGTTATCAGTCAGTTCTTTCATCGCCTCCCTGAGCTCCGAAAGCTCCAGTAAGTTGACCGCCAAACAGAAGAATGTCTTTCTTCTGCCGTCATTATATCTTGAAAGAAGATAATCGAGAATATGCGCTTTCTCTTCCTGCTCAAGATTATACTGCTCAATACCTATGGTTTTTGCCCTTTCCAAATCGATTTTCTGCCGCCTATGGATGATAAAGGAGTCGTATTTTTCAATATCCTCATACTTTTCGCAGGGATAATTTTCACACTCGTAACAGTATTCTATATTGCCGTGCTCCATGCCGCATCTCGCGATTTTGCACGGCTGATTGCCGTTTCCGCAGCCTCCGCAGTACTCCCCCAAAAACATGGGGCACAGCATGCAATTTAAACCGCAGAGGGAAAGCTTTTGATTGTCTCGTTTAAACCCCTTCATATTCATCCCCGCTTTGTGTCTTTTTCAAAAGTATACCACAAAAGACCGCAGTTTTCCATTGTCATTTTATCATCTGGGTTTTACGGTGAAAACCTCGCTGCATGCTATTGCCGTCTCGCTTATCTCGGCTCCGAGACCCGGGCCGTCTGGCACCTTGAATTTTCCGTTTACCGGCTGAAAATCTACCGTACACAGCTCTCTGTTATAGTTGTGGAGATTGTAGACATGGTGCTCATGAATTACAAAATTAGGTATTACCGCCTCGAGGTGAAGGGCCGCTGCGGTGCTCAGCGGGCTTGCGCACACATGGGCCTGCACCCCTATATCATAGACATAGGCCATATCGCATATCTTTTTGACTTCGGTGATGCCGCCGCAGTTTCCGATATCTGGCTGTATCAGCTGTATCGACTGATCTTCAAAATACGGTGCAAACTGCCACCTCGTATATATCCTCTCGCCGTGGCTGATTGGGATATTTATGTTGTCTCTTATGAATTTCGCCGTCTTTGGAGAAGGAGTATTTGGCTCCTCAAAGAAGTATATATTGTATTTCTCGACGGCTTTCGCAACCTGTATGGCGCTTTGGGCGTCAAACCTGCTGTGGTTTTCCATAATTATGTCTACATCGGGACCGACTGCCTCTCTGACCGCCCTGACCCTCTCTTCTATTATCCTTATGTATTTGTTGTTGAGAAAACCGCAGGTCTCATCGTCGTTATAGGCGTGTCCGTCGGGAGCGTAATTGAAGAAATTGAACTTGACGCAGTCGTATCCCTCTTTTACCGCCTCAAGGGCGTTTTCAGCATAGTCCTCGGGAGTTACTGCGGCGTGAGGCACACACATCTCGTTGCTGTCTCTGCATTTTTCCTCTCCCCAGCCCATCTGAAGCTGGCTGGCGTAGGTTCTAAGTTCGTCTCTTCTCTTGCCTCCCAAAAGGGCGTGCATGGGAGCATTAAAATATTTTCCCTTTATGTCCCAAAGTGCTATGTCTATGGCGCTTATGGCTGCGAAGATGACAAGCCCGCCGTTTTGTCCCCAAAATGTTCTCTTGTAGAGCTTATCCCATATGACCTCATTCTTCAAAGGGTCCATGCCGAGAATCATTCTCGACAGATCTTTAAGCATTCCGAAAACCGCGGGGGCGCCGACGGCAAAGGTAAGCGCCGCTTCACCGTCGCCGTATATACCCTCATCGGTGTGTATCCTGCAAAAAACAGGTCTCCATCCCGGCCTTTTTGACTTTACCTGAAATATTTCCACCTCTGTGATCTTCATGGTTTTAACCTTTCTTATTGTATTCTCTCTATATATTACACCTCCCTTTTTCCTCCGTCAAAAAGAAAAAATCTATAATTTACAGTGTTTTATGTGTTTTTTCTATAATAATATAATTTTTAAAAAATGCACCTTAAGGGTGCGTTTTTCATCATACGAGATCTTCATAAAAGCAAAAGCTGTTTTTGCCCTTCTGCTTACTGACATATAGCGCTGTATCTGCCTGTTTAAGATATGAGTTATATTCAAAATTACTCTTGTTTACAAGAGTTATTCCTATACTTCCCGTAACCGAAGCCTCTTTGTCCATCTGAAATTTTTTGAGAAGAAAACGCATTCTTTTTTCAATGCTCTCCTTTTTTATAGCGCCCTTGACAAAAACAAGAAATTCATCTCCTCCCAGGCGTCCTACCACATCTTCATCTCTAAAGGTGGATACGAGAATCTGAGATACCTTTCTCAATATCTTATCGCCTTCCAGATGTCCTCTGTTGTCGTTAATCTGTTTAAAATTGTCTATATCCAAAACCATCAGTGCCCCGCAGTATTCATAGGCAGAAAGTTTTACATATCGGGTTATCTCTCTCTCGAAAGCTGTACGGTTATAGATATTTGTCAGAGGATCTCTTTTGGCGGCTTCCGACTGAACCAGTTCCCTCTCTTTTTCATTGTTTATATTTTTAAGGTATATAAGAGCGTAGACATTTTGAGTTATCTCCTCGCGGAAAATATGTATGACCAGCTCGACCCATCTGCTTTCCTCACCGAAGGATCTTCTGTAGGAATATCTGTGGGTCTGCTCACCTCTGTCAAACATGGTATTCCAGCCTTCGCTGGACTTATGAGCCTCTATCTCCGCAAGCTCCTGTTCCGAAAGATACGGCGAAAGCTTACTTTTCAGAACCTCTATAAAATGATCGCTGTTAAGCAGATAGTTCTGCTCATAGCTTTTCCATATGCCTCCTATTGTCTTAAGCTGTCCGCTTTCCAGATCCACTTCGGCATATGCCATTGCCTCAGACAGCAGCGCCTTGTAAAACCTGCTCATTCTAGTGTATTCCAGCTCCATCATACGCTCGGCGCCGATGGGCTCGAGCACTGCAAGCACGGTATCAAGGTCCTGTTTTTCTCCTCTCAGATGCCTCATGGTCAGTTTAAACCACTCATACATGCCCGATTTGGATTTCAAAAGCAGCTCTAAAATCTCCACTCCCTTTTTTACCCTGACCTTTGAAAAAGTCTTTTGAAATTTGCATATAAAGTGGGGATGTTATCTTTTTTTCTACCCAGCAGCCTGGAAAATCCGATTCGTGGGTTTCCTCGCCGAAGATGAGCGCCCTATCTGTGTGGAAGAAGACGGTGTTTTCGGTTTCATGATATTCAAACACATCTTTGAGGTGAACATCGGGCAGGAATTTCGGTCTTTCTATGTCACTTATGATTCTATGGTAACTTTTAAGACAAACAGCGCCGTCGTCATCTTCCACCCTTTTGCCCGTACATCTTACTACTACTTCTCCCTTTTCCGGGTGCTTCCAGGTATACATACTCCAACTGAATTATCTTGTCGGTACCTATCATATTCTGAACCGACTCGTTTACATACTGATAGTATCCGTCGCCTATTCTGCTGTACCAAAAATCATAACATTCAGCGGGAGTGATGTTTTCCGACGCCCCCAAAACCCTGTACATGGTATCGTCCGAAAACATTTCAAAGGAGTTCTTTCTCTCATCTATCCTGATAATCCAAAGTCCTATTCCGATGACATCGAGAATATCATGGAACTTAAACTCCAGCATTTTTTTGAGCTTGAGCTCATTTTGCCTCTGTCTTATTCTGTCGGCCAAAAAATGCGAGAGCACTCTCACCTGAGAATCGTCGTGTATGGAATATCGTGGGTTGTCAACCCCAACAAAGCCTATTATTTTACCCCCATCCCACACGGGCACGCAATCAGTCTGGATTTATTCTGGCGGTTGAGCGTATCCCATTCCGAAATACTCTTTTCCTTTACCGTATCGAGGTTGAGTATTATAACCGACTTGTCCTGTCTGAAAATGTCCATCCATCTCTCAAGCACGGCGTACTCCACATTCTGCAGGCTGTGAATCTGACTGCTTATACTGTCCTTGCACCACTCGAAAATGTTGTCCCACATCTGCGGATTCTCTTTGTCCGGTTCAAAAAGATAGGCGCGGTCGGCACGGTAAAACTCTCCCACAGCCGCCAGCATACTGTTTACCGCCTTTTCATAATCGGAATTCCTCGATAAAATTTTGGTATATTTTAAGACATTTTCAGCAAAACGCAGTTTTTCTCTCATATTTTCCCCTGTGTTGTGCTGATTTGTTATGTCGAACGCTACCTCCAGCCTGACTTTTCTGCCTTTGTACTCTACAAGCCTGTCTTTCAAAAGATAGTGTCTGCCGCAGTATTCGTTCCGCCTGTCCCATATATAAAAATCATCTGTTCTCAGGACATTGTTTGTGCAAAACGCGCAGGGTTCATTCTTTCCCTGAAGAACCTTATAACACTTCTTTCCTCTGTAATCTCTCACCCCGAATATCTTCTGCCCCGATGGGTTGAGATAATACATCTCATAAGTGTCCACATCGCTGACATATACAATATCCTTTTCCTCTTCGATAATAGACTGCATTATCTCGTCTTTTGCCCATTCAGCGGGTTTTTTATCGGACAATTGCTTGGATTTTCCGCGGTATAGCTGTTCTCTTTCTATTCTCTCCCTATAACCTTTGCCGTCTGGATTTATGTATATATCCTCAAACTGCTCGGGCTCACAGAGTTTCGAGAATAGAAAGCCCTGGAGAAGGGACGGTCGCAGCTCCTCCAAAGTCGCCAGCTCCTCTTCGGTCTCCACTCCCTCGCAGCACACCCTTATTCCGCTGCTGTCGGCAAGCTCAATTATATTGCTCATAAGACGGTAATTATAGGCGCTGTTCTGAATGTTGCTGACGAAGCAACGGTCTATCTTTATTTCATCTATCTCCATCTCCTTGAGTCTCGAAGACCGGAATAGCCTGTTCCGAAATCGTCTACCGATATCTCTATGCCGTAAAGCTTCCATTTGTCAATTATCTCATTCAGATACGGATAGTCCATAAGCTGCATGCTCTCGGTGATCTCAACAGTCAAAACACTTCCGTGAAGCCCGCTTTCTTCAACAACCTCCGGCACCTTCTCGGCTATGTCGGGCTGTCTGAGCTGAATATACGACATATTTATGCTCATCTTGAAGTCCGGTATATATTTTCTCCATACCTTGCACTGTTCAAGGGCTGTTTTTAAAACCCACATTCCGACTTCGCATATCATATCGCCCTTGTTCAAGGATTGGCACAAACTCCGAAGGAGATATATTTCCTCTTTCCGGCGAATAATATCTGAGCAGCGCCTCCGCACCGTAAAGCTCGTAGCTTCCCGATATTATCTGAGGCTGATATACAACATAAAACCCGCTGAAATCGGATTTTACGCTTTTCTGCAGCTCGTCTTTCAGCTCCAGCTCGGCAAGATTTTTTTCGTAGTCGTCTGCCGAGAAAAACCAGATTGTGTTTTTTCCCGGGGCTTTAGCGTAATCGAGAGAATTTTCCGCATATTGATAAAGAGTCCATGCATCGGTTACAAAATACTCCCCTTAACGATACACAACCGGCAGAAAGCGTACACTTTCCCTCCGTTTTTTTCTGTACTTTGGAAAAAATATGCTTGACCTCATTTTCATCGCCGTCTATGAGGGTAACGGCAAAGCAGTCACCGTTCATTCTGTATATTCTTCTGCCTCCGTCCGTGGCATCCTCAACCGCCCTGCACACACCTTTAAGTATGTTGTCGCCGTACTCTCTTCCGCTTTTTAAATTTATCGTCTTTAAATTGTCTACACCTATAAGGAGAAGATATCCCTCAAGCTTTCGGGAGAAAATATTTTCTATCTCGCCTTTGAGCGAATCGGCGTTCCACGCTCCCGTAAGCCCGTCCGTTTTATTCGCCACCGCTGTATCAGATATTCTGCCGAGTATCCACACAGATCTGCCATCCTCATTGACATAGGCCTTTCCGCGGCAGCTTACCCACACCATCTCCCCGTTGCGGTCGATAATTCTGTACTCCATATTATGTATGAGCTTTTTACCCAAATATATTTCCCTAAGCTCTTCTTCCAATTCTGCCGTATCTCTGGGATATACTATTTCAATCCAGCTCTTAATTGTATAGAAGTCATCTTTTCCTTTTATAATCGGATATTTTTTACCTATATCCCCCATCACCTCTAATTTGCCGGTTTCGAAATCCCAAAAGAAGAAATAATCCTCAGAACTGCTGCTCAGAATATTCAAAATATCGCGGTATGTTTCTGAAATTTTTTCAATTTCATATCCGCTGCTCATATATAAATCCTCCGAATTGTATTTTAAACTTTAAATATCACGACACACTTAATCAGTATATCGGTATATCACAATTTAAAACAATTTTCAACCTTTTCAAAGATTTAACGCAAGCTTTTCCGGCTTTAACCCCATAAAACACCTTTCATCAGTAAGGTGTTTTATGGGGTTTTTATATTCTGATACATTGGTTCCTGCTATATGCAGCATCCGTTATCAGAATTTATCGCGACAGACAATTTATTATATAAAACCTGTTCGAGATGTGTTATATTTACAATAGTGTTGTTCACACTGTCATTTACCCGCAATATGCAGTCTATATCACCTGTTTCCTCCAACACCTTTTGTATCTTTTCCCCCTCTGCGTTGAGAATATGGGCTATTGCCGTTTCAATAAAGGCGATGGATTCCACTATCCCGCGGTGCATACGCCTTTCCTCACAGCTTGTTCCGCAAAAATCACAACACACACGACATTTTTCACATATCCAATCCCGACAAAGTCGGTATTCATATATATGAGGATACTGAAAGTTCTTCAATACATATACCTCCGCGATACGAGAAGGTGAAAATATTTTACACGGGTTGAATATAATATTTATCGGAATCCCCTGTCCGCAAAAATTGCAGCAGTCCACTTTTTGTAATTCTTCGTCAAACACTTCAAAGCGATATTTATGTCCCCTCAGTACGGTCGCAATATAAAAACCGCAGATTTTTACTATTCCCGTAATCCAACTTCCGGCTAAGCAAAAGAGCTCGCTGCTCTGCCCAGTAGCCTTATCTACCTCTGCAACGGTTTTTACAAACGACAGCACAAGCTTATCGCCGCAACAGTCATACGCAATTCCCGTCACCTGCCCCAACGAAGAGGCGCTTTTTATCACAAGACAGTCTATCTCATTCATATTTTTGTCCAGCTTATATAAAATACCTCCTCTTTTCACCGATGCCCAGAAGCATTTTTCACACCAGTCGTAGCAAATACAGCAATACTCCCTGCATGTATCATATATTTTCTCTATCTTATAGCATGAGGACAGCTTTGCCGTTTCACATTTGCATGACATAGTGCAAAAATAGCTGCATCCGTCAAAGGTTATTCCGTTTATTTTGTTGCAACACCCCATGGCAAGGGGGATTATACCCACTGTTGTATCCATGTGAAACCTCCGATAGATAGATGAAATGTCTCAAACTGTATCATTTTATTATATGCAACAGACAGGAAAGCGGTGTATACCCTCAATATTAACCCTTTTCATGCGCTGACATATACTGTAATAGTACAATTAAGTTGTGCTTATCCCTGACAATTCGGGGAAAATCATCTATATTCAGGAGGACCTTTATATGAGCATGCCGGTAATTACCCCCGGAACAGGAACAAGAAGTCAGGCTATCACAGATATCATCTCTTCCGTCGCATTGGAGCAGGCAGCTCTCTCCCACATTCTCAACGCCGAAGGCGAAAAAATACAGAAAATTGTAGCTGAAGCCACTACTGCTGAGGAAATGCTCGCTGTAAACAAATCTGTAAACAGTATGGTCGACAGTATCACAAGGCTCGAAATGCTTCTTCAGAGCAAGCTTCAGCTTTTCTCTGACTGCCTGTGCGACGACGGTACGGTTGCTCCGTAAAAATCATAAGATGATTCCGAAATCCAAGACGGACGGCGTTTTGTTCGCCGTCCGTCTTATTATTTTATGTATATTTTTAAGGGCCGCCTCAAAAGAGACGGCCCTTCCTATTACTGTGCGCTGTCGGCGCAGTCTTCACAAATTGTATTCTGACATTTTTTTGCCTTTTCAGCCAATACCATCTCAAGCTTGGCAAGACCGTCAATAAGGTTTTCCGCCGATTTATTGACGCTTATCATTTGTTCCGCCGTTACATTTTCCAAAGTGAGAATTTTTTGTATTTTCTCGCCTTCGGCGTTGAGAATGTGAGAAATCGCCGTCTGTTCCAGCGCGATTGACTGCAAAAGGTCACTTATCGCCTGATGTCTCGGATTTTGAACTATGAGAGTCTGTGCCTCTCCGCTTTCAACCGGAGTTCCCGTATCAAACACTGCCTGAGCGGTATTCACGATGGGGTTTTGAGCAGGCAGCTCGGAAGATGTCGTTACGCTGAAGGTCAGCACGGCATCAGCTCCCGGCCCCAGGCTTCCTACCTCTATGCCGCTGCCGAGATCTCCCGACACAGGATTTCCGTCAAGTTCAAGACTGTCCGAAATAAGGGTTACCCCGTCGGGCAATGCATCGATAATTTTTACACCTGACAGTGTGCTCAGCGACAAATTTGTCACCTTTATCGTATACTTCAAAGCCGAGCCTGCACATGCCCTTGCTTTATCTACGATTTTTTCCACACTAAGCGCATCGAGTGCAGCAAGAGCGCATCTCGCTCCGTCGATTGCGCCGGCAGGCTGAGCCCTGGAAAACAGTGTTGCTTCGGCCGTATCACCTGTAATTACAACTCTGTATACATTTCCCGTGCCGTTGTTGATGAAATAGAGAGCTCCCGAAGCGTCGGCAAAAGCCGCTCCGTAAGTGGGCAAAGGCGAAACTGCCGACGGTAATCCCGTAGTATTCAGTATCGTCTGTTCACCCGTCAACGGATTTATTCGAGCCACGGTATCGGAATTGCTTATCGCCGCATACAGCTGATTGTCTATGGGGCTGAAAGCCCAATCGGCATAAAATGCCGCCGTCGTCTTTATTCCAAAAGGCTCCTGTGTCTGCTCTGTGCTTGTGACAGGATCTATAAGCTTCAGATAGGTTGGAGAATTGGGGTTTGCGTCTATTACATAGATCGTCTCGGACTCATTCACGGAATAGATATAATATCTGCCCGCCAGATCTATATCTCCGGCTATATAGGATTGCGTAGGCAGATTAGGAACATCCGCCAAAAAGTCTACTGTCTGATCATTGTTTAAAATAACCACTTTATTTCCAAGCATTCCGTAAATATTTCCGTCTATATTGTTATATCCTATGGCATTGTAAACGGACGGAGGATTGACCTCTCCTCTGAGCGTAAGCCTGCCTGTAACAAGGTCGATATTATATAGGTTTGAGGGGTTGCCCGCTATCTGAATGCCTTCGGCAGTACATCCAAAGGGTTTGTTTGCCATTTTAATTCACACCTTTCTTGATGTTTCAAGCGCATATGCAAAACTGTATATACGCTCAGTCCATTGTATGCGAAAACATGTCGGAAGGTCATTATGTTCAAAAATATTTCTCTGAACAACAGCAAAAATCTCCGATTTACACTACAACTGTAATTATGTGCAAAAATTATATTATTTTTAGGAAAATAATATAGACACACATCGAAATATTTGATATAATATGTCGACTGTTGTTAAAATCAAGGCTTTTTAGGAGGAAAGGTATGGAATTACTAAACAGTGCAGTTGAAGCGCTGAAAGATGTCCTGTCCGGTAAAATTCTTGTCATAATGCTGATCGGCACAGGTATCTGGTTTACATTCAGGCTGGGCTTTGTACAGTTCAGAGAATTCGGCAGCGCTTTTAAAGCGGTATTCGGAAACATCAAGCTCAAAGGTGAAAAGGCGGACAATAGCGGAATGAGCTCATTCCAGTCTCTTGCCACGGCTATTGCCGCTCAGGTGGGCACAGGCAACCTTGCCGGTGCTGCCACAGCCATGGTAATGGGCGGCCCGGGCGCCATATTCTGGATGTGGGTCAGCGCCATATTCGGCATGGCTACAATTTTTGCTGAGGCAACTCTCGCACAGAAATACAAGACGATCGGCAAAGACGGAGAGATAACGGGAGGCCCTGTTTATTACATAAGAGCGGCTTTCAAAGGCCGTCTCGGCAAATCTCTTGCCGCCCTGTTTGCAATTTTGATAACTCTTGCCCTCGGATTTATGGGCAATATGGTTCAGGCAAACTCGATAGCCGACTCATTTAAAGGCGCATTCGGAATAAACCCGATAATTGTAGGCGCGGCAATCGCCCTGCTTTCGGCCTTTGTTTTCATAGGAGGAGCCGCCCGTGTAGCCTCCATCACCGAAAAAATCGTACCGATAATGGCCGCTTTCTATATTTCGGGCGCAATATCTATTATTATTATGAATATAAATATGCTTCCCGAGGCATTCCGTCAGATAATCGTAGGCGCATGGAATCCCGGAGCTGCCATCGGCGGCTTTGCCGGTGTAGCTGTCTCTCAGGCGGTAAAATACGGTATCGCCCGCGGTCTGTTCTCCAACGAGGCAGGTATGGGTTCCACCCCCAACGCCCACGCTCTCGCCAAGGTAAAGCACCCATGTGACCAGGGTATGGTGGCCATGATGGGCGTATTTATCGACACTCTTGTAATACTCAATCTCACAGCTCTCGTCATTCTTGTCACAGGTCAGCTTCAGTCTGTCAATCAAAACATAAGCGGAGCAGCGCTCACACAGGTGGCTTTCAATGCGGGCTTTGGTAGTTTCGGCAAGATATTCATTGCGATATGTATGTTTTTTTTCGCCTTTTCCACCATTATCGGCTGGTATTTCTTCGGCGAGAAAAATATTAAATATCTCTTCGGCCCTAAAGCCGTTATGCCCTATGCTGCCATAGTGGTAATACTCATTGTCGTCGGCTCTGCGTTAAAGGTGGATTTGGTCTGGAATCTCTCCGACCTTTTCAACAGTCTCATGGTAATCCCCAATGTTCTCGGCTTGCTGGCGCTGAGCGGAGTTGTCAAAAAACTTTATTCGGAATGGGAGACATCGAAAAAAGCCTCCCGTTCAAAGAAGTAAAAAAATAAAAGCACCTTTCGGTGCTTTTATTTTTTATACCTTCATATGCTTTTTGAGGAACTCAACCACCTGGGGATAGCAGTCGAGCTTGTTCTTCTTCTTTGCGATTCCGTGTCCTTCATCCTCGTATCTCAGGTATTTCACCGGAACGCCTCTGTCTTCAAGGCTCTTGACCATCTGCTCGGTCTCGCTCACCGGCACGCGAGGATCGTTGGCTCCGTGGATGACCATAAGGGGAGTTATCATTTTATCCACTTTGAATATCGGCGATACCCTTCTCAAAGTCTCTCTGTCGTGCTCAAGAGTGCCGTATTCACTTTCTCTGTGGGCTCTTCTGTACTCGGAAGTATTTTCCAGGAAAGTCTCGAGGTTTGACATTCCCACCGTGTCCACGGCCGCCGCCCAGAGATCGGGATAATGAGCTATGCAGGAAAGGGTCATGTATCCGCCGTAGCTTCCTCCCTTTACACCTATATTGTCCTTCTGTGCTCTGCCCGACTCTATGAGATGCTTTACAAGGGCGTCTATATCGGCCACGCTGTCAAGTCTCTTTTCCACATCATCAAGATGGTGATAATTCTTGCCGTAACCCACCGAACCGCGGACATTGGGAGCTACTATGCTGAATCCTTCGCTTAGAAGATACTGTGTAAGAGGGTCAAAGGTCGGGCGTTTCTGGCTCTCGGGGCCGCCGTGAATGTCTATTACAACCGGCCCGTTTTCCCTGTTTTTAGCCTTGAAATACCAGTACGGCACGGTGAGACCGTCGAAAGATTTATAGTGATGAAGCTCGGGCTCTGCCATATCGTCAGGGTTGACTCCCTCCAAAGATGTAAAGGTCTGTCTCTCAACGGCGTCTCTGTCCATATCGAGCAGCCACACATCGGGCGGGCGTTTTCCGCTTGTGAGGGTGAACAGCATCTTGCGGCTGTCCTTTGCCCAGCTCATGCCGTAATTTCCCATGACTCCTTTTGGCGGAGCGGGAATATTCTCAAATTCGCCCGTCAAAGTGTTGTACATCTCGAGATATGAATATCCGTCCCTGTTTACCATAATGGAGAGATATTTGCCGTCAAAGCTCAAGGCTATGTCCTCTATATCCCACTTCTCCTCATAGAGCTTTGTGATATTTCCGCTGTTCATGCAGTAATATGCCAGATATTTGAACTGACTGTCTTTATCGGTGAGGAAATAGAAACCTGAGCCGTCCTTTTTCCACACAGGATTGGTGTACTGCGCAAAAGAAGCTTTCTCGTCGATGTTTTTTGCCTCTCCGCTTTCGAGGTTGACTATCCACATGCAGTTGTCCGACTGTCCCTTGAGCTTGTTGTAAAGCAGATATTTTCCGTCGGGAGAAAGCGCAGCGGGGGTATTATAGCTGTCGCTGTTTTGCAGTATTATCTTCTGCTCCCCTGTCTCCGTGTCGAGACGGCAGATGTCAAAGTTTTTCGGATTTCTCGCGTTGCAGGCAAATATCACGGATTTTCCGTCGGGTGTTATGCCGCCCAGCTGATGCCTTGCGCTGTCGTTATTCGTGAGGTTTACAGGCTCTTTGCCCTTTTCGAGGAAATATATCTGCTCCTGCTCATTTCCTCCCTTGTCGCTTGTAAAAAATATGTCCTCACCGTTGGGAGCTACCGACATTGCCATAACTCTCTCGGGCATAAATGTCACCTGCTCGCATTTGCCTTCGGCATTTTTGCGCCATATCTGATTTGAGCCGCTTTTAGAGCCTATAAAAATAAAGCCGTCTTTTGTCCATTTTCCTCCGCTGCAGGAGGCGATGTCGTAATAATTCACAAGATTAGCCATGATATCTCCTTTCCGATCGCAGATTGCCGTTACTTTAATATAGTTTTATAATATCATAATATAAATCCATAGTCAACAGACAAAATCACTGTATTGTTTGTGCGCTTTTCATAATTTTGTGCTGTAAAAACGGGTTATCCTGACGGATAACCCGTTTAATGCAGTTTAGCTGATTTCCTGTTCCAATGTTCTGAAAATATCATCATCGAAAAAATCAGTTATTGTCATGTCAAGTCCGTCACAAAGCTTTTTAACTGTAATGGCCGACAGATCTCTTCTCTTTTCGTCCATCAGGCTGTAAACCGTTGACGGAGTAACTCCTGATCTGGTAGCAAGTTCATTATATTTAATGTTGGCTCTTTACAAATATTCTGTAAGCGAAGGACAACAGCGTCTTTAATAAGCATATTTTTCACCAAAATCTCAACCTATATCACTCTCTGTTTTAGCAACGCCGTCTCATTCCTTATCGATTTCAATTCTTCCGTTTTCTTTTTCATTTCTCAAACTGCATGTTTTTTTGCCTTTGTAAATTCGGAAGGGTCTGTGGGTTTGATGCGCATACCGTCTTTTCTCACAATCTTTGTGGGAGAGCCAA
>ERZ779866.2653-NODE-2653-length-15652-cov-3.249215_pt1 | contig 15652 bp, 13 predicted proteins | sample MGYA00511248_ERZ779866 | MGnify/ENA primary metagenome ERZ779866 (study PRJEB29588, sample SAMEA2155758) | human gut metagenome | biome: human gut; feature: human-associated habitat; material: faeces | place: Denmark | collected 2008/2010 ... | reverse complement strand
CTATCGTTTATGCCGATAAGCTCTTCATCAAGAGCGACAGGAATAGGGCTTTCTCTACAAATTTGGCAAATGGCGTCGTATTGCCCGGCTTTTATCGGCTGCTCAATTGAATGAATATCATATTTGGCAAGCTCATGTAGTTTTATTAATGCCTCATCAGGAGAAAAAGCTCCGTTAGCGTCAACTCTTAAGGTTAAATCTTTTTCAGCAAATTCACTGCGTATGAGTTTTAAAAGATCAATTTCTTTTGCAAAATCAATGGCTCCTATTTTGACTTTTATGCATTTAAAACCGTCATTGATTTTTGCAATAATGCGCTTGCGCATGGTTTCATAATCTCCCATCCATATAAGACCGTTTATATTTATGGGAGTAATTCCTTTTGTAAAAGCATTGTTAAACAACAAAAACGATTTACGATCTTCATGCAAAAGAGCGCTTTCAAATGCAAATAATATGGATGACTCGTTTTTAAGTACTGATAGATTAAAGTTTTTGTCAAAATTGGCACGAGCCGTAAAAGCTTCAAGTTTTGCCTCAAAACTTTTTTTATCAGAAAATTCGGCACTAAGCCCGGGAAGCGGAGAACATTCGCCGATGCCTTTTATTTCCCCGTTTTCCTCAATAGTTAAGAAATAACAGTCACGAGTTGTGTAATAACCGCGTGAAGTGCCTGCTTTAAATTTAAAATGAAGCTGTTTACGGTAAAGTTTAAACTCTCTTGTCATATTATTCTCTTAAGGACAGCGTGGTTTAAGGTTAAATTCAGGTTTTCTTTTCTCTAAAAAGGCTCTGCCGCCTTCTTGAGCCTCATCGGTCATGTAATAAAGCATGGTTGCATCGCCAGCGAGTTCTTGGATGCCGGTTTGACCGTCAAGCTCGGCATTAAGTCCTGCTTTAATCATCCTTAAAGCTAAAGGGCTGTGCTCCATCATGGTTTTTGCCCATAAAACGGTTTCATTTTCAAGTTCTGATAAAGGGACAACTTTGTTTACAAGCCCCATATCCAAGGCTTCTTGTGCTGAGTATTGACGGCATAAGAACCAAATTTCGCGGGCTTTCTTCTGTCCTACGATACGAGCTAAATAAGAAGAACCGAACCCTGCATCAAAAGATCCTACTTTAGGACCGGTTTGACCGAATATCGCATTGTCTGATGCTATTGAGAGATCGCACACGACATGAAGAACATGTCCTCCGCCTATGGCATAGCCGTTTACCATGGCAATGACAGGCTTGGGAATCGTTCTGATTTGCTTTTGCACATCAAGAATATTGAGTCTCGGAACACCGTTTTCATCAATATATCCTCCGCGTCCTTTAACATGCATATCTCCGCCTGAGCAAAAAGCTTTATCACCTGCACCGGTTAAAATTATTACTCGAATATCACCGCGTTCACGACAGATATTAAACGCATCTATAAGCTGCATTACGGTTGTCGGAGTAAAGGCATTGCGGTAACGCGGACGATTAATCGTGATTTTTGCTATACCTTCGTAAAAATTAAAAAGAATGTCTGAATATTCTTTAATTGTCTGCCATTGACGCATAACAACCTCTCTAAACATTAATGGAGTTAAGCTCTAATTGTTCTTTGAAAAATTTTAAAGCAGCCATATCTTTTTCTTTGTCAGTAAAGACTTCAATAAATTTATTGCTGCCGTCATTACAGATAAAATCATCAAGTATTCCGATAAAATCTTCGTTATCAGTTACTGTGTATGTTTTAAAACCGCATTCTTGTGCCCATGCTTTACCTGTAGCATTATGAGGAGCGGTTACAAAATTTTTTGCTTTATCATTAAGAGAAAGTCCGGGCAGTGCTGAAAAAATTTCACCGCCTGAGTTGTTAAATAGAATAACGCGTAAATTTTTAGTAAGCTGCGGATTCCATAAGGCATTCATATCATAGAAAAATGACAGATCTCCTATTAAAATAAAATGAAGCATATTCGGTATGGCGCAAGCGGATCCTACAGCTGCCGATAACGATCCTTCAATACCGTTGATTCCACGGTTTGAATGAACATTTATAAATGATGGAACTTTAAAGTAGGATGCGTAGCGTACGGTAGAACTGTTAGCAAGATGCAGATAGCACGGAAAATTGATTTTACTTAAAAACAACTTGGTAATGCCGATTTGGCTAAATGGTATATCAATATGCTCCGGTGCTTTAGAAAAGGCAAAATCTTTTGAGGTTAATCGGCTGTTTATATCAGTAACTGAACACAGATAATTTATCGCTTCTTTAAAAGACGCTTTAACTATGTACTGAATTTTTTGAAAAACATCATAAACTTTGCCGTCATCATTTATTTCTATATGGGTACAGTCAATTTTTCTTATAAATTGTTTTAACTGTTTTGAAACGATGTGACCGCCAAGGCTTATAACCAGATCGGGAATAAGGTTATTATTTTCAGTCGTTATTTTTGAGAAAATACCGTCTCCAGCGGAAATAAAATCGCAGTGCTGGGCATTGCCTATATGTTCACAGTAAACCGCGTATTTTTTCGATAAAGCTTCTTTGTCATAGATAGTTAAACGGTAATCAATATCATTTTGACCGATAACTACCATGATTTTTTGGTGTTTTTGAATAACCTTTTTAAGGTTGGAAAGCTTAAGTTTTCTTATAACTCTAGCGTCAGGGAGTTTTTCCTCACTAAAAGTGAAAAAAGGATCGCTTATCGGGACATTTAAATGAATCGGAGCAAAAGGTTTTTCATTAAGCGCCAGTAATGCTTCGTTGCAAACACGATTGCACAGCCATTTATCAGTAGCATCTTTTATTTCATTGAGTGTTCCTGAATATTTCACTAGAGAATTAAAAACGTTAGTTTGATTGACAGTCTGTCCATCCATCTGTCCGATCCAAGCAAGGCTTCTATCTGCAGAAATAACTAAAAGCGGTAATTGACGATAAAAAGCCTCTGAAACAGCCGGATGCAGATTTAAAAGTGCAGATCCTGAAGTAACAACAACGGCGCAAGGCTTTTTTAAAGACATAATGATGCCAAGAGCGAAAAATCCGGCCGATCTCTCATCGGTTACTGAGTAACAGGAAATATCTGGGCATTGGGAGATCCCTTGAACAATCGGGATATCACGTGAACCGGGGCATAACACCGCATGTTCGATTTTATGGGCTTTAAGTAAAGCAATAAGTTCTAAAACGTTCTTTTTTTCGGTAAACATTAAATAAGATCTCTTAAGGTTTTAAGTTTATTTTCAGTTTCCTGCCATTCTTCTTCAAGAATTGAGTCTTTAAGCAATCCTCCGCCAGCATATAAAACAGCAGTTTTTCCGTTAAAGAACAAGCATCTTAAGTTAACAAAAAGCTTGAGATTATTTGGAGATATAAGTCCTATATATCCTGCGTAATACTCTCTTTTATAACCCTCATTTTCCAGAATGAATTTTAACGCCTTCTCTTTTGGCAGACCGCAGACGGCTGGCGTAGGATGCAGACTTGATACCGCTGAAAGTCTGTCAGTATCGTTATTTATATTTGCTGAAATTTTGGTAAGCAGATGAACCACAGGTCCCGCTTCATGGGTCGTGGGGGCTGTTGCAGTGACGCTTGTGGCATAAGGCCTGAGTTTGGAAATAATGTAATCCGTAACCAATTGCTGTTCTTTAATGTTTTTTGGTGACCATTCATAATGATTATTTGAGCTTTTAGGCATGGTTCCCGCAAGAGACATCGTCTTTAGAACATTGTCGTCAACTGAGGCTAGAATTTCGGGACTTGCCCCTATGAAAATACCTTTTGAGCCAACTTTTGCTATATAGCAGAATGCGTTTGGATATGTTTTGCATAATTCTAAAAAGCTATAACTCAAGTTCTTTTTAGGAAGACAAAAATAGGGCCTTGATAAAACTAATTTTGCAAAATTTTCTTTAACTAATTCTTGCTTGAATTTTGTGAAAGCCTTTACGTAATCTTTATAAGCTTTATCATTTGCTTTTTTGCAGTCAGATTGGATTTTTTCATTTCCCAAATCATCTGTGCATGATTGAGAGATTATTGTTTTTGCAAAATTTAAATGCGAATAATTTTCTTTGATGAAGCTGTTAAGGTCTTCAATATTTCCTTCAATATGCTTGTAAACTTTAAGATATAAAGGCTTTGATTCAGGATTAAACGGTGCCAGGATAAAAGCTTCTTTGGCATTACTGTTTTGTTGTACTGATAAAAAGTGCATTTTGCTATCTTGCATATGACGAAAGACAACAAAATCCTCATTTGAAGATATCAGCATTTGCAGTGAATTAATAAAAATATCAATGTCTTTTAAAGAAAAAAACATAAAGGATCCGTTTTATTTATTCAGTGTTACCACCATATTGGTGACGCTTGCACGACAAAGAATTTCGTTATTTTTGTTTAAAACCAGAGCGTCAAAAACATGAAGAGATTTCCCGATTTTTACCGGTGTTACTTTGCAGGTAACTGTTTCACCTAATTTGGCTGTTTTTAAATGATTGGCAGAAACCTGAACTCCTAATGCGGTTTTACCGGTATTTTTTAAAAGATGCAAAGATAGGGTTCCGGCACATATTTCGCATAATGCAAGAGATGCTCCGCCGTTTAAAAAACCATGTACCTGACAGGTTCTTTCGTTGACCGGCATTGTTGCAGTTAATTCTTTTTCGGTAATATGAGTAAAAGAAATCCCTAAAAAATCCTGCATTGAAGAAGATACTGACAGTTCCATATACTTTATTACCTGAAGCTAAAATATCGGTATTTTACTCCAATTTTTTAAATATTTAGTCACAAAGACTTTGGTAAAGACTCTTTTAGATTTACCATATGAAAAAGATTTAATTAGGATGATGATTTTATGAGCAACTTAAACTCTGTTTTTCCTTTAGAGCGTCTTGATGAAATTCAAAAGCATCCTGAGGATTTTCGTTTGCTTGAAAGAATTCCATTAACCGTAGACGGCATCAATACTAAATTGCCGATTAAGCTTAACGAGCCGCAAGAAGGTGAACGAGTTCATCATGTTGTCTTCTTGGATACAGAAACCACTGGCATGGACTGTAACCAGGAAAAAATTATTGAGCTTGGCATGGTCCGGGTTACATACTCATTTGATCGCAAAATCATGCTGTCAATCGATAAGATTTATGATGAATTTGAAGATCCGGGTAAAAAAATTCCCTTGGAAATTCAGCAGTTGACTCATATTACGGATGATATGGTGGCAGGTCATAGATTTGACAATGACAAGGTTTCACAAATTCTTGCCGGACGCCCTTTAGTTGTTGCGCATAATGCAAAATTTGATCGGCCTTTTTTTGATAGACGCTTTCCTACTTTAAGTGATTTGTCTTGGGCTTGCTCTTTGTCTGGCGTAAACTGGGATGCTTTAGGGGATAACGGACGCAAACTGGAATTTTTGTGCCAGGTTCGCGGTTGGTTTTATGATGCCCATCGTGCTTATGATGATTGTCTTGCGCTTTTATGGCTTATGCATATAGAGCCCGAAGCTTTTGAGATGCTCATAGGAAGCGCACTGCGTCATGAGTACAAGATTTATGCCGTAGGATCGCCTTTTGATATAAAAGATAAACTTAAAGCTTTAAACTATCGTTTTGATCCTACCCGTAAATGTTGGTACATAAATGTTCAAAGCGAAGATGAAGTTAAAAAGCAGATGGATATGTTAAATCAATACTATGACGCCTCTGCCGCTCAGATCTTGAAATTAAGTGCAAAAAATCGATATAAATCGTAAAAAAATAGTGTAGAATACGCACGCGTGTTTAAACCTGATTTTTTGTTGTTTTATAAGTACTTAATACTTTGAAATGGCATAATATCAACGCTTTTGGGGTTTGATGCAAATGTTTATATAAGGTTTAAGCTTAGTTTTTTTTGCACAAACTTTTCAAGGTTAAAAATGAAAGACTTAAAAGCTGCAGGAACTTCCTTCTTACAGGAATTTAAAAAATTTGCAATGCGCGGTAACGTTATCGATATGGCAATCGGTGTCGTTGTCGGTACTGCATTTTCCAAGATTGTTTCATCTTTAGTTGCTGATGTTATTATGCCGATTTTAGGTGTAATCGTCGGATCCGTTGACTTTAAAGATTTGGCAATCACCTTACAGGACAAGACTGATACTCATGAAGCAGTCGTATTGAATTACGGTGCTTTCATTCAAACCATTTTTGATTTCTTGTTAATCGCTTTGTCAATTTTCATTGCTATGAAAGTTTTTATTAACATTCAAAAACGTTTCACTGCTGAAGAAGATGAAGCCAAAGCCAAGGCTGAAGCCGAAGCCGCAGCAGCTGCCGCTGCTAAACCCGATCCTCAGATTGAGCTTTTAACTGAGATCCGTGATTTAATGAAAAACAACGCAGCCAAATAATTATTCAGGTGAGTTGTTATAAATAAAAGAAGCGCTTCGGCGCTTTTTTTATTTAAACGAAAAACTGTTTAAATTACCTTGTGACAAGCCTTACACCTTTAAATTTAATCCCTAATGCGGTATAGTTTGAGGATTGTTTTGATTGTGTAAAATTTTCTTTAGTTTAGTGTTAAGTGAAATTTCGGGGGTTTTATTATGTTTACTTATGAGTTCGGAATGCAGGAAACCCTCGCTATTGCCGTTGCATTGCTACTTCTTGGCAGATGGATAAAGAATCAGATCCCTCTTTTAAAAAGATTTTTTATTCCGGCTCCGGTTATCGGGGGAATTGTTTTTTCAATTTTCACTTTATTCGGCCATGAGCTTGAGTTATTCCAATTTACCTTTGATAACCAATTAAAGAATTTATTAATGCTCGCCTTCTTTACCACTATCGGTTTTTCAGCATCATTCAGAATGCTCGTTAAAGGCGGCATCAGCGTGATGGTGTTTCTTTGTGTCTGTATTGTGTTAATTCTGATACAAAATTGCGTCGGCATCTCTTTAAGCTACATGTTTGATTTAAACCCGCTTATGGGTCTTGCCGCAGGATCCATCGCTTTAACCGGAGGACATGGCACCGCTGCAGCATTTGGCCCTGAGCTTGTTAAAGCAGGCCTTGAGGCCGGTCTTACGGTTTCAGTCGCTGCCGCAACTTTCGGTTTGATAGCAGGCTGCATGATTGGCGGACCGGTCGGAAAAGCGCTTTTAGCACATTATGATTTAAAATCTTTCCGCACCAAGAAAACCACCGATAACGCGGAGATGGTTGAAGGCAAACTTACCAAAGAGCAAAAGAATATCAACGAGTATCTGCTTTTTTCCGCAACTACATTCATTATCGTTTGCATGGGTATCGGATATTTCATTATTCTTGGACTAAATTATTTGAACATCGTTCTTCCTGCTTACTTAGGTCCGATGATGGTTGCCGCGCTGGTGCGCAATGTAATGGATAAAAAGAACCTTGAAATGCCGCTTCACTCCATCAATGTTATCGGCGGTATTGCTCTGCAATTTTTCCTGGCAATCGCTCTTATGACCATGAATCTGTGGGAGCTTGCTTCTTTGGCTATTCCTTTGATTACCATTTTGCTGGTACAAACCTTGGTAATGGCTCTGTTTGCTTACTTCGTTACTTTCAGAGTTATGGGTAAAGATTACGATGCCGCGGTTATTTCAACCGGTCACTGCGGTTTCGGTTTGGGTGCTACCCCTAATGCTATGGCAAATATGGAAACTTTCACCGGAGCTAACGGTCCGTCGCCGAAAGCTTTCTTTGTAGTTCCGATTGTCGGTGCGTTATTCATTGACTTTGTAAATGCGACAATTCTTACTATATTTATTAATATTCTTTAAAAAGAAGATGGCTTGTTTAGCAAGCTGTTAATATGTAATATGCAGTGAAAATGAAAAAGGGATCTTGATGATCCTTTTTTCATGTGCGTATTTTTCCGGAGTTTTAAAAGCAGATTAATTTACGGTGTTTAAAAAATCGTAAATAAGTGAGCTGTGGGGATCTTTTTTACACCGTTGGAGATATCGGCAGCAAAATACTGTTGTGCCGATATCAGTAATTAACAATTGTGGAATAACTGTTAATCTCTTATTCTTTAGACTTTTTTATTGTTTACGGTAAGCTTATCCAGGATAAAGCAGATAACAAATACGATAAAAGACGGAAGCAGCCACGCTAAATTTGAATCGTATAAAGGAAGAGTTTTAATTACTGCCTCAGGTAAGATATGCAATCCGGCGCTGTTGCATCCGTCAACAAGCCCGAAAGCTAAAGATAAAAGAGCTGGTGGTGCGATTACACGTTTAGCGTTATTAAAGAATCCTGTAAAGAAGCTTGCAAGAACAAGCACGATAAACATCGGATAAATGGTAATTAAAAAAGGTATTGATACCTTAATTAAATGCGTTAATCCGAGATTTGATATGAGTGCGCCGAAAAGTGAGATGGCAATAACGTAAGTACGATATTTAATTTTGGTGATCTTAGAAAAATAACTTGAACAGGCACAAGTTAATCCGATTGCCGTAACTAAGCATGCCACAATTATGAGAACGCCTAAAAATATGTTGCCGGCGACACCGAAAGTCATATTAACGTAGGCGGCAAGTACTTCGGCTCCGTTTGTCGATCCGTTTGCGATATTAAAAGACTCGTTGCCGAGTTTAAATAAACAGACGTAAATAAAAAGCAAGCCCAGTCCTGCAATAGATCCTGAGATAATCGCATAATGGGTTATTTTTTTACGATCATTGACGCCGCGTGATCGAATTGCATCAACAATAACAATTCCAAAAGCAAGAGAAGCTAAAGTATCAAGGGTAAGGTAGCCGTTAATAATTCCTTGGGAGAATGGTTCATTTATGTATGCACCTGTCGGAATTTCACTTACACCTGCCTCAATGAACCAAGCTGTCAAACACAATATAAGTAAAGCTGTTATTTTGATTGGAGATAAAATTTTTCCTACTGTATCAAGGATTTTGGCAGGATATAAAGCAAACAGAAAGGATATTGAAAAATAAATGACTGAATAAATAGGAAGATATGCTGAAGTATGGGTAAACGGTGTTATTGCAAGTTCATAAGCAACTGTTGCGGTACGCGGAATGGCATATAAAGGACCGATACACAAATAACAAAGGACAGTCATTATAAGACCGAGCTTTATTCCGATGGGAATAGTAATGTACTGCAACACACCGCCTACTCGAGCTAATGCAATAGCTGCTATAACCGGAAGTCCGACTCCGGTCAAAATAAAGCCTATTGCTGCAAGCAGTACGTTGTCTCCTGCCTGCAAGCCGATAAATGGCGGAAAAATGATATTCCCGGCACCGACATATAAAGCAAAATTCGTCATGCCGAGCAAAATTATGTCTTTTAAGCTCAGTTTTGTCATAAGTCTTATTAAAAAATTCAAGTCGCGAGATTATGCCATAAAATATCGCGTTTGCACTAAAAAAGTGAATTAGTACAGCAAAATATAGCAAAAAGACTGATGGGTCAAGGAATTTACAACGTTTTTAACAAAGTTTTTGCATAAAAAAAGCTCCTTAATTTCTTAAGGAGCAATGACTATGACTACGTCAAAAGAAGACATCGAAAATAACGATGTCAGAGGGCACATGAAAAATCTTAAATATTCTTTACCTCACAACTTAACGGTTTTCCGTCAATGAATTCCTGAACGTTTTCTAAAGTACGTTCTGCAATATTGCTTACCGCTTCATGAGTAAAGAAAGCCTGATGTGAAGTTATTACGACGTTGTTAAAAGACAATAATCTTGCAAGTTTATCATCGTCGATAATATTGTCGGAGTTGTCATCATAGAAGTAATTGGCTTCTTCTTCGTATACATCAAGTCCGGCAGCGCCGATTTTGTGCTGTTTTAATCCTTCAATGAGAGCTTCAGAGTCAATGAGTTTGCCACGGCCGGTGTTGATGATCATTACACCAGACTTCATCTTGGCTATAGAATTCTCATTAATTATATAAGTGGTATCTTCAGTTAGCGGACAATGCAGGGAAATAATATCCGATTTTTCGAAAATTTCATTTAAATCCGTATAACGGAAGTTGTTGTTTTTGGCATATTCTTCATCAGGATAAAGATCGTAAGCCAAGACATTGATATCAAACCCCTGAAGGATCTTGATTAATTTTTTGGCAACTTTTCCGGTACCTATAATGCCGGCAGTTTTACCGTGCATGTCAAATCCCATAAGTCCATGCAAGGAAAAGTTTCCGTCCTTGGTGCGAAGATAGGCGCGGTGAATTTTACGGTTTAAAGTAAGGATCAAGGCGCAGGCATGTTCGGCTACCGCATAAGGAGAATAGGCCGGGACTCGTACGACTTTAATTCCGTATTGGGCTGCTGCGTTTAAATCCACATTATTAAAACCGGCGCAGCGCAAAGCAATAAGTTTGACGCCGATGCGGGAAAATTCTTCAATAACTTTTTTATCGGCAAAGTCGTTGACGAAAAGACATACGATCTCTGCACCTTGAGCAAGTGCAGTAGTGTGAATATTTAAATGTGCGCGCTGAAAAACACATTCAAAACCGAAATTTTTATTGGCTCTGGTGAAAAACTCGATATCGTATGAGTGAACACCGTAAAACACAATTTTCATAAAGAATCCCTGTCATAAGACATCAGATCTATTTGCTCTATGTGTGTAATTCTTAAGTATATTTAAATTTAAAAACATGATGTATATCACGTTTTAACAAATTAATTTTTATGTAAACGTTTGCAATGACAAAAAAGCCGGATTAGTGCGTAAAGTTGATAAAAACAGGCTTTGTATGGAAGATTAAAAGAAAAATTAAAAATTTTTAACTTTAACGTTATCTCGTTTTGTATTTTAAAGTCTAATAATATAGATCTGATGATTTTAATGAAAAATGCCTGAAAAAATCAGGCATTAAATTCAATAAATAAAAGTAAAGTGCTAGAAAATTATTTTTTAGTGGCTTTTTTCATTGCTTTTACATAGTTTTCTATTTCAGCAAGCATTTTGCCTTTATCATGAAGATTATTTTCAATGATTTTCACAACCGCAGAACCGGCAATAGCTCCGTCTGCACCTGCCTCAAGCGCTTCTTTTACATGTTCAGGAGTTGAAATACCAAAGCCTAAAAGAGCAGGGGCAGCATTGTCTTCTTTTAATTTTCTAAGCATCTCTTTGGGCTTTCCTAATGCATTATCAGTACCTGTAATTCCGTAGCGGGATAATGCATAAGTGTAGCCTTGCGAGAGTTCCGCGATTTTCTTTAAAGTAGCATCAGATGCATTGGGCGGAGCAATTAAAATCAAATCAATATCAGCGTCGTTTGCGGCTTTTAAAAAGTTATGCTGTTTATCGACCATTTCAACCGGAATATCCGCAAGCAAAACAGCATCAATTCCGGCTTTTGCCGCATCCTGATAAAACTTTTCCAAACCGCGGACAATTGCGATATTTGAATAGCACAAAATTGAAATCGGTACATCGTTATATTCTGCACGGATTTTTGATATAAGCTTAAAACATTTATCAAGCGAGGCACCGCTTGATAATGCACGTTTATCAGCAAGTTGAATGGTGACGCCGTCAGCGCAGGGATCGGAGAATGGAATTCCAAGCTCCAAGCCGTCAGCCCCTGCGTTAATCAAGGTCTTTAAAATATCGTAGGAGATATCAAAATTCGGATCACACAAGGTGACAAAAGGAACAAAAGCACCTTCTTCAGCCTGTTTTAAACGTTTAAAGCATTCGGTAAAACGATCGGTCATTTTTGTCTCCTTATAATAAATCTTTGTTGCCGGCGATTGTTTCGATAATGATATTGCCGTGTTCATCAATGCATCCTTTTTGCTCAAGAATGTCATTGACGCTGAAGATGTCTTTGTCGCCGCGGCCTGAGAGATTTACGACAAAAAGTTGTTCTTTATCAGGATTCTGGCGAATCATTTTAATGGCGTAAGCTAAAGCATGGGATGATTCAAGCGCCGGAATGATTCCTTCATGACGGCTTAAAAGAGAAAAAGCTTCAAGTGCTTCTTCATCAGTAACGGAAACATAGTTCACGCGGCCAATGTCTTTTAAGTAAGCATGCTGCGGACCTACTGACGGGAAGTCAAGGCCTGCAGATACCGTATAAGATTCATTTATCTGACCGTCTTCATTTTGCAGATTATAAGAATAGGCACCGAAAAAGATACCTTCTGAGCCTTTTTCTAAAGTGGCCCCGTGAAAGTCGGTATCAAGGCCTTTGCCGGCGGGCTCAACACCGTAAAGAGGAACGTTGGTATCAAGAAAATCAGTAAACATGCCGATTGCATTTGAACCGCCGCCGACGCAGGCAAAAACAGCGTCAGGATCTCTTCCTTCAAACTCGCGGATTTGCTTTCTGGTCTCAATACCGATTATCTTTTGAAATTCACGGACTATTGTTGGAAAAGGATGGGGGCCTGCGGCAGTTCCAATCATGTAATGAGTATGTTCAAAATTTGCGGCATAATCGCGCAGAGCTTCATTGCACGCATCTTTTAAAGTACCGGAGCCTGATTTAACTTCTTTTACTTCAGCCCCCATAAGACGCATTCTAAAGACATTGGGTTTTTGACGCTTTGCGTCAACGACACCCATATAAATGGTGCACTTAAAGCCCATTAACGCACAGATTAAAGCGGTTGCGACACCGTGCTGTCCTGCACCGGTTTCAGCGATAATACGGGTTTTTCCCATTCTCTTGGCTAAAAGAGCCTGACCTAAAACCTGATTGGTTTTATGGGCACCGCCGTGCAGCAAATCTTCACGCTTAAGATACAGTTTAGTTTTGGTTCCGCGGGTAAGATTTTTGCAAAGCGTAAGTGCGGTAGGGCGACCTGCGTAATTTTTAAGAAGATCGTTTAATTCTTTTATAAATTCAGGATCTTGTCTGGCAGTAACAAAAGCTTCTTCAAGTTCATCAAGAGCCGGAATTAATACTTCAGGTACGTACATACCGCCGAATTTACCGAAAAAAGGATCTAAACGAGACATTTGTTACTCCTTGATTTCATTAATTCTGTTAAAAAGTTCGCGGACTAAAACAGGATCTTTTTTACCTGGTGCCGATTCCAAACAGGAATTACAGTCAACGCCGCAAAAATTAAGAGTAAGTATTGAAGCTATATTTGAAGGTCCTATTCCTCCGGAAATAATGGTTTTATCCTTATTTATGAAGTCGGGAATAAGACTTTTATCAAATTCTTTACCGCTGCCGGGGTTTTTACTGTCTAAAAGAAGATAATCAGCTGTGGCCGCATACTCTTTAAACAGCACAAGATCCTCATGGCTTAAGCTTTCATTCATACCTAAAGCTTTAATGATTGTAAGCTGTGGACATTTTTCGTGCAAAGTCTTTATATAATCAGGGCTTTCTTTTCCGTGTAATTGCACAAATTTGAGGCAAAGTTTAGATGCAATTTCGGTAACAGAATTGATTTTTGCATCCTTAAATACACCGCAAAAGTTAATTTTGCTTTTATATATTGGGTTTAAAGCCAGTTCTGCTGCTTGCTCTAAATTGATGCAACGAGGGGATTTCTCGGCAAAAATTAAGCCGGCAAGAGAAAATTTATTGTTGATTGCAGTTTCAATTCCTTCTTTATCAGTTAAACCGCAAAGTTTGTTGAATCCGTATAAAAGTGTATTCGCTTTTATATCAATATCAATTTCAGAACACAGGGCGGAGCCTATTAAAAAGTTTTTAAGCGGCAGCATATTGACTATATCCCTATGGGTTTTGATTCCGGACTCGCTAATTACCACAGTATTATCCGGAAATAATGGATAAAGTTTTTTGGCATTATTTAAATCGATTTTTAAAGTGCGTAAATCACGATTGTTGATTCCGACAATGTCTATATGATGTTCAATTGCAAATTTTGCTTCAACTACATTGGATACTTCGGTAAGAACATCAAGATTTAATGTTTTAGCAAATTCATAAAGCTCTAAAAATTTATCAAAGGTTAAGACGCTTAACATTAAAAGAACAGCGTCAGATCCGATTTTTTTAGCAATTTCTATTTGTTCTTTGGCAATTATAAAGTCTTTGCATAAAAGCGGTTTTTCGGTAAGTTTGCGAACTTGCTTTAAGTACTCAAAAGATCCTTTAAAGAAAAACTCTTCTGTAAGAACAGATATCGCATCAGCCCGATCGTTATAGCAGGACACGATTTTCTCAAGATTAAAATCGGGACATAAATCTCCAAGACTCGGTGAAGACTTTTTGCACTCTAAAATAAAATGGCGCTTATTGCCTTCAAAGGCACGTTTAAACTCGTGTGGTTTACGCTTAACACAAGCATTGTCGCTTAAAGATGCGTTATATTCTTTAATTGCAGCTATATTTTCTACTTTTTTGTTGATAATAGCGGCTAAGACCGTATTATCAAGACTTTCTATGTTTAGGCCGTCATATTTAAGAGCGGCGGCGCTTAATTTTTGTGCCTGCAACATCTTATTTGTCCTCGGTATAAGAGCATAAGCGGCAAAGCTTTTCTAAACCGATGCCGGATTTAATTACCGATAACGCTGCGTCGTAGCCTTCTTTAAAAGAGCTTACGCGATCGGCAAGATACAAAAGTGCAGAGGTGTTAACGGCAATTGCCGCATTTTGCGCGTCGGTTCCTTTACCTTTAAGAATATTCAAAGCGATAGCGGCGTTATCTTCAGGGCTTCCGCCTTTAAGATCGTCTTGAGTGTACTCATCGGTTATACCGAAAGTTTCTTTGGTCATAAAACCGGTAATTACCGTACCGTCTTCTTTAAGTTCAGCATAATGCGTAATACCGAACGGTGCGATTTCATCCATACCGTTGCCGTTTACGCATAAAGCTCTTTTAATTCCGGTTTTATACAAAGTCTTAGCCATTAAAGGTAAGAGTTCTTTGTCATAAACGCCTAAAAGCTCGTAATCAGGATGAGCAGGATTTGTCAAAGGTCCTAAGAGATTGAAAATTGTTCTGGTTTGAAGACTTTGACGCACGGGAGCTGCAAATTTCATAGCTTTGTGATAAGTCTGAGCGAACATAAAAGCAAAGCCTTCTTTTAACAAAAGCTCAGCGCTTAAATCAGGAGTTAAATTCAAGTTGTAGCCTAATGCTTTTAACAAGTCAGAAGCTCCGGTTTTTGATGAAACCGCGCGGTTGCCGTGTTTGGCGATGTAAAGACCTAAGCAGGAGGCGAAAATAGCGCTTAAAGTTGAAATATTAATGGTATTAAGGCAATCGCCGCCGGTTCCGACAATTTCGCCGATTCTGATTTGCGGACGGGGAAATTTTTCTGCGGCATCAAGCATGGCAAGTGCAGCTCCGGCAATTTCGTCCTGATTTTCACCTTTAATTTTTAAGGCGGTGATAAGTGAACTTAATTGAGCTTCATTAAGTTTGCCTTTAAATATTTCAGCAAAAACATCACGGCTTTCGGTTTCGCTTAATGAGCTGCCTTGGTAGAGTTTATTGAACTGGTTTAACATTTTTATATCCCTCTTAAAATTCTTTTCTGATCTTAATTAAGAGGGCTTGAGGTTTAGGTCTTGCCCTCTTGTTTTAAGCGGGTTCCAGACCATAAAAAAACCCGCTTACTGCGGGTTCTTATATGAAGTTTTTTGCTCAAACACAAAGACCCCGCTATATTGCGAGGCGCCACCACTTGTTTGAAC
>ERZ779866.2643-NODE-2643-length-15710-cov-4.728649_pt1 | contig 15710 bp, 17 predicted proteins | sample MGYA00511248_ERZ779866 | MGnify/ENA primary metagenome ERZ779866 (study PRJEB29588, sample SAMEA2155758) | human gut metagenome | biome: human gut; feature: human-associated habitat; material: faeces | place: Denmark | collected 2008/2010 ... | reverse complement strand
ATAAAGCCCGCCTTATGGCGGTCTTTTCTATTGTTTGTTCATGCTGTCGACAAAAGATATGGGCTTGGCCGTCATCTCTACCCATGAGGGACGGAAGCCGCTTTTCAAAGCGTTTCTGACCGACTTGATATTGGACCAGGCTGCGCAGTAAAAGGGTACCTTTCCCTTGTCGAGAATCTTTAAAGCAAGGGCGGAGGTGAGAGAGCAGGCGACACCCATTTTCCTGTACTCGGGCAGAACATCTATGCCTATCTGCCACATGTCGTCGCAGTCCATAGAACAGGCGGCAAGACCGATGAGCCTTTTGCCGTCATAGGCGCCCACGCCTAAAATATCCAGCTCTTTTCTCTTTTCACACAGGGCGTTGGTCCATTGGGGAGTGTAGAGATTTTTAAAATCCTCGGGCTCCAAAACGGCTGTGCCGAAAGGGCAGGGGAGTTCTTTGAGAGACGACAGGTCTGGCAGAAAATACTCTGCCATAAAACATATTTTAAGTCCTTTTTTCAAAAGGGCGTCATTCAGAACATGCATGTTTGGTGTTTCAAAACAGTGCTCGCCCTTGTAGGTGTTTATGTATGTTTGGGCGATTTCGGCTGTTTCGGCGTCCCACGCCGACGCCACCACCGATGTGCCGTAGGTGACGAGCTGACAGTCAAAGGGCAGGGTGAGATACTTTCTCGCCTTCGGGTGAGGTTTGGAGATAAACACCTTGTTTTCCTCTGAGAATAGGTCGGATACATCACACGAAAGCTCGAGAGCCGACTGGGCGGCGGCGATTTTCAGAATGTCTTTATTGTTCATTTTCGTTTTTAACATAGACGGGGGAGACAAACTCCGAGGTGAAAGGGGAATTTCCCAGCATGTGCCACAGTCTGCCCGCCCTCTGTTCAAGGGTGACAAGGCTTTGAGCTTTACAGCCTAAATCGTGGGCTTTGGCGGGTTTTGTTATTACGGCTATGTCCTCATTTTTTCGGCTGAGGGACAGAACTTTTCTTCCGTTATCGTTAAAGGCCAAAACCTTTACATATGGTGGTTTTAAAGGCACATCGGTCTTTTTAATGCCGAGAAATACATTCATTCCGATTCGTCTTATGCGGGCGTAAGGGTATCTCTTGGAACGGGCTTTTTCACACACTTCATCAAGTGAAAAAGAGGAGTTGACGGCGGCAAAAAGCCTGTGTTCAAGGCCCTCAGAGACATCGGCGTACTCGGTGAAATCCTCCGGAGAAAGCCTTATGAGGGACGACATTACAAGGGAGGGGTTAAAGGACACCGAATGCATGGCCGCGCCTTTGAAAAGCTGTGCGGCTCTTTCGGGGACGAGGTCGTCGAGGACAGAGCTGAGCCCCGAGGTTAAGCACTGTCTTATGTGGGTGGCCGAGGCGGTGCCGTCCTTTATCTCGCAGCTGTCGTGGCCTGCGCCCAGCCTTTTGACGGCCACTGGCAGCATGGGACTCTCTTGGGATATTATGGCTTTGAGATATTCTATGGCCAGAATGTTGTTGGGTTTTTTGAGCAGCTCGGAGCGCTCCTTGAGACGGGAGAATATCGCCCTCTCCCTGGCGGCGGCATAGGATATTCCCTCGGTCATGTGGGCAAGGGTGTCGTCCATCACGCTCTTTTCCAAAAGCAGCGAGGCTATCTCCCAAAGGCTGTCCAAATCCTCTTCCTCGGCTCCGAAAGAAAGGTGGGTGCAGCCGAAGCGGCTGAGAATATCTACCGAAGCAGAGGCGAAGCCCTCGGCGGAGGAGAGGGAGTAGGGAGTGGGCAGCTCGAGCACCAGGTCGGCACCCTCTAAGACGGCGGCCTTTGCCCTTATGGACTTGTGATAAAGGGCGGCGTCGCCCCTTTGGACAAAGTGTCCCGACATGAGGCAGACGATGAAGGTGTCATCGCCCAAGAGCTCTCGCGTGCGCCTTATCTGAAAGGCGTGGCCGTTGTGAAACGGGTTGTATTCACAAATGATTCCGCATATTTTCACAAAAAATCCCCTCCGTGAGCCAAAGTTGAAAAAAGTACTTGAAAAAGTCAGATGTATAGTGTAAAATAGTAATGGTATACACTATTATACTCAAAAATAACAATTTTGACAATACAGAAGGAGAAAAAAATGAATGTTTTAGTTATCAACGCAGGCAGTTCGTCCCTCAAATATCAGCTTTTTGATATGAAGACAAACGAAGTGCGTGCAAAAGGTCTCTGCGAGAGAATAGGCATCGACGGCAAGTATAAGCACGAGGCAAACGGCAAGAAGGTCACAGGCGACACACCGATGGCTACACATGCCGACGCTATCCGCCACCTTACAAAAATGCTTCTCGATGAGGAGTACGGCGTCATCAAGAGCATGAGCGAGATCGACGCTGTCGGTCACCGCGTTCTCCACGGCGGTCAGAAATTCTCCCAGTCGGTTCGCGTAAACGACAAGGTTATCGAGGCAATCAAAGAGTGCATTCCCCTCGGTCCTCTCCACAACCCCGCAAACCTCATGGGCATCAACGCCTGCGAAGAGGTTATGCCCGGTGTTCCTCAGGTAGCCGTTTTCGACACAGCTTTCCATCAGACAATGCCCGAAAAGGCATATATGTATGCAGTTCCCTACGAGTACTATGAGAAGTACGGCGTTCGCCGCTACGGCTTCCACGGCACATCTCACAGATATGTTTCTGCTCAGGTTGCAAAGGTTCTCGGCAAGGACGCAAAGGATCTTAAGATCATCACATGCCACCTTGGCAACGGCTCCTCTCTTGCAGCTGTTATGGGCGGCGAGTGCGTAGACACAACAATGGGTCTCACTCCTTTGGAGGGTATGCCCATGGGTACACGCAGCGGTGTTATCGATCCCGCTATCGTCGGCTTCATAGCTGAAAACGAGAACATGACAGCTTCCGAAGTTGTCACAATGCTCAACAAGAAGTCCGGCGTTCTCGGTATCTCCGGTGTTTCCTCCGACTTCCGTGATCTCGAAGAGGCAGCAAACAACGGCAACCACAGAGCTCAGCTCGCTCTCGATATGTTCGCATACAGCGTAAAGAAGTTCATCGGTTCTTATGTTGCAGCCATGAACGGCGTTGACGCTATTGTATTCACAGCAGGCGTCGGAGAGAACAGCGACACAGTTCGCAAGATGATCTGCGACGGTATGGATTACCTCGGAATCAAGATCGACGACGCTAAGAACAGCGTAAGAGGCACAGTTGACATCACAGCTGCTGACTCCAAGGTCAAGGTTCTCGTAATCCCCACAAACGAGGAGCTCGTCATCGCAACAGATACAATGGAGCTTGTAAAATAAATTTTCTGAAATAAAACGCGCAAAAGGAGGCACTTCGCAAAGAAGCTGTCTCCTTTTATCGTCTGTGACGAAAACGGAGTCTGGGTGAGTTCGGATGTATGTTGATACGGATAATCCGGTGAAGAAAAATTACAGATATGCGGAAGAGTTACAGGCTTGTTAACGGAGAGATAAGATGAAAACAATATATTTAATCGGGGGAACAATGGGAGTAGGCAAAACAACAGTCAGCCAACAGCTGAAACTGGATTTGCCCAACAGTGTTTTTTTAGACGGAGACTGGTGCTGGGATGCCAGTCCGTTTTGGGTGACCGAGGAGACAAAGGCTATGGTGACAGATAATATTTGTCATCTGCTCAATAATTTTTTACACTGTTCAGCCTATGAAAATGTTATTTTCTGCTGGGTAATGCACCAACAGTTTATCATTGATTCTATAATTGAAAAATTGGATCTGGAAAATTGCAATATAAAATGTATTTCTCTGATTGCAGATAAGGACACCCTTCGAAGCAGGCTGACATGGGATGTGAAAAAAGGGGTGCGCACTGCTGATATTATTGACAGAAGCATATCGAGAATACCTTTATATCATGCTCTAAACACAATTAAAATTGATACTGCCGGTAAAACTCCTCAGATGATTGCCGACGAAATAAAACATTTGAGTTGAGAGGGAAAATTGTGAAAAAATAAGACACCCTTTTTACATAGGGTGCCTTTGTGATAAAAAGCAAAAAACCCTGTCAAAGACAGGGTTTACAGCCAAACTAAAATTAAGCTCTCTCGACTTTGCCGGAGCGGAGACAACGGGTACAAACATTGATATGTGTAGGTTTACCCGCTACAATAGCCTTAACTCTTCTTACGTTAGGCTTCCATGCTCTGTTAGTTCTTCTGTGTGAATGGGAAACCTTAATGCCAAATGTCACGCCTTTGTCGCAGATTTCACATCTTGCCATATTCGCACCTCCTCAATATTTAAAAAATAGATTTTCACTGACTTTTATAATGTTATCACAAAAAGTCAAAAAATGCAAGTGTTTTTTTAAAAAATATTCGTGTTGCAAAAACAGGCGTGAAAAGGTATAATAAAAATAAGATTTGATTTCAGGGAGGACTTATGAATACATCTGTCAAACTGACCCAGATAATTAAAGAATTTGATTTGGAGATAGAATAAGCCCCCGACAATTACAGGGAGCTGTGCATAATTCAGGAGGGCGTAAACCGTCCCGCTCTGCAGCTGGCAGGCTTTTTCGATGCCTTTGACAGCGACAGAGTGCAGGTCATAGGAAAGGTGGAGTTCAGCTACCTTTCGGGGCTTACAAGCGAGGAGAGGCGCAAGAGCTTTGACGAGCTTTTTGCCCACAATATACCGATTCTTATATACGCCTACTCGCTGCCCGTATTTGAAGAGTGTATTGAAATGGCTAAGAAATACGGCATAGTGATAGCCAAAACATCGGAGATGCCTACAAACCTCATAGACGCCATGTCGGCTTCGCTCAAGGTACACCTCGGTCCTGTCACACAGATGCACGGCGTTTTTGTCGAGGTATACGGCGAAGGTGTGCTGCTTTTGGGTGAGAGCGGAGTGGGCAAGAGCGAGACCGCTGTCGAGCTCATAAAGAGAGGTCACAGACTTATAGCCGACGATGCCGTCGAAATCAAGAGAGTGTCGTCGAAAACTCTGGTAGGCACATCTCCCGAGCTGATAAGATATTTTATCGAGCTGAGAGGTATAGGCATAGTCGATGTCAGAAGGCTCTTCGGTATGGGTGCCGTCAAACCCACCGAAAAGGTCGAGCTGGTCATATATCTTGAAAAATGGATAGAGGGCAAGAAGTATGAAAGACTGGGAATGGACGAGAATTACACAGAGATACTCGACATAAAGGTGCCGTCCCTCACAGTGCCCGTTCAGCCCGGACGAAACCTCGCCATAGTCATCGAGGTTGCCGCCATGAACCTGAGACACAAGAAGATGGGTTACAACGCAGCAAGAGAGCTGGACAAGCGTATGAGAGAAATGGCCGAAAGAGAGATGGGCGGCCTTTCGTAAAATAAAAAGCCGCCTTTCGGCGGCTTTTTTCTATTTGATTTTGCCCTTTTGAAAAATATACATGGATAATACAGCGGCCACGGCTCCTAAAAGGGACAGAGACGAACCAAACCACTCTACATCGAGATAGGATACACCTGAAGGAAAAATCGAAAGCAGACCGAATATAATTAAAATCAGCCTCTGGGATATGGCGGCGAGAGATATGGCGGATGCCGACTGAAGAAAAGTGAGTTTTTTACTGAAAATCACGCTGTAAATGACAAATATCCAGGGGAGAACTGTTTTGGCTGTATCGGCCGCCGATTCTTTCAGCGTCAGCAATGCGTAATATGTCTCCCTTGTGGCCTCATCCTGTGGAATTTCAGGGTATGCGGCGCCGATTGCAGTTTCCAGTATAAAAAAGAGAATATAGGGCACAAGACCTGCTGTTATGTAAAACAGGGTAAGGGATTTTGCCGATGCTTTTTCATATTTTCCCATAAAAATGCCTGCGGCTAAAAGGACAAAGAAAACGATTATTGCGATATATAGTTTTGCGAGAATAGTGCCGCCCATAAAGCCGTTTGAAAAGAGGAAGAGGACGAAAAAGCACAGAACCGAGAGCAGAGGGGCCGTCAGAGAAATTTTGCTCTTCATAAAGACGCTCCTTTCATATTATATAAATAATAGCCTATATATAGATAATAACATATTTTAAAGAAAAGGCAAGATATTTTTGTTGTAATTGCAAATATAATTTAAATAAAAACGGTTTATATAGTTACCGATGTGAAATGGATATGCAAAAACTGAAGCAGGACATTGACAGAAGCCGAAAATTGTGCTAAAATGTCGGTGTAAAATTTAAAGGGGTGCTTTGAACGGCTGAGAGAGGTTTTCCTCAACCCTGTAACCTGATCCGGATAATGCCGGCGTAGGGAACACGCTTTTTTGTCGCCTTACGGATGTTTGGCGGCTTTTTTGTTCTTCAAAGCCCCGAAGGAGGAAAAAATGAAACTTAAAACTCTTACCAAATGCGCCGTTTTGGTGGCGCTGGCGGCGGTGCTGTCCTATGTGAAAGTGTATACGCTGCCCAACGGCGGTTCGATAACTGCCGCAAGCATGGTGCCGATAATCTATGCGGCCATGACCTGCGATTTCAAATCGGCAATGCTGACATCGCTGGTCTATTCGGTAATTCAGATGGTGATGGGATTCTATCCGCCCCCCACGCAGAATTTTGTGTCTTTCGCCCTTGTGGTGCTTTTGGACTATGTGGTGGCCTTCGGCGGTCTCGGTCTTGCGGGCGTCATAGCCAAGCCTTTTAAAAACAGGGTTTTCGGCGCGGGCTTTGCCACGGTGTTCGTCTGCTTTATAAGATTTTTGTGCCACTTTGCGTCGGGCATACTCATCTGGGATTCCTACGCCCCCGAGGGAATGCCTGTCTGGCAGTACAGCCTGGGCTACAACGGCGGATATATGTTGGCAGAAGCCATAATTTCCACAATAGTAATATGTCTCTTGGTCAAAAAAATCGCTCCCAAAGAGAATAAGTAATAAATCAAATCACCTCTGCATATTTTATGGCAGAGGTGATTTTATGTTTAAAAGCTGCAGGATGTTTGACATGGGCTACAAAGAGGTGATAAACCTTGAAAACGGCATGCGTATGGGGTATATCTCCGACGCCGAAATAGATATAGAAACGGGACATGTCATAGGTTTTGTCATCGAAGGGCGCCGCCGCCTGTTCGGACTTTTGGGAAAAGAGCCCGATGTCAGCATAAAGTGGGAGGAGATAGAGAAAATAGGGGAGGACATTGTTCTGATAAGACGGGAGGAGCCTTTGCCGAGAAGGCTGGGAGAAAAGAGATTTTATTGATACTGACGATTTTTTTCAAATAAACTCTTGCAATTTACCCAAAAATATGGTATAGTATTTTAGCTGATTACACACGCACGGGCTGTGTCTGTCCTTTGTCATATAATGTATGATTTAAAGGCACTGAAGCCTTGCGGCGGTAAATTAAAAGGAGGAAATAAAAAATGTCAGTAATTTCTATGAAGCAGCTTTTGGAAGCAGGTGTGCATTTCGGCCACCAGACAAGAAGATGGAACCCCAAGATGGCAGAGTACATCTTCATGGAGAGAAACGGTATCTACATCATCGACCTTCAGAAGACAGTCAAGAAGCTCGAAGAGGCATATTTCTTTGTCCGTGACATCGCAGCTCAGGGCGGCGAGATCCTTTTCGTCGGTACAAAGAAGCAGGCTCAGGACGCTGTCCGCGAAGAGGCTGAGAAGATCGGTATGCACTATGTCAACGCCCGTTGGCTCGGAGGCATGCTGACAAACTTCAAGACAATGCGCCAGAGAGTCGAGAGACTCAACCAGCTCAACAAGATGGCTGAGGACGGCACATTCAACCTTCTCCCCAAGAAAGAGGTAGTAAAGCTCAAGCTCGAGATCGAGAAGCTCGAGAAATACCTCGGCGGCGTAAAAGAGATGAAGAGACTTCCCGCTGCTCTTTTTGTTGTAGACCTCAAGAAAGAGAAGAACGCTCTTATGGAGGCTAAGAAGCTCGGTATTCCGGTAGTTGCAATAGTCGATACAAACTGCGATCCCGACGAGGTCGAGTACCCCATCCCCGGCAACGACGACGCTATCCGCGCCATCAAGCTGATCGCCTCCATTATGGCCAACGCCATGATCGAGGGCCGTCAGGGCGAGCAGGTTGAGGAAGCCGCCGCTGAGGAGACCGCCGCCGAGTAAGGCAAATAGTGGAAACCCTATGGGGCGGGAGAGTCCCGCCCCATTTTCCTGTTTATCATATTATCATACTGGAGGATAAAAATTATGGCTTTTACCGCTGCTGATGTAAAGAACCTGCGCGAGATGACCGGCGTGGGCATGATGGACTGCAAGAAGGCCCTGGCCGCTTCCGACGGCGACATGGACAAGGCCATTGAGTACCTGCGTGAGAAGGGCCTGGCCGCTTCCGCCAAGAAGGCTGGCCGCATCGCTGCCGAGGGCATGGCTTACGCTACTGTCATTGACGGTGTGGGTGTTGTGGTCGAGGTCAACGCCGAGACCGACTTCGTGGGCAAGAACGAGAAGTTTGTGGACTTCGTCAAGGGCGTGGCCGCCACCGTGGCCAAGTGCGATCCCGCCGACCTGGATTCCCTGATGGAGTGCAAGTATGACGGAAGCGACCTGACCGTGCTCCAGCAGCAGCAGGAAATGGTGTTGGTCATCGGAGAGAACATCAAGGTGCGTCGGTTTGCCCGCTTCGCCGACGGCTTCAACGTGGCCTATGTCCACGCCGGCGGCAAGATCGGCGTGCTGGTCAGCCTGAACGTGGAGGGCGGCATCGACGCCACCGAAATCGGCAAGGACGTGGCCATGCAGATCGCCGCGCTGAACCCACGCTTCTGGGACAAGTCCCAGGTTACCCAGGACGTGCTGGACGAGGAGAAGAAGATCATGCTGGTCCAGATGTCCAACGATCCCAAGATGGCCTCCAAGCCCGACCAGGTGAAGGAGAAGATCGTGCTGGGCAAGCTCAACAAGTTCTACGCTGAGAACTGCCTGCTCCAGCAGGACTTCGTCAAGAATGGCGATGAGACCGTGGAGCAGTATATCGCATCCGCCGCCAAGGCGCTGGGCGGCACCGTCACCTTCAAGAACGCCGTGCGCTTTGAGAAGGGCGAGGGCATCGAGAAGAAGCAGGAGAACTTTGCCGAGGAGATCGCCAAGCTGGCCAAGTAAAGCAATGGCCTCTCCCCTATTATTCTGATTCGTCCTTTTATAGCCCGGATGCGAAAGCATCCGGGCTTTGCCTTTGGCGAAGATTTCCTGCCAACCGGCTGGACCGGGTGTACCTGGCCCTAAACATCCGATCCGGGCTGGCCTGGGGCCAGCTTTGCCGGGGAGATCGCCAAGCTGGCCCCAGGCCATAGCCTTTCCCATGACTGGGACACCTGCCTTCCAGTACCCAATCATTTTTTGTCTTTATACCCTTCACTCCTGCACAAAAGCACCTGTGATTTTCTCCCAAACTTGTGGAAAACGGCTCTATGCAAGCACCCCTTTCCTGACTATAATAGGACGCTGTTGAATGGCAGGAGAGCGGCTCCTGCCGCGCGAACGAAAACCTTCCAAAGCGAGGCGGTTCCCGTGACCCGAGATCTTACCCAAGGCAATCCCATGAAGCTCATCCTCAGCTTTGCCCTGCCCACTCTGCTGGGCCTACTGTTCCAGCAGTTCTACAACCTGATGGACACCATGATCGTGGGAAAGCTGCTGGGGGCCCAGGCGCTGGCCGCGGTGGGCTCCACCAACTCCATCAGCTTTTTCGTCATCGGCTTCTGTACCGGGGTGTGCAGCGGCTTCGCCATCCCCGTGGCCCAGAGGATGGGCGCCGGAGATTTCAGCCACATGCGGCGGTTCGTGGCCAACGCCGCCTATCTGGCCCTGGGCTTCTCGGTGGTGCTCACCGTCCTCACCGGCATCTTCTGCGACGCCATCCTCACCGTCATGAACACCCCGGCGGACATCTATGCCGACGCCTACGCATACATCTTTATCATCTTCATGGGCATCCCCACCACCTTCCTGTACAACCTGCTGGCCGGTATCATCCGCTCCCTGGGGGACAGCCGGACCCCGGTGTACTTCCTGGCCCTGGCTTCCCTGCTGAACATCGGGCTGGATTTCGCCCTCATCCTGTGGTTTGACACCGGGGTGGCGGGAGCCGCCATCGCCACGGTGATCTCCCAGGGAGTCTCCGGCGTGGCCTGTCTGGCCTATATGATCAGGAAATTTCCGGTACTGCGCATGTCCCGCCAGGAGCGCGCACTGAATTCCGACTCCTGCAGGACCCTGTGCGGAATGGGTGTGCCTATGGGTCTGCAGTACTCCATCACCGCCATCGGTTCCATCGTCCTTCAGTCTGCCGTCAACGCTCTGGGCAGCACCTATGTGGCGGCGGTAGCGGCGGGAAGTAAGCTCTACCAGTTGCTGGCCTGCCCCTATGACGCCATGGGGGCCACCATGGCCACCTACTGCGGACAGAACGTGGGTGCCATGCGCCTGGAACGGCTGGGCAAGGGCATCCGCTCCTGCGCCCTGCTGGGCGCCATCTGCGCCGTGGCGCTCTTTGGAGCCATGACGCTCTTCTCCGACCAATGCGCCATGCTGTTCCTGGATCCCGCCGAACCGGAGCTGGAACTGCTGCGCTCTCTCACCAGCCAGTATGTCTTGATCAGTTGTGCCTTCTTCTTCCCCCTGGCCTTGGTGAATATCCTGCGCTTCTCCATCCAGGGTATGGGCTTCAGCGTCTTTGCTATCTTAGCCGGTGTACTGGAGATGGTTGCCCGCACTGCGGTGGGGCATTTCCTGGTTCCCCTGTTTGGCTACACCGCCGCCTGCTTCGCCTCTCCCGCCGCATGGATCTGCGCCGACCTGTTTCTCATCCCCGCCTGTGTGGCCTGCGTCTCCCGTCTACGCCGGGACCTGCCCGTCATCCGGGCTGCGGCGGAGCAGGAGTCCGCTGCAGAAGAGCCCGCCGTGCAAAGCCGGGAAAAAGCCGGCGTCCTCCGGCATGCCTGGACAACCCGTCACACTTCCCCAAAAGCATAATTTCCCGTTCTCAAATGCATCCGGCGGGAAGTGGTTTCTGTCGCCACTTCCCGCCGGATGCTTCTCTCTGAATCTGTCCCTCGGCTATCTTGTTTCGGCACTGTTGCGCCTCACAATTCCTTTTTGATCTGATTGAGCGCATTTTTCTCTAATCTGGACACCTGGGCCTGGGAGATCCCCACCTCCGCAGACACCTCCGTCTGGGTCTTTCCCTGGAAGAACCGCAGGGCCAGGATCCGCTGCTCCCGCTGGCTGAGCTTGGAGATGGCATCCTCCAGGGCAATGTGCTCCAGCCATGCCTCGTCGGTGTTCTTCTTGTCCCGCACCTGGTCCATCACGCACACGGTATCTCCCCCGTCGGAATAGATGGGTTCAAACAGGGACACCGGCTCCACCACCGCATCCAGCGCCATGACCACGTCCTCCCGCTTCAGTCCCAGCCGCTGGGCGATCTGGTCCACCGTGGGCTCCCGCTGGTGCTCCGCCTGATAGGCCTCCTTCGCCTGGAGCACCCGGTAGGCCGTATCCCGGATGGACCGGGACACCCGGATGGCGCTGTTGTCCCGGAGATAGCGTCGGATTTCGCCGATGATCATGGGTACCCCATAGGTGGAGAAGCGCACATCCATGTTTACATCAAAGTTGTCGATGGCCTTGATCAGGCCGATACACCCTACCTGGAACAGATCATCCACGTTTTCTCCCCGACCGGAAAACCGCTGGATCACGGAAAGGACCAGCCGGAGGTTGCCGGAGATCAGCTCCTCCCGGGCCTGCTGATCGCCCTCCCTGGTCCGCCGGAGCAGCTCCAGGCTCTCCTCGCTTCTCAGCACCTTCAGCTTGGCGGTATTGACGCCGCATATCTCCACCTTGCCCTGCACGCCCTCACCTCGCTCTGAACCGGATAGATTCAGTATTTCCGGTGGTAACCCTTTCATACAATGGCTGGGCGAGCTTTATTTTTTATCGTCAGACCACTTTCGATGGACTTTTCCCCTACATCATTTGCAGGATCTCTCGCTTGAGCCGGTGGATAATCCGCTTCTCCAGCCGAGAGATATAGGATTGGGAGATGCCCAGCAGGTCAGCCACTTCCTTCTGGGTCCGCTCCCGGCCGCCGCCCAGGCCGAAGCGCATGGTGATGATAGTCCGCTCCCGCTGGGGCAGTTGTGCCACTGCCCGCAGCAGCAGATCTCGGTCCACATCATCCTCCAAGGGCTTTTCAATCACGTCACTCTCCGTACCCAGCACGTCAGACAGCAGCAGCTCGTTGCCGTCCCAGTCGGTGTTCAACGGTTCGTCCAGGGAGACCTCCCCCCGGCGGTTGGCGTTCTTGCGCAGGTACATGAGGATCTCGTTTTCAATGCACCGGGAGGCATAGGTGGCCAGTTTGATATTCTTGGCCAGCTGATAGGTCTCCACCGCCTTGATCAGACCAATGGTGCCGATGGAGATCAGGTCCTCAATCCCCACCCCCGTATTCTCAAACCGGCGGGCAATGTACACCACCAGGCGCAGGTTGTGCTCGATGAGCGTGGAGCGCGCGTCCTCGTCGCCGCGCAGCATTCTGTCCAGGCAGTCCCGCTCCTGCTCCGGCGTCAGCTTCTGCGGAAAGGCGTTCCTTCCCGACATGTAGGACAGAAAGAAATAGCATTCCGACAATGCGATCCACAGCAACTCCAACATAGGGCTCCCCTCCAGCGCAGCAGATTCTCCCTATAGATATGCGCGCGGCTCCGTTCTTTTTCTTGCTCTCACAACCAAAACACGGTATACTACGAAAGACATTTTTGTGGAAAGAAGGGACCCATGTGGTAGAAGTCGTCGCGGCCCTGATCGAGCGGGGCGAGCGCTTTCTGATCTGCCAGCGCCCGGCGCACAAGGCGCGCGGCCTGCTGTGGGAGTTTGTGGGCGGCAAGGTGGAGCCAGGTGAAACAAAAGAGCAAGCGCTCATCCGCGAGTGCCAAGAGGAACTTGCTATCAAACTGGATGTGGGAAAGGTATTCATGGATGTGGTCCACGAGTATCCAGATCTGACTGTCCATCTGACCTTGTTTAATGCGTCTATTCGCGAAGGGACTCCCCAAAAGCTGGAGCATAATGATATCCGCTGGATCAAAGTAGATGAAATCGACGGATATGACTTCTGCCCAGCAGATGAAGTAATTCTGAGAAAACTAAAAACCATCAAGTGACCTTGGATACTGGATAAAACACATCCAAACTATCTAAAACATATCATCTGCAGGGAAAGGAAAAATGGACGATGAACGTCATCTGCTTTGGCGACTCCAACACCTACGGCTACGACCCGCGGGGCTATTTCGGCGGGCGGTATGACGCGGACTTCCGATGGGTGGACATTCTGGCTGCGGAAACCGGCTGGACCGTCTGCAACATGGGGCAGAATGGCCGGGAGATCCCCTCTGCCGCTCCCGCTTTTCCAGATGACACCGATCTGCTGATTGTCATGCTGGGGACCAACGATCTGCTCCAGGGCCGAAGCCCGGAGCAGGCCGCTGAGAGATTGGAGCGGTTCCTCTCAGGTATCCCTCTGGATCGAAGCAAGATCCTGCTGATCGCACCGACGCCGATGACTCTGGGCGAGTGGGTGCCCAGTCCGCAGCCTATAGATGACTCCCGCGCCTTTGCCCGGCTCTGTCAAGCTCTGGCAGAACGGCTGGGCGTCCGCTTTGCTGATGCCGGGAAATGGGACATTTCCCTGGCCTATGACGGCGTACACTTCACGGAGCAGGGCCACAAGAACTTTGCTGCCGGACTTCTGGAGGAACTCAGATAAAACGAATAATCCCTTTGCTTTTGTCCCTTCTGCTGCTGGCCGGATGCGGTGGGAATGACACAAACGGCTCCTATGAGCAGATCACCCAGGAAACAGCCAAAGAGATGATGGATACCCAGGAGGTCATTATTCTGGATGTACGGGAGCAGGATGAGTACGACAGTGGTCATATCCCCGGTGCTGTCCTGTTGCCGGTAGGTACTATTGACGAGAATACTGCCGCCGAGGTGATTCCGGAGAAGGATTCTAGCGTTCTGGTTTACTGCCGCAGTGGAAACCGTAGCAAGACCGCATCCTCTACATTGGCAGATTTGGGCTACACCAACATCTATGAGTTCGGTGGCATCAACACCTGGCCCTATGAGACGAAATCATAAATCATTCTTACCCAATTCACCAATTTGCAAGCATCTGACCTACACACCATAAAAAAGTTCTCCGGACCATGAGGTGATTCTATGAGAAGGATCGCATTGATTTCCTGCAGCAAATCCAAACAGAACTACCCCTGTCCTGCCCGAGAACTATATGCGCCCAGCCAACTGTTTTCTTTGTCATATCAGTATGCCAAGAAGGTCGCTGACGAGGTGTATGTCCTCTCTGCCAGGTATGGTCTGCTGGCAGAAGAAGATGTAGTTGCCCCCTACGATCTGACCCTGACAGATCTCCCGGAACATCGTCAGCGGGACTGGGCCAACTATGTACTTACACAGATGGGAGAGCGGTTTGATTTGGAGCGCGATACCTTCCTCATCCTGGCGGGGCGGCGCTACTATCAGCACCTTCTGCCACATCTACCTCACGCGATTCTTCCTCTGGGAAATCTCTCTATTGGAGAAAGAATAGCTTTTCTGCAGCAGCAACTGGCAGATTCAGCTCCGTGTGATGATGCAGTATCCCGCTGTCTCCGCCTGCACCAGCATCTGACCGCACTGCCCAGATATACCTGGGAGGAGATCGATGAGGTGCCCTTCCGGAATGGGATTTATCTGGTCTTTGAGGAGGGGGAGACTTACCGTGGGATGCCCCGCATTGTGCGGGTGGGTACCCATACATCCCCCGACCGCCTGCGCAAGAGACTGAGAGACCATTTTGTGCGGGAGAATCACAACGGGAGCATTTTTCGTAAAAACATTGGAAAAGCGTTGCTGAATCGGGATGGGGACCCATATCTTGCGATCTGGTCGCTGGATACCTCCCGGCCCCCTTACCGGGGAATGGAGGATCTGCATCGGGAGCGAGAGGTGGAGCAGGCGGTCAGCCGGTACCTCAGGACGCACATGACGTTTTCTGCATTTGAAGTGGAAACGCAGGAGCAGCGGTTGCGTCTGGAGGAGGGGATCATTGCCTCGCTTCACCAAGCGGAAGATTTTCAGGCCAGAAGCTCCTGGTTGGGCCGATTCAGTCCGGAGAAGGAGATTCGGGAGAGCGGCATGTGGCTGAAGCAGGGGCTGGATGGAGTCCCTTTGACGGATGCGGAACTGGAGACGCTGGAGTGCAGATTGGCCGGTCCCTCCCACATAAGCTATGCTGTTGTCCCAACGTCCAAAGTCTCCAAGGCCAATCAAGCCGCGCAGGCGAGGCAGAAGGTGGGGACAGCGGAGATCCTTCGGTATATTCTCCAAACGCTTGCTCAGCATCAGGAGAATGGCAAGACCAGCTGTACGCTGATTTCCGGTGAGATCCATAAAGCCATGGACTTGCAGAACAAGATGCCCTCCGTATGCAGCGCCATGTATCAGGCCATGGAGTGCATGGACCAAATCAATACCAATGCGGCGTTCAGCACATTGGTGGTGCTGCCCACCGGAGGAGGAAAGACCTATACCGCAGCGCTGTGGCTGCTGCACAACGCCGTTGACCGGCATAAAAAAATTCTGTGGATGGCCCACCGGCAAATGCTGCTGGACCAGGCGGCGGAGCCTTCC
>ERZ779866.2636-NODE-2636-length-15743-cov-5.830762_pt1 | contig 15743 bp, 15 predicted proteins | sample MGYA00511248_ERZ779866 | MGnify/ENA primary metagenome ERZ779866 (study PRJEB29588, sample SAMEA2155758) | human gut metagenome | biome: human gut; feature: human-associated habitat; material: faeces | place: Denmark | collected 2008/2010 ... | reverse complement strand
TGCGGGAGACATGTAAACATTACAGCCTCAGCACTCAGGAGAGGTTTCCGCCCAGTAGGCCGCAGCGGGAAGTGAGGGACCAGGTAGTGTTCATAAAAAATTTTTGGAGCGCATTGGAGCGCACATTACCTTTATTCTAACGGAACTTTGTGCAAAACTATATGCCGCTTTTCACTTGCCGCTGGAATTAAACTTTGCATTTTACATACTCTTGCAGCAAGGATATAATTCTGATATAATTATTATAGAATACCGCAAGGGGTGTTGACCGTGATTATTAAGTCGTCCACTGCGCTCCGCAATGACTACGGTACGATCTCTGATTTGGCGCATAAAGAAGCGGAGCCAATCTATATCACCAAAAACGGCGAAGGCGATTTGGTGGTTATGAGTATTGAGGCGTTTGAGCAGCGGGAGGAAACCCTGAAGCTGCGGGCCAGGCTGGAAGCAGCGGAACAGGCCCGGCTCTCCGGTGCGCCTACCTACACGCTGGAGGAGTCCAGAAAACGTCTGGAGGCGATCTATCAACGTGGCTGAACTTGTTATTTTGGAGCCCGCGCAATGGGAGCTGGAGGAGATTGCCCAACTCCATTTGAACCTGGCGGGCCCCAACTCCGCCCGCAAGATTACCGGCCTCATTTTAGATACGCTTTCCCGGCTGGAGAGGTTCCCGCTGTCCGGCCATGTCCCGCAGGACAGGGAACTGCGTAACGGCGGCTACCGTCTGGTGATTGCCGGGAAGTATATCTGTGTTTACCGGCTGATTGCGGATACGGTGTTTGTTTGCCACATCGCACACGGCGCCAGCAACTATCCAACGACATTCAAACGGCTGTTGAAAGAAGAAAATCAATCCAGGTTTTGAAAACCAGATTGCGGCACCCGGGACTTACCCCAGGTGCCGCAATTTTACATCACCCCAGGCCGCGTCGAAGCTGACGGAGGCCAGCTTCTGGTCCCGCTGGACGCAGTAGATGGGCAGCTGCCGCTGGGAAGCCGAGGCGTCCACGGCGGCGGGGTAGTTGATCACATAAAACATCAGGCAGACAGCGGCGGCGCAAGCAGCCAGAGACAGGGCCCTTCGGCGGATCAGGAATGTTTTCATGGTAATTCGCCTCCCAAAAATACGCATTGGTCAGCACCAATATATGCCCCCGCCGGGCGGGGCATGCCCCTCCAGCGCCCGGAAGCCATGCTTCCGGGCGCTGTCTCACTCCGATTCAAAGGGATGCGGCCCCTCTATTTCCGCCCCGAGCGGTAGATCGCCCCATTCTGCGCCTCGATCCCGTTTCGGGCCAGCAGGTCCTCCACCGTGACAAAGCAGTAGCCCTTCCCCAGCAGGGCGTCCACGATCTGCACCGCCGCGTCCACCGAGCTGCTGTACAGGTCGTGCATGAGGATGATGTCCCCGTCCTGGACGTGCTCCACCACCCCGGCCACGATCCGCCCCACGTCCTGGTCCTTCCAGTCCTCCGGGTCCACCGACCACAGGACGATGGGGCTGTCCGCCCACTGCCGGGCGGCCTCGTCGGTGATCCCATAGGGGGGCCGGAGCCAGAACTCCCCCTCGCCCAGGATGTCCAGGAGAAGGCTGCGGGTCTTGCCCACCTGCAGGTCGAAGTCCTCCCTTGACAGGCCGGTGACCTCCACGTGGTCGTAGGTGTGCACCCCGATCTGATGGCCTTCCGCCGCCATTCGCCGCACCAGGTCCTCGTTGCCCGGGATGCGGTGACCCAGGAGGAAGAAGGTGGCGGGCACCTCACGCAGGGCCAGCTCGTCCAGCAGCCGCCCGGTGGTGGAGGAGCGCGGCCCGTCGTCAAAGGTGAGGGCCACCACCGGCATGTCCGTCTCCACCTCCACCTGGGCGGGGGCGGAGGCGGGGGCGCCCGTCTCCGGCACAGAGGCCGGCACCGCCAGCATAAAGCACACCACCAATAAGACCCAGCTCACCCAGGGCGCTCCGCTGTCCCGCACCTGTTCCACCCCCGCCCATCGTTCGTTTCCATTCGTCAGTATGTGACGGCAGCGGGCGTTTGTTGCGGTGAAATTTTTGTCAATGGCCGGCATCTTTCCCTCCTAAAAATAGGGCTTGTGCAGGCAAGCACTTCCCTCGTGGAAGCTGAATGGAAAGTTCTGACCGGCAATGATAAATCAAGGTCGGGTGAGCTTACAAATAATCTCTTATCTAGGCCATGTTTGAAAAATGTCAATATGCCCAAAGGGCGGGTCTTTTTCCGCCATGCTGCGTTGATTGTCCTTGCACTACACAACGTATGGCCGTGTGACTGCATCAAACCGCTTTGCCTGGCAAAAACCTTCGCCGCCGGGCACGTTTCCAATTTTCAAGCAAGGCCCAGGCCCGGAAGATGATACATAGGGGGATTTCCGTTGTTTAGCTTTCTGTTGCGACAAATCACCGGATCGTTTGGGATCTTTTTCCGCACCATCCGAGCCTTTTTCACCCGGCAGGTGACCCGGATAGGGGCCTATGGGCGCCGGATCACCAACGTCTCCCGGTATGCCACCAAGGTGGCCTCCACCTCTTTCCAGGGGGCGGCCACGGCGGTGAAGAAGCCCACCAAGCGGGAGGACTACATCGAGACTCAGCGTCTGTTTGTGTCCAAGTCCTTTCTGATCCTGCTGGCGGTGGGGCTGGTGGTGGCCGCCCTGCTGATCTACTTTGTGGTGTGGCCCTTCCTCCTCAGCCATTTCTTTACCGCCCACTTCTGGCAGGAGGACGGGGATCTGGACAGCTGGTCGGGCCGGGTGGTGGTCTACTACGACGAGGCCAAGGAGAACCCCATGTACAGCGGGACCCTGGAGGACGGCCTGCTCCAGGGCCAGGGCCGGGAGTATGACGAGGACGGCCTGCTCATCTACGAGGGCAATTTTGTGGACGGGGTGCGCAGCGGCGCCGGCTCCTGCTATGAGGGCGGCGTGCTGGTCTATGAGGGGGAGTTTGCCAACGGCCTGTACGAGGGCATGGGGAGCTTGTATGAGGACGGCGCCCTGGCCTACCGGGGGAACTTTGCGGCCGGCCTCCAGGAGGGGGACGGCACCGCCTACTACCCCAGCGGCGAGCGGGCCTACACCGGTTCCTTTGCCCAGGGCCTCTACGAGGGGGAGGGCACCGCGTACCGGGAGAACGGGGACGTGCTCTACCGGGGCTCCTTCGCCCAGGGACTCTACGACGGCAGCGGCACCCTCTACCTGGAGGACGGCGATCAGATCCGGGGGGAGTTTGCCGCCGGACAGCCGGACGGCTCCATCCAGTGGTACCAGGACGGCAAGCTGTGGTACGAGGGCGGCCTGACCGAGCTGGCCGTGGACGGCTACGGCACCCTCTACGCCGAGAGCGGAGATGTGATCTATGCCGGCGAGTTCAGCCGGGGCACTCTGGACGGGGCGTGGCTGCTGGGCCTCACCGCCGGGGAGCTGCGGGAGGCCTTTGGGGAGGCCGAGCTCACCGAGACCGACCGGGGGGACAGCTTCCTGATCGTCAATCAGGAGCTGGGCCTCACCGCCCTGTGTAGCTATCAGCAGGGGGAGAGCGAGTCCCAGGTGTACCGCCTCTGGCTCGCCCCGGAGGAGGACTCCCCCCACCGGGAGTTGATCCCCTGGGAAAGCCTGAGCGAGGCCGACCTGTGGGCGGCCCAGGACCAGGAGGAGACCCCCCAGGTGACCCGGGCCCAGGGGGCGGCCTACCAGGCGGACGGCACCGTGGGAGGCGACTGGTTCCAGAGCCAGTACCGCTATGAGAGCTGCGCCATGGTGCTGCTCAGCCAGGAGGAGGACGGCGCGCCCGAGGAGATCAGCTGGAGCCGGGACATGACCCTGCCCGACGGAACCGTGGTGGACGAGTCGGTGTCCCAGGCCCAGGAGCGGCTGGACTCCCTGCTGGCCGCCCTGGAGGCGGCTCCTCCGGCGGAAGCGGCAGCTCCGGCACCTCCGGACTGGGGGATGTGGAGCGGCTGGTGGGACTGATGCTCACCGTGGACGACGGTCAGGAGCTGGTGGACGCGCTGACCGACTACTACATGTACCGGGAGATGACCGCCGCTCTGGAGGGCAGCCAGCCCATGCTGGAGCAGAACCTGGCCTCCGCCCAGACCCAGCTGCAGCGGGGGACCGGCACCCAGGAGGCGGTGGACAGCGCCCAGGCCCAGCTGGACGAGCTGGACCGGCAGCTGGCCCAGTACCAGACCGGCCAGGAGCAGGCGCGGCTGACCATCCAGGAGCTGTGCAAGCTGGACCCGGAGGACTATGACCTGCAGAAGGTGCTGATCACCTTTGACCCGGTGGAGCTGGACGCCTCCGCCCTGGTGACGGCGGCGGTGGAGTACGCCCAGGCGGCCGCCGCCGGGCAGTATGAGGTGGATACCGCCGCCCTGGAGCGGCAGGTCAAGTCGGCGGTGCTGGATCTGAGCATGGCCTATGAGTCCATCCGGTCCGCCCGGGAGAGCGTGACCCAGGCCGCCTCCGAAGTGGAGACCCAGACCCAGGCATATGCCACCGGCTCCGGCACCAAGGAGGCGCTGTACAGCGCCCAGTGCGCCCAGAACGAGGCGGCCGCCGGTCTGTGTCAGGCCATCGGGACCTTTACCAAGCAGGCCAACCAGCTCAACACCCTGTCGGGGGGCTGGATCGCGGAGACCTATGACTGGATGCCGGACACCTTCGGGACGCTGTTCCAGAGCGAGATCCTCCGGGGACAGGAGGCCGCCCAGGCGGCCCAGGAGGAGCGGGAGCAGCAGGAGCAGGAGGCCGCCCAGGCCATCCAGGAGGAGCAGGCCCAGCAGGAGGAGCAACAGCAGCAGGAGGAACAGACCGCCCAGACGGAGCCGGCGGCCTGAGAGATAACAGCATGATTTCGGAAAGGAGTGGGGTGCTATGGCGGACTATACCGCGCTGGTGGAGGCGGGCAGCTCCCTGGTAGAGCTGCTGCGGGACAATCTGACGCCGGAGCCCATCAGCAACCGGGAGCTCATTGCCCTGTGTTCTCCCCATGAGAGCGAGAACAACCAGCTGACCCTCTACCTCTACCAGGTGGAGGAGGACACCCAGGGGGTGGAGAGCGGCTACTACCAGGTGGGGCAGAATACCGAGCGGCTGCGGCCCACCCGGTACAACCTGCGCTTTCTGGTGACGGCCCACTCCAAGGCCCCGGTGCAGCTGCGGGAGGCCGACCAGTACCGTATGGTCGGGGCCGCCCTCCAGGTGCTCAAAGACCACCCGGTGATCGACGCCCAGTATCTGAGCGGTTCCCTGGCGGAGCAGAACGCCACGGTCCGGGTGGTGCTGGAGAAAACGCCCCAGGACCAGCTGCTGAAGATCTGGAACAACACCTCCACCGCCTATAAGCTGTCCTTTGTGGTGCTGCTCACCGGGGTGGAGATCGACTCCCGTCGGGAGCGCCGGTTCAGCCGGGTCACCGACATCACCATTTCCACAGGGCACAAGGCCCGGGAGGAGAAAGCATGATCCGAATTCACGTCAGCGCCGTGTGCCGGGTACGGGACGGGTTTACCGGAAAAATTCTGGAGGGTTCCCGCCTGCAGTGCGATCTGGACGGGGCCCGGTGCCGCCCCACGGCAAAGCCGGGGGGGTATCTGGTGCTCACCGACCTGCCCGCCGGGCCCCCCCGCCTGTCCCTGCGCTGCCCCGGCTATCAGGAGGAGTGGGTGGAATTTTCCGCCGGAAGGGACACCCAGGAGCTGGATGTGACCATGAAGCCGGGAAGGGGCTATCCCCTCCAGCGGGACATGATCCGGCTGACCCTGACGGTGACGGAGGGGGGCGCGCCCGCCGCCGGGCGGATTCTGTGGCTGGCCGCCCCCGGGCAGACCGAACTGAAGATCGCCCAGACCAAGGCGGAGGCGGGGAGCGCCAGCCTGCGCCTGTTCGCCAAGGGGGCGGCGGCCCCTGCCGTCCCGGGGACCTACCTGATTGCCGACGGCAAAAACAGCGAGATCGTACTGCTGCGGGCCCTGGAGGGGGAGATGGGGGAGCTTCTCGCCCCCCTGGCCCGCCCCCACAGCCGCAGCCGGTCCCTGCTCCCAGCCCAGCGGTACCACACCGACGGGGAGGGGGTGCTCACCGCCGCCTTCCGGGAGCCCTGCGCCGTGGAGGTGTGCGGCCCGGAGGGGGAGCTTCTGGCCGGCCTGGAGCTGACCCAGGGGGAGAACCATCACACCATCCAGCTTTGAGAGGAGCGTACCATGGCAAATCCAGTTGTCCAAACGGCGACATGCCCCTGCAGCTTCGGGGCGGCCCCCGCCGTCCTGACGGTGACCAGCCAGCAGACGGTGTTCATCTGCAAGATGCTGGCGGCCACCATCCAGGATGGAGCGCCCGTCAGCAACGTGCCCACCTTCGGCATGTGCTCCAACCCGGCCAACCCCACCGTGGCGTCGGCCACCGCGGCGGCCATGGGGGTGCTCACCCCCATGCCCTGCGTCCCCGCCACGGTGGCCTGGGCCCCGGGCTGTCCCACGGTGACGGTGTGCAAGCGGCCGCTGCTGAACAGCACCAGCAAGCTGACCTGTTCCTACGGGGGCGTGATCCAGGTGACCGTGACCCCGGCCATGACGGTGAAGGTGCCGTAAGCGCGGACCGGCGGCAGAGAGGAGGGCTTGGCCATGGAGGAGTACGACCTGCGGGACGTTTCCTATGAAAAACTGAATCGGGGCTATGAGAACCAGTGGGAGCTGATGGACGACCTGTTCGCCTGGCTGGACCTGCGCATCTACTTCTTCTACGAGCACCACCAGTGGCTGGGCCCCAAGAACGACATGCGGAACATGATGGGGCTGGTGGTCAGCCGGGAGGAGTTTGAGCACAACCTGGTGAAGGCGGCCCAGCTGGGGCTGGCCGCCCAGCTGGACGGGGAGGAGGCCGCCCAGATGGAGTCCTCCCAGGTGACCATCCGGGCCCGGCTGGAGCGGACGAGGGAGGAGTTTCCTCTGCTGCGCGTGTTCCGGGAGCTGGGGCTGGAGGAGTTTGAAGAGGACTGCCTGGTGCTCGCCTACGCCGCCGCCCTGGATCAGAAGTATGAGAAGCTGCTGGCCTACCTTCAGGACGACATCACCCAGAAGGTCCCCACCACCGCCCTGGCGGTCCAGCTGTTCCTCCCCCTGGAGCGGACCATGGAGGAGTACCTGTCCCGCTTTGCCCGCCGGGACAAGTTTACCAGCCTCTTTGACCGGGAGCGCCTGGCGGCCGGGCAGCTGGTGCTGCGCCCCTCGGTGCTGGAGTTTCTCAGCACCGGGACGGTGGCCCCCATGCCCGGACTGCGGATCTTTGACGGGGCGGGGGAGGCCCCTTCCGGCCCCCTGGTCATCGGCCAGGAGGCGGCCCGCCGCCTGGACCTGCTGTTCCGGGAGCCGGGGGAGCGGGTCATCTGCCTCACAGGGGGGCCGGGCACGGGCAAGCGCTTTCAGGTGGAGCACCTGATGGCGCGGGAAAAACAGCGCTGCGTGTTTGTCTCCCTGGACGGGGAGCGGCCGGAGGAGCTGGCCCAGGAGGGGGTGCTGGTGGCCCGGCTGACGGGGGCCTGCCTGTGCGTGTCCCACATGGAGCGGACGGACGCCGAGGGGAAGCTGCTCCCGGCGGAGGAGAAACTGATCCAGGGAATCCTGGACCAGGAGCCCGCCCATGAGAAGCTCTTTCTCCTGTCCCAGCTGCCCATCCGGGCCCGCCTGAGCCGCCTGACGGTGGAGCTGGAGGTGCCCGACCCCACGGAGGAGGAGCGCATCGCCCTGTTTCAGGCTTTCCTGGGGGAGGCGGAGCTGGGAGACGGCCTGACCGTGGAGGAGCTGGCCGCCAAATTCCGGTTCTCCCCCCGGCAGATTGAGCTGGCCTGCCGGCAGGCGGCGGGCTTGACCAAACTCAGAGGGGAGGGGGCCATCTCCAGCCGGGAGATGCACCAGTGCTGCTACCGGCAGGTGGTCCACAAGCTGGGAGATCTGGCCAGCCGGGTGCGCCCCGCCTTCCACTGGGACGACGTGGTGATGCCGGAGGACCAGAAAAAACTCCTCCAGCACGCCTGCGGACACATCAAATTTCAGCACCAGGTCTACTACGGCTGGGGGTTCGACCGGAAGATCGCCTACGGGCGCGGGCTGTCCATCCTGTTCGCCGGGGCCCCGGGCACCGGAAAGACCATGTGCGCCCAGGTGATCGCCAATGAGCTGAACATGGAGATGTATAAAATCAACATCTCCCAGATCGTCAGCAAGTACATCGGGGAGACGGAGAAAAACCTCCAGGCGGTGTTTACCGAGGCCAAGCGCTCCAACTGCGTCCTCTTCTTCGACGAGTGCGACGCCCTTTTCGGCAAGCGCAGCGAGGTGAAGGACGCCCACGACCGAAACGCCAACGTGGAGGTGGCCTACCTCCTCCAGCAGATCGAGGAGTACGACGGGGTGTGCATCCTGGCCACCAACCTGATCGGCAACATCGACGAGGCCTTCATGCGGCGCATCACCTATGTGGTCCGCTTCCCCTTCCCGGACGCGGCCATGCGGGAGGAGATCTACCGCCGCACCATCCCCCAGCAGGCCCCCCTGTCCGACGACATCGACTGGGCCTTCCTGGCGGAGAAGTTCGAGCTGTCCGGCGGACACATCAAGAATATCGTCCTCTCCGCCGCCTTTCTGGCGGCCCTGGAGGGGCAGAGCATCGGAATGTCCCACCTGCTGCGTTCTGCGGTGGGAGAGATGAAGAAAAATGAGATCGTAGTGGTCCGGGAGGAGCTGCGGGAGTACGCGGACCTGCTGGACGGCTGAACCGGCCTCGACCTGACGGGGCCTGCAGGAACGGAAACGAGGTGGACCGCCCTTGAAACGGAATACAAGCTTTACCCTGGGGAAAAAGCTGCTGCTGATGGTGCTGCTGGTGAGCCTGATTTTAAGCGCCGCCGCTTTGGCCGCAAGCTACCATGTCTATTTCCGAGACACCAGGGCCCTCTATGGCCAGTTTGGCGAGAGCATCGCCCGAACCTTTGCCAGCCAGCTGGACCCGGAGGAGCTGGAGGGCTATGCCCGGGGCGGATCGGAGGACGAGCGGTATGCGGAGCTCCGGGACGCTCTGGTGGCTGCGGCCAGAGAGGGAGGCGTGGCCCGCCTGGATGTGGTGCGCCCCCAGGAGAACGGAGCGCTGGTTTTGTTCAGCACCGGCGAGGCGGACACGGAGGGGACCGCCTCTCTGGGGGATGTCCGGCCGCTGGAGGGCTCCCTGGCAGGGGCGCTGGACGACATGCGCGCCGGCGGGACCGTGGACCCGGTGACCTGGCAGGACGGGGAGCTGGGCTGGAGGATGATGACGGCCGCCCCGGTGTACCGGACGGACGGCACCGCCTGCGCCTACGTGGTGGCGGAGCTGGACATGGAGCCGGCGGTCCAGGCTCAGCGGGATTTCCTGCTGGGGACCGGCGTACTGCTGGCGGTGCTGGCGGCGGTGCTGATCGCGGCGTACATGCTGGTGATCCGGCGCAGCTTCATTCAGCCCATCCGGCTTCTGACCAAGGCGGCCCAGGACTATGAGGGGGGCGAGGACAAGTCCACCTTTACCAAGGTGAAGATCAAGAGCCACGACGAGCTGCGCACCCTCTCCGACGCCTTCCGGATGATGCTGGTGGAGATCGACCTGAACAACTTTGAGCAGAAGGAACTGGCCGTCCGGGAGCAGAAGCTGGAGATCGAGCTGCAGCTGGCCAACGAGCTCAACAGCTCCATGCTCCCCAAGGAGCTGCCCCGGCGGGAGCAGGGGTATGAGTTTGCCGTCCGGGGTCTGCTGTGCTCCGGCCGGGAGGTGGAGTACGACTTCTACGACTACTTCATGCTGGATCAGGACCGCCTGTGCGTGATCATCGGGGCGGTGCCGGGGGAGGGGATTCCCCAGGCCCTCTACACGGTCATGGCCCAGACGGCCATCAAGAGCCAGCTGCGCTCCGGCCTCCCGCTGGCGGCGGCCATGACGGCGGCCAACAGCCAGCTCCACGAGATGAGCGGCACCTTCGTGCTCCACGCCCTGGTGGGGGTGCTGGACGGCATGACAGGGAAATTTTCCTGTATCAACGCCGGGCAGGAGGTCCCCCTGCTGATGCGGAGCCAGGACCGGTACGAGTGGGTCCAGGCCCCACCCTACGCTCCGCTGGGACAGAATGAGAATGTGGTCTACCAGGTGCTGGAGCTGGAGCTGCACCAGGGGGACCGGATGTTCTTCCACACCCGGGGCCTGGGGGAGATCCAGAACGAGCAGGGCAGGGCCTTTTCCGAGGAGCAGCTCCGGGCGGCCCTGAACCTCAGCGAGAGCCGCGGCCTGGACCTGGAGCGGCAGCTGGAATTTGTCCGGGACGAGGCGGCGGCCTACTCCAGCCGGGTGCAGGTGGACGGCTATGCCATGCTGACGCTGGAGTACCGCCGGCGGGACCGGGCCATGGCCCACTGCGTGCTCACCGCCGGTCCGGAGGGGGAGCAGAAGCTGCTGGACTTCCTCCGGGGCCAGCTGAAGGCCAACGGCTTTACCGGCCGCCGCCTGGCGGAGGCGGCGGTGCTGGCCGACGAGCTGTTTGTCCTGTGCTGCCAGCAGGCGGAGCCGGACGCCCGCTTTTTGGCCCAGTGCGCCATGCCGGAGGGAGAGAATCTGATGGTGCTCCGGCTGAAGGGGCCCATGGGGGCAAAAGACCCCCTGAAGTCTGCGCAGGGGGATTCCGCGGCCCGGGCGGCGGAGTATGTGGTCCAAAATACCCAGCGGGTGACCTTTGAGAGCCGGGACAGCATGGACGTGATCACCGTGACAAAACAGCTGGAGGCGGAGCCCTCCGGGGGGACAGCCGGAAAACACCAGGCGAGGAGATGAAGTTATGGCGGAACAATACTTTCCGGCGAAGCTGGACCAGATGGAGCCGGTGCAGAGGTTTGTCCTGGATCAGCTGAGGGGGATTCCCTACACAGAGCGGACCCGGGCGCAGCTGGACGTGGCGGTGGAGGAGATCTTTGTCAACATCGCCCACTACGCATATCCCCCGGATCAGCCGGGGTGGGCCCTGATTCGCTGTCAGGTGGAGCAGGACCCGCTGCGGATTCAGATTCAGTTTGTGGATGGCGGCGTCCCGTTCAACCCCCTGGCCAAAAAGGATGCGGATATCACCCTGTCCGCAGAGGAGCGGAATATTGGAGGGCTTGGGATTTTGATGGTGAAGCGCTCCATGGACGCGGTGGACTATGCGTACTCAGGCGGAAAGAACATTCTGACGATTACAAAGCACCTTTGAATCCAAAGCGGCGGCACAGTTGACAAAATATGAGAATTCCGATAAAGTGATATATTAGGAGAATATACACTTGCGGCACTTGCCGCGCAAAATCAGGAAATGAGGTAAAGTACAATGACGATCACAACTACCCGGAACGGCAGCGCTCTGACTCTTCAGCTGGAGGGCCGGCTGGACACGACGACCTCGCCCCAGCTGGAGGCGGAGCTGTCCGCATCTTTGGACGGAGTGAAGCAGCTGACTCTGGACCTGCAGCAGCTGGCCTATCTCTCTTCGGCGGGATTGCGGGTGATCCTGGGCGCCCAGAAGCGGATGAACAAGCAGGGACAAATGGTAGTGCGCCATGTGAACGAGACCATCATGGAAGTCTTTGAAGTGACAGGATTTGTGGATATTTTGACGATTGAGGCATGACGTATGTTGGACTGTACACAGTGGCAGTGCCGGCCGGTTCAGTTGGAGGACCGGTCGGCCGTTGAGGCCATACGGGCCCGGGCGGGGCATGTGCTCAGCGCACACGCGTTTCCTTCTTTATATTTATGGCAGAAGAATATGGGGTTATCGCTGTATTTGCAGCAGGACTTCTTTTCAGTGAAGATTGATAGTCGGGGAGACAACGTGTGGTTTTTCCCTTGCGGAAATGAGGAAGGTGTTCATAGCTTTATTCAGAGTGGTATGGACACTCTCAATTTTTCCTTGTGCTACTTAAGAACTTGCGATGCAGAATGGCTTTTGGAACGGTTCCCGGATATGTGGGAGGTGTACAGAGAGGAGAACTCAGACGAATATATTTGTAAAATTTCCGACTATCTATCCATGGAAGGCGGCAAATACTCCGAGCTTCGAAAGAAAATTCGACATCTGGAACGAATGTACCAGGCCGAAACAAAGGAGATATCTGAGGCTACCCTTGGAGATGCTTACGAAGTTTTGAAGCAGTGGCGTGAGGTTCAGCATCATGTCGGTGATAAAGATGTAGAGGATACGGACGTCAGTGAGATTGCGCTGCAAAACCGAGAAGCGCTCTCCCTGGTTGGAAGTATTCTGTATCTGGATGGAAAGCCGATTGCACTCTATGCGGGATTTCCGCTTGATTCTGAGACGATAGATGTGCTGATTGGGAAATGTGTCCCGGAGGCGCCAAATTACACTGTATATCTTGCCATGCGGGAATTTTTGCGGCAGAATCAAGGCAGCTATCTTTACTGTAATTTGGAGGAAGATTTGGGGATTCCGGGGATTCGAATGGTAAAGCAGAAAATGAGGCCGATGATGAAGCATGAGATATGGAATGCAAGACGAAAGTGAGAGATGACAAGTGCCGGATTTAATCCCACAGCGGAAAGAGGTTCCGGGATGAAGGAATCTGCATTTACAAAAAAGATTTTTTACCGGTTCTTTTTTCCGGCAGTAGCTGCTTCAGTGTGTCTGGGGCTGGCAAATTTGGCGGATGCCCTGTGCGTGGGGATGATGCTGGGCGAATCGGCTCTGGCGGCCATCAGTCTGGTATCGCCTATCTACATGGTGTTCAACGTGTTGGATCTGGGAATCGCCATCGGCGGCTCTGTGACATTTGCCCGGCTGATGGGCGAGGGCAAAGCGAAGCGGGCGGTGGAGGTATTCCGGCAGATGCTGATACTGGCTCTGGCCGTCGGGATCGGCCTTGCGGTGCTGGGAGAGATTTTCCTGGAGCCGATCCTGCGGCTGCTGGGGACCGATCCCTCTCAGGGGGACGTCTATACCATGACGCGGGACTACGTCGCCCGGCTGCTTGCCGCTACGCCGCTGTTCTTTTTGAATATGCTCTTTTACTACTTCATCCGGTGCGATGATGGGGAGAAGCGGGCCAGCGTGGGACTGGCGGTCTCCAATCTGCTGGATGTGGGGCTGTCCTTTGTATTTGTGCTGGGGCTCGGCATGGGGGTCAACGGCGCGGTGTACTCCACCATTGCGGGAGTGGCTGTGGCGAATTTGATCTATCTGCCTCACTTTTTAAAAAAATCCAATATCCTCAGCCTTCGGTTGACGCGGCCGGAGCCGGGGACCATGTTCCAGTGCTATCGGACCGGCTTCTCCAGCTCCTCCCAGTATATTTGGCAGTTTCTGTTCTTCCTGATCATCAACAATCTGCTGATCAGCCGGCACGGGGAGAGCGGCCTTGCGGTGTTCAATGTGGTGCTCAATATCTCCTATCTGGTGGTGGGCCTGTTCGACGGCGTGGGGGCCACCATTCAGCCCCTGGCGGCCACCTTTCACGGGGAGCGCAACAAAAAGGCGGAGCGGGATACCCTGCACTTGGCGCTGAAATGGGGCGGAGCCCTGGGATTGGTGCTGCTGGCTGTGCTGGCAGTGTTCGCTCCCCAGGTGGCCGCATTGTTCGGCCTCTCCCAGGAGATGATCGGGATGGGCACTCTGGCCCTGCGCTGCTACTGTGCGGCCGGCGTGGGTGTGGGGGTAAGCATACTCCTGTCTGCCTACTGGCAGTCGGTGGGAAAAGAGCGGCAGACCATGGTGCTCACCTTTCTGCGCTCTTTCGCGGTTTATCTCCTCTTTGCCGTCCCGCTGGCCTTTGGCCCTCTGAGTTTCTTCTGGGTGGTGTATCCGGCCACGGAGTATCTCTCGCTGGCCATTGTGGGGATTTGGCGAGTGTCGGTGAATTGGAGAAAGGCCATCCAGATCACGGATCTGGACGAGGCGCCGATCTTTCACCGGATGCTCCAGCAGGATACCCGGGAACTGGCCGGACTGCTGGAGGAGTGCGAGGAGTTCTGCGCCGACCAGGGGGCCAGCATGCAGCAGACCTTTTTTGTCACCATGGCGGTGGAGGAGATGAGCCAGGCCATCTTTACCCACGCCCAGGACTCGGGGCGCAGCGGGATCTATATCCAGATCACCCTGTTTCAGTCGGAGCCCGGGGTATTTGATCTCCACATCCGGGACAACGCCCTGGCGTTTGACCCGTTTTCCCTGCGGACCACCAAGATCTCGGAGGCGGACAGCGAGGAGCTGGCCATGGACAGTATGGGGGTGCTCATGGTAAAGAAGAAGGCGAAGGAGTTCTATTACCGGCACTTTCAGGGGTTCAACACTCTGCTGGTGCGGATTTGAGAGGATGGTTTTATGGTTGTTGCAGGAGAACCGTGGATGATCCCCGCCCTCAGCCGGATCTGGGAGATCTGTTTTGGGGACAGTCCGGAGTATATCCGGTTTTTTATGGAGCGGAGATTCCCAACTTCTCAGTCCTTTGTGTGGCTGGAGCAGGGGGAGCCGGTGGGAGTTGCCTATCTGCTGCCTTGTATGATTGGAGGGCATCAAGCTTATTATGGATACGCAATCGGAGTACATCCAAGTGTACAACGGAGAGGAATTTGTGCTGAACTTCTAAAAAATGCAGAGCATTTTTGTAATCAGCATGAGGCAATTTTTTTCCTGGTGCCTCGTCCTGGGATTGAAAACTATTACATCAAACGTGGTTTTCAGCCCGCATTTTACTACAATGTAAAGCAGATCATTCCCCAGCGGATATCCACTGAGAAGTTGGTAATTGAGAACGCATCTTCAGAGGAATATCTGTTCCTGAGGGATCGTTGCTTTCAAAGTCACGGCTATGTTTCATGGAGCTTAAATGCCGTGACCTATGCGCTGGAGGAACAGCGATTGTGCGGTGGGTTTGCTCATGTATTGTATTGGGGTGGGGAGAGGTATCTTTTATTTGGCAATAAAGAGGGAGAGATGCTTCATCTGAGGGAGTCCACTCTTGCGGTGGACATGGCAGAGAAGCTTTCGCCTTGGCTATGTAATTTTTATAATGTATCAGAGATTATGGTGGAATATCCATCGCCTTCTAGTGAGAAAGGTATCCCTAGGGGATGTTGCTATGATTTTACTCTGCACATTCCGGGATGGTTGGCGTTGGACCTGACATGAGCTGTGATGTGGAAAGGAGCCGGAGTATGAAGATATCTCTGCGTGCGAAAGCAGTAGTTGGAATCATATGCATGAGCCTGATTATCAGTGCTACTGCGATCGCATTGTCTTATCGTACCTATGCCAATACAATGGATGAGCATTATCAAAAGATGTGTTTAGACCTGGCGGAAAGTGCGATTGCCATGTTGGATTCTGAAAAGATGAAGCATTATGCAGAAACAATGGAAAAAGACGAATATTATGATGAGCAGCGAGATATTCTTTGCAGGCTGGTGGAGGCGAATGACTCGGCACTGTATATCTATGTTGCAGTCTCGCCGGGCGGGGGAAGCTTCGAGGAAGGAGACCCTCTGTATGACATCATGGATACAGACCCGATGGTCAAGCCTCCAGAGGAAGAAGTTGCGTATCTGGACGTTGAAGCAGGCGATGATGTAGTATTTATCAGTCAGACGGAGGAATTTGGCTGGCTTTGTACTGCATTGGTCTGGATGTACGACGAGACCGGCGACACTTATGCGTTTATGAACGTGGACAT
>ERZ779866.2633-NODE-2633-length-15770-cov-4.240471_pt1 | contig 15770 bp, 15 predicted proteins | sample MGYA00511248_ERZ779866 | MGnify/ENA primary metagenome ERZ779866 (study PRJEB29588, sample SAMEA2155758) | human gut metagenome | biome: human gut; feature: human-associated habitat; material: faeces | place: Denmark | collected 2008/2010 ... | reverse complement strand
GATGCCGTCTTCGTCTTCGGGCGAAGCACCCGAAAGGCTCTCCCATATCGGAGGGCCTTTTTCGTAGGCGTACAATATCCAGATCAGTTATTCAGTCGCCGCATTATGTCCCTGACAGCTCTAATTTTGGTTTTGACCGCTGCGTTGGTGCACGCCACTTGGAATTATTTTCTCAAAAAAGCCAATGCGGGACGTCCTTTTTGGTTGTTGGTTTATCTCATCACCGCTGTCATTACTGTCCCGGCACTTTTCATCTATGATCCCGATTCTCTTAAAAACATTACCCCGGTCGGCTGGTTTGTGATTGCGCTTTCCGCACCGATTCACGTCATTTATGGGCAAGTACTTCAAATCGGTTATAAAAAATCCGATTACTCGATTGTTTATCCCACTGCACGCGGTACCGGTCCTTTGATTACTGTTTTAAGCGCCGTGCTGATTTTGGGTGATAGACCGTCTTTTTGGGGAGGAATCGGCATTGTTTTGATTTTGGCAGCCATTGTATTGCTGGCCATGCCTCAGAAACAAGATAAGCAAACTCAACAGCTGCGCATTCGAGCCGGAATCTTTTGGGGGGCTTTAACCGGCTGCTTTATTGCCGGATATTCCTTTTGTGATGCCTGGGCCGTGCAACAATCCACGGGCTTGACTCCTATCAGTTTTTATTTCCCCTCCATTGCGATAAGAACTCTGGTGTTGGCACCCTTTGTCATGATGCATGCGAATTGGAAGCAAGAGTCACGTGAAATTCTGACGACCCCCCGACTGCAAAAGGCCTTGGCGGTTGTTACGGTGGGCTCGCCTTTGGCTTATTTGCTTGTGCTTTATGCGATGACAATGGCACCTTTGTCTTACGTTGCCCCGAGCCGAGAAGTCGGCATGATGATCGGGGTGGTTTTAGGGGGGCTCCTTTTGCGCGAACGCTTATCGCTGACTCGCTTAATTGGAGTGATTGGCATGACCCTTGGTGTGATTCTTGTCGGTCTGGAAGGTTAACCGTTTTTCGTGTCAGAAAAAACGTATAATCAACACGTTTTTGATGGATGGAATGAAAAGATATGCAAGAACAACAAACGAATTTGGCTCCGGAACCGATTCACTTCACCGATGCGGCTGTCGCTAAAGTTAAAAGCCTGATTGAGGAAGAAGGCAACGACAAGCTGAAGCTTCGTGTGTTTGTCCAGGGCGGCGGCTGCGCCGGTTTCCAATACGGTTTTCAATTTGATGAAAACGAAAACGAAGATGATGCCAAGATGGTCAAGGACGGCGTGACGCTCCTGATCGATTCTTTGAGCTATCAATATTTGGTTGGTGCTGAAATCGACTTTAAAGAAGATTTAACCGGCGCTCAGTTTGTCATTCGCAATCCCAATGCGGTGACGACTTGCGGTTGCGGCTCTTCTTTCTCTGTTTAGCCTGCCGGATAAAGCGCACCCAATATACGCTCGCCTCGAGCGCGCGTCACAGCCGGGAGATTCCCGGCTTTTTTATTGATAAAACGATAGGCAAGCCAGGCAAAGGCCATCGACTCCACGTGCATCGGATCAACGCCTAAGACAGCCGTACTCTGAACACTGTAGGGCCCTTTGCGGAGCTCTTCGATCAAAAGCGGATTGAGTGCTCCGCCCCCGCAGACAAAGAGTTCTTTCGTGTCGGGCTGAGTGCGTTCTACAGATGACAAAATCGTTTGAGCGGTGAGCGTTGCCAGCGTTCTCTGAACATCTTCCGGCGGTAGTGACGCCAGAGATGGGAAGCGTTTTAAGAGCCACGATTCATTGAAATATTCCCGACCGGTACTCTTCGGAGGCTTTCGCGAAAAATAGGGATCTGACAGGCACGCCTGAAGTAACTCAGCGTTGAGAGTTCCCTTTCTTGCCCAGCGGGCATCTTCATCGAAAAGCAGTCCGCAATGCTTCTGCACCCAGGTATCCATCAGAGTGTTGCCGGGGCCGCAGTCAAACCCGGAGACTTTCTCGCCATTTAAGAGGGTGACATTGGCAATACCGCCGATATTGACAATCGCCCGAAGGGCGGGGCCAGAAAATATGTTGGCATGAAAAGCAGGCACAAGGGGCGCTCCTTCGCCGCCAGCTGCCATATCGCGGCTTCTGAAATCGGCAATGACATCGATGCCGGTGAGCTCGGCAATGAGTGCCGGGTTATTGAGCTGAACTGTAAATCCCAGGTGGGGATAGTGTCTGATTGTCTGACCATGCACGCCGATCGCGGCGATCTCTGAACTTTGGCAGTGCATGGTATCTAAGAGCTTCTGTACCAATTGGGCGTAAAAGCGTGCCAATTGAAGAGCAACTTGTCCGCTGCGGGTGATTTCATCGGCCCCCGGTGTTAATAAATCCAGGAGTGATTTTCTCAGAGAAATCGGATACGGCAGATAAGCATGAGCTAAAAAAACAATTTGTTCATGACTTAAGCGACAGGCAACGGCATCGGCTCCGTCAAGGCTGGTGCCGGACATGAGACCAATAAAGATATCGGATTTCTTTTGCATTGCAGTTAAGACTGGGGTTGCTCAGCAGTGTGCTCTTGTGCCAAAGCTTCCTTGGCCGGCAACGGTTTGACCGATTGAATGCGGTTGAGCATTGCCAGACGAGTGGTCAGCGGCTGTGCGGAAGCCAAGAGCTTCTGACGCTCTTCTGTCGTTAAGCGATCTTTATCCGGAATGCTCGTTTTCAAAGGATTGACCTGGCGATTGTTAACACGCAGTTCGTAGTGTAAATGCGGTCCCGTGGCTAAGCCCGTCGATCCGACAAAGCCGATAACCTGACCGCGTTTGACCTTTGTACCTACTTTCATACCCTCGGCAAAACGAGTCATGTGACCGTAAAGGGTAGTACGAGAGGCATCGTGTTTGATCATGAGGTAATTGCCGAAACCGCGTTTATCAAACGAGCGGCGGGAGATAACACCGTCGGCGGCAGCAAAAATCTTATTGCCGCGAGGAGCACCGAAGTCCGTGCCCTGGTGAGGACGAAGGACACCCGTGACCGGATGGCGGCGCATCGGCATGAAACTTGACGTTACCCGTGCACCTTCAACGGGCACCCGGATAAAGGTTGTGCGGTTGGATGTGCCGTCAAGGCTGTAAAAACTGCCGTGGCGGGTACCGTCATCAGCCCAGAAGCTTTCGTACGTTTGACCGTTGTGCGTGACCGACAGTGCCAGAATCTTTCCGTTTCTGACAAAGTCGCCTTCAAGGAATTGTCGTTCGTAGATCACGCGGAAGTCATCGCCTTTGGTAATCTGAAGACCGTTATTAATCTGCCGCTCGAAAGCAATCGGCATTCTTTCAGCGATTTCTTCAGGAATACCGGCGGCCTTAGCCGACTCAATTAAATTGGTTTCCACCAATCCGGCGCTCATCGCCTGCTGAGTTTCGTAGACAAAGGGGGCAGAATTGATAACAAAGCGTTCACCGCGCCGGGTGATTGTCACCACGGTATTTTTTTGTTTGGCCGAACGCGGTTCCAAAAAGATTTTTAAGGACTGCGCTTTTTTGTCAGCTGTCACCTTGGCTTGAACATAGACACCTTCCCGAGGAGTGGAAAGGGGTTGAGCGAGTGTTTGACCGCGGATAAAACGCTGCAGTGCGCTGTCTTCAATATTGAGACGCGAAAAAATTGCCCCCAAAGTGTCATTGACGCGAATCATCGTCGTATGGGTCGTCACTGCAGAACGTGTTGTGACAACCGTGATCTGCTCAGCGATGGAAGGCATCGGTAAGGTCGTCGTGATCTGCGTCTGCATGTCTCTGAGCATCTGTTCTTCATCAGAGGGGTAGGCAGTATAGGTGGCGATAGCCACCGAGGCGGGGAAGACACCGAAAATCAAGCCCATCGCCAAGCGTCTGTAGGGGCTTTTAGCGACTTTTTCCCAAGAGTGCGCACAGCCGCGGGCGACAAGGCATAAGCCCTCACCGACGGAGCGTAAATTTTTTGCAAGGATGCTGGGCGCAGACATTGAGAATGTGATTGGTTACAATAAGCCGATACGTAATCTGAAAACGGCACTAATTTTACCCGAATTACTCCGGCCGGCCGATTCAAGATTCCTTTTTTATGTATTTATTTTGTAAAAAAAATCTTATGAGTGAAATTGAAAAGAAATATCCCGTAACCGAAGAAGTTCGGGAAGCGATGGCAACGATTAAGCGCGGCGTCGATACGCTGTTAATTGAAGCCGACTTGGAACAAAAACTGGCCCGCTCTCAGGCAACGGGAACGCCGCTGCGCTGCAAGCTGGGTTTGGACCCCACGGCTCCTGACATTCATATCGGCCACACGGTGGTTTTGAATAAATTGCGTCAGCTGCAGGACTTGGGACATACCGTGATTTTCTTAATCGGCGACTTCACTGCCTCAATCGGTGACCCCTCCGGCCGCAACATCACTCGCCCGCCGCTTTCCCGTGAGCAGATTGAAGTTAACGCAAAGACGTACCTGGATCAGGCAAGCCTCGTGCTCGATCGTGAAAAGACCGAAATCCGCTACAACTCCGAATGGAGTGACAAGATGACGGCAACCGACATGATTAAGCTTGCCTCTCGCTACACGCTGGCCCGGTTGCTTGAACGTGATGACTTTGCCAAGCGTTACGCCGAGCAGGCGCCGATTGCCATGCACGAGCTTCTTTATCCCCTGATGCAGGGTTATGACAGCGTGGCCCTGAAGGCGGATATGGAATTGGGCGGCTCTGACCAACGCTTTAACCTCCTGGTGGGACGTGAATTGCAGCGCCAGTATGATCAGGAACCCCAGTGCATTTTGACGATGCCCTTGTTGGTCGGTTTGGACGGTGTCAACAAAATGAGTAAGTCCAAGCACAACTATATCGGTATTACCGACGCACCCAACGACATGTTCGGCAAGGTGATGAGTATTTCCGATGACTTGATGTGGAATTGGTACGATCTGTTGAGCTTAAAGAGCAATAACGAAATCGCTACGTTAAAGAGCGAATGCGAAAACGGTCGTAATCCCCGTGAAGCCAAGGTGCTTTTAGCCAAGGAAATCGTTGAACGCTTCCATGATAAAAATGCAGCCGATGCGGCGGAAGTTGAGTTTAACAACCGTTTCCGTGCAGGCGAAATGCCCTCTGAAATCCCTGAAGTCAATGTGGCTGCAGGAGACGGAGAGATCGGCATCGGTAAACTCATCAAGGAAGCCGGCATGGTTGCGAGCGTCGGCGAAGCCAATCGCAATGTTGATCAGGGCGGCGTGCGCGTCAATGGTGACCGTGTGACCGACCGCGGTTTGAAATTGAAGGCCGGCACCTACACGATTCAGGTCGGTAAACGCAAATGGGCTAAGGTGACGGTTCATTAATTATTAACCGTGCTGAAGCAGTGGGCCGTGCGAAATAACAAATTTCTCATGGTCCATTTTTGTATGAAGGAAAAATTGAAATGATCGGTTTATTGCAGCGTGTTCAAAGTGCCTCCGTTACGGTTAACGGTCAGGTGATCGGCAGCGCGGGCAAGGGTCTGCTGGTGTTGGTTTGTGCAGAAAAAGGCGATACGGTTGAGCAGTGTGAGAAGTTGGCCAAAAAGGTCCTCGCCTACCGTATTTTTGAAGATGAAAACGGCAAGATGAATAAAAGTCTGTCGGATATTCATGGCGACATTCTTGTTGTTTCTCAATTCACACTGGCAGCCGATACAGCCAAGGGCTTGCGTCCGAGTTTTACGCCGGCAGCTGATCCCGAGACCGGCAAAAAGCTCTATGAATATTTTGTTGAAAAAGTCCGAGAAAGCGGTTTGAGAACCGAAACGGGAGAGTTCGGCGCTTACATGCAGGTTGCGCTTGTCAATGACGGTCCCGTCACTATTTGGTTAAAGTGTTAGTCATTGACAAATCGCGTTTTAAGACCGAATAATTAATCAGGTTTTTCAAAGGAGATTTCCATGAAAATAACCAGTCAAGATTTTGAACACGGTCAATGGATTCCGAGTGAATGCGCTTACGGAAAATTGGTTGACGGTCAATTTGCCCTGGCGGAAAACCTCAATCCACAGCTCTCCTGGAGCGGCATACCCGAAGGCACTCAATCTATTGTTCTCGCCTGCATCGATCCGGATGTACCGACGGATCGAAAAGCTCTCAATGCGGAAGGCGAAATTCCTGCCGATCAACCCCGACGCGACTTTGTGCATTGGCTGATTTGGGATATTGATCCTCAGGTTTGTGAAGTGCAAAAAGGACAAGCCGCCGTTGGCGATGAAAATACCGGCAGACGTTTTGCCAAACCGATCGGGATTGAAGCCATAAATGACTACACATCAGAAAGTCACGTTCATCGCGGCTATGACGGTCCCTGCCCTCCCGGATTTGACGCCCGCATGCACGGTTATGAATTCCGAGTGTTTGCGCTTGATGTAAAGACATTGAGTTTGCCTGACACTGCCCGTTGGGCAGAGGTTCAGCAGCGTATGGCGCCGCACGTATTGGCTGCTGCAACGATACAAGGTATCTATAGCCTTAATCCGAGACTTCAAACCGCTTGATTCTGTGTTTGCGAAAAAAAACGCTAAAGCATCAAACGAGGTGCTTTAGCGTAAGGCGGTTGGTGGAATTTCGAACCTGTCAAAAAACGTATTCAGTCTATTGAGTTACTCGATTAACAAAGGCATCAATGATGCCGGCGGCCCTGGGCAGATTAAACAGCGTATGAGGTGCCTGAGGTAAAAGAACGATAGTGGCATCCTGATGATCTTTGAGGGCGCGGGCTGCGTATCCCAGAGCATCGGGATTGTCCAGGTAACTGTTTTTCTGACTGAAGTAGGGATCTTCGGCACTCATGATATTGAGCACGGGGCAATCAGCTGGAATTTGCGTTCTGTGTTCGACGACGTGATAGTTATTTTCACAGCTCCAGGAAAAAATCATTCGTCCGGCTTCTTTATTTTCAAATTCATTGACAAAGCGTGCGACGCTGACAGCGCCTTCACTGGTGCCGGCAATGACGAATTTTCCGTTAAAGAAGGGAAGTTCTTTTAGGCGAGAAACTGCATAAGAAAGTTCTTCATAGCGCATGCTGTGGACTTGTTCGTACACTTCACGGGCCACAGGCGAAGAGTAGGTGATGCGGTCTTTAACCTGCATGGAGTCAGGGGCCAGAACGGCAAAGCCTTGTTTAGCCAAATGATTAGCGAAGGTACGGGTGGCAGGATTGATGCCGGAGCTGCCGTGAATGAAAAGCACAGTCGCCTTCGGGCTGCATTGTCCGCTAAATTGCTCGAGCGTGCCTTCAAACAATGAGCCATCCGATAGGGGCAGTGCAGCATAGGCCTTTTCAAAAACGGCTTTTAAAGTTTCCGGGGTATGAGAAGTCACGCTTCCCATGATTTTACCAGTCAGAGCGATTGCCATTTTCAATTTCCTTTTCTTATTCAAAAGGGCAGCCTGAAGCTGCCCTTGCACGTAAACAGTTAGAAGAACAGGCCTACGAAAGTAAGCATGACGACGTAACCGACCAAACACGGAATGGCAGTACGCTTAACCATCGTCAGAGGATTCACTTTGGCAAAGCCGGCAACGATAATGATGACACCTGCAACAGGAGACATGGCGCGCAGCATTTCAGCTGCCGTATGCATCATGACCATCATCGAGATGCCGTCAACGCCCATGGCTTGAGCCACGTCAGGAACGATGTGAGCCAAGCTTGTGAAGGCAGCTACGCCGGAGCCCGTCAGCACTGTCACCAAACCGATAATGGCAGAGAGAACCACGCCCATGCCGGTGCTGCTCAAACCGATGCCTTGTGCGGAATCGATCAGCAAATCGACGATACCGACATTTTGAAGACCCTTGGCAAAGAAGGCGGCGACGAAAATTAAGCCGACCGTACTCGTCAGGATGTTGCCCATGCCTTTGAACATCGCAAAAGACAGGTCAAAGGACTCTTTGACATTGCGGCGCATGATAAGGTCGAAAAGGAAAGCAATGAACCAGCAAATGAACATTGCCGTCGGTACGCTCAGAATCACGCTCTTGTAGACCATCTTGTTGAAGATCAACAGTAAGACAATCGGCATGATCGGGAAAAGTGCGTAAAAGGCCGGGGTTTTTTCGAGCGTTTTGCGCTTGTTTTCCAGTTCGCTTAAGTCCGCAACCTCACCGGTTCCTTCTTTTTTGTCGAAGTAGTATTGAACGACAACGTGTGCGATAGCCATGGCGATGATGGTGGGAACGGCCATCGGCAATTGATAGCGGACTAAGTATTCGATCGGTTCAAGATGAACCAATTCAGCGGCAAGGTTGGCGGTACCGGAGGCAGGAGCGTAACCGATTGCCAGTACGCTGGCGACAACCGCAGCGGCAGCAAGCGGTGAGCAGCCCACTCGGATGATAAGCGGATAAACCGTCACGACCATCAACATGGCTAAGCCAGCTGCAGACGTGATGACCAAAGACAGGCAGTGTCCGAAAATGAACACTGCAGCAAGAATCAGGTACGGATTCTTAATGAATGATATCGGTTTGGCGCAAACCGTCACGAAGCGGTCAGAGGCACCGATGGCTTGCATGTAAGTGGCAAAGCCGCCGGAAATCAAGATGATGAAACCGACACCGGCAACCTGAGAGGTACTGATCGATTTCAGCAGTTCAAAAAAGTCAAAACCGATAAAACCGGTGCTTCCCTTTGTCAAAAGGGTGTCCATGCCGCCTAAAAGAGCAAGCAGGTTGAGTAAAAGACCGCCGATAAAAAGCACCATATTGACCTGGTACTTCTTCACAACGGCCCATCCCGTCAGAAATAAAACGATGATGCCTAACCAAGGAATCACGCCACTCATATTTTCCTCCCAGATAGGAATTTCATTACTAACCGACTTTCTTTTTCGGTTATGTCACTGTGTTTGAGATCAAAGTTAATTGTTCGGCATAAGTTACGGCTGTTATTGGCGCATAACAACCTAAAACCGTCCATTTTCCCCGACAGTGTTATGCTCATCGGGATATCAGGATTATCTCGGTGACTGTTTTTTCTGTCTTTGAACCTTGGTACAAGGCGCAGAAAAAATCTAGGTAAAAATGCTTAGTAATGAGGGGGTGTTTTGGGAAAACCCTAAGTTGGAAATGAAGGTCTCGGAAGTTCTCTATGATTGAAAAATGAGGTGAGAGTTTTTACTCTGGTACAGATATGATCGGTTTTTCTCGAAATTTGGCAACGGTACTGCTCGGTTGGGCCCTTTTCGTCATGACTTCATACACGTGGGCTCAGGAACCGGAAGCGGTGCTTTACCTGCCTCAAATCACTGAGCCGCAAGAAAAAGAAATTCTTCATATCGGTGTCGTGGCTTCGGACACTTCAGAAATTCAAGAGGGATTGCTGCAGCCGACACTAAAAAGACTTCACGAAAAATTGCCCCGGTATCGCTTTGAAATTTCCACATTGGATGAATTTGAGATTTATCTGTCGGCGGTTAATAAGGTAGTGGATTTCTACATAGCCCCCAGCGGGACGTTTGCCTATATGCAGGATTCCGGCGGCGCGACCTATCTGGCAACCAACCAAGGTCCCGGCGTCAGAAATCCGCAGCATGCGGCTGGGGCATTGGTGGTGGCCCGCTCGGATGATAAGCGTTTGAAACGATTGACCGATTTGCGCAATAAACAGGTTGCCAGTCATGGGAGAGAGTCTTTTTTCGGCATGCAGGTTGTGCTGCAAGAACTTCGACATGCAACTGAGCGGCCGGGGCAGTTCTTTAATCTGAAGTTAGCACGGCAGGGCGGACTGGAAATTGCTCAAAAAGTATTGTCCGGGCAAGCCGATGCGGGTATTTTGAAAACCTGCGAGCTTGAATATTTTTATGAGCATCGCCTGATTGAGGAGGGAAGTCTCAAGCCTGTCGGGTTACGTCGGGATGCTGATATCGGTTGTATGACATCCACATTGCTGTATCCGGATTTGGTCTTTGCAGCCACTCCTCATGTCAGCGCTGAACTCAACACACAGATTGCCGAGACACTTTTATCAATGCCGGCAACGCCTCAGGGTCATCGCTGGGTGGTGGCCAATGATTTCAGAAATGTGACTCATGTGATCAGATGCTTTGTTTCTACTCCTCTGACCCCTGAGGGACTGCAAAATCAATTGGCTCTTTGGCGTTATCGTTACGCTATTTTTCTTGGGGTGATCTTGCTGTTGGGCAGTGTGCTGTTTGGTTTTGCCGTCAGCAAAATGGTCCAAAATCGCACGCGAGAGTTGGTAAAAACACTTGAGGAAAATAAAAAACTGGAAAGTCTGGCTAAAAAAGATCGTGAAAGACTGATGCAATTGGAAAAAGCAGGAATTGTCTCGGAACTGTCCAGCATCATCGCTCATGAAGCCAGGCAGCCGATTACTTCACTCATCAATTATTCCAACGGATTGTCGCTTTACTTGAAAGACAGAAAGGATCCTGTAGTTGAAGAGGCCTCAAGGGAAATTGCTTCTCAGGCGTTACGGATTTCCCAGATTGTCGAGCGTGTTCGTTCGTACGCTAAACGCAGAGACAGCGTTCACGTGGAAACAGACTTGGTGGTTCTGGTGAAAAAGGCGCTCCAAACTGTCAGGGCAAGTGAGGAAATCAACAACGTGGTTTTGGTACCAAGGCTGCCTGAGCGGGCACTGACGTCTTGCGATCCTTTTGAAATTGAATTGGTTATTGTGAATTTGACAAGAAATGCTTTGCAGGCAGTCGCCAATTTAACCGATGAGGTGCCTTACGTTGAAGTTGGGGTGAGGGCTAGTGAAAACCATTTAAAGTGGGAACTTTTTGTGCGTGATAACGGTCCAAGCATTGCCCCGGAAAAAATAAAATTGTTATCAAGACCTGTGCATAGTGAAAAGATCGAAGGTCTGGGATTGGGTTTATCGATTTGCCGAGTGATTGCAGAGCGGCATACCACGAGACTTCAATTTGAACAAGTTGAGCCGCACGGCCTGATGGTGTCTTTGCGCTTTGATGATTTGGGAGATAAAGGTGATGAGAAACACAGCTAATCCGGAACTGTATCGTCCGATTGTTCGAATCATTGACGACGAAGAAAGCGTGCGTAACTCAGAGGCTTTTACACTGAGAGTCGCCGGCTTTGAGACCGTGTGTTACTCAAGCGCAGAAGAATTTTTACAAAGAGATGATTCCCTTCATCCGGGCTGCATTATTTTGGATGTGCGAATGCCTGGCATGAGCGGACCGGAATTGCAGCAGGAAATTAACAAGCGAGAGATCGATTTGCCGATCATTTTCTTATCGGCTCACGGCAACATCGGATTGGCTGTTGATACGCTCAAGCGTGGCGCCAGAGACTTCTATGAAAAACCGGTGGCTCCTGAGATTCTTCGTGAGACAGTCGCTCGTTTGGTTCAGGAAAATTTGCAGTGCAGAAAGAAAAAATATGAGACGCATACACTGCGCGAACAATATGAATCTCTCACCAATCGTGAGCGCGTCATTTTAAAGTTGGTGGCGCAAAATTTGTCGAACAAGGCTATCGCCGATCAATTACAGATTCAGGAACACACCGTCAAGATTCATCGCGGCAACGCCTGTCACAAACTCAATATTCGGACCGTGCTGGATGTTCATCATTTTTTGTCAAGAATCGGGGAAATTTAGAAAAATTCTTTTCTATATGTAGTTGTTATTTACTCCGAATAAAAACTCAGAAAATTCGGACGAGAATGATTTTTTTGACACAATTGATTCTGATTTTTCAAGAATTTTTCCACAGGTTGTGTCTTAACGAGTACAATCAGACATAATCGCCTGATACCATATATTGTGGTTTTGGGGATATTCGGAATTAATGTCTCAAGTAAGGAGCGCAGCGTATGCATTGTCCTTTCTGTAAGCACGAACAAACTCAGGTCATTGACTCTCGCACCAGTGAAGACGGCACGACCATCCGCCGTCGCCGCCGTTGTCTGAAATGTGAAAAACGGTTCACGACGTATGAACGCGTGGAGCTTTCCATGCCTTCTATCATCAAGAGAGGCGGTGGGCGCTGCGAGTACGATCAAAAGAAACTTCGCTCATCGATGATGCTTGCCTTGCGTAAACGCCCCGTTTCTCGAGAACGGGTCGATGAGGCGATTAATCGGATTGAACAGAAGATGCTTGCATTGGGTGAGCGTGAGGTTCGCAGTGAACGCTTGGGCGAACTCGTCATGGAAGAGTTAAGAGGACTCGATAAAGTCGCCTATGTTCGCTTTGCCAGTGTGTATCGCAATTTTGAAGACGTTCAGAAATTTGCTGATATGGCTCGCGAGGTCTAACTGCAGATGTTGTCAGATCTCGAGTGCATGCAAAGAGCTTTGCAGCTCGCACTGAAGGCTCGTCCGATCAGTCCCCCGAACCCTTCGGTGGGGTGTGTGATTGTGCGCGATGGTCAAATTATCGGTGAGGGTTTTACCCAAAAGACCGGGAGTGACCATGCTGAAATTCAGGCGATCAAAAATGCCGAATCGAGGGGCTTTAACGTTGAGGGGGCAACGGTTTATGTGACTTTAGAGCCCTGTTCGCATTACGGCAGAACGCCGCCTTGTGCACTGCGCTTAATTAAGGAAAAAGTGTCCCGGGTAGTGATTGCCTGTCTCGATCCCAATCCCCTTGTGGCAGGACGCGGTGTTTCAATGTTAAAAGATGCCGGTATTGCGGTGGAATGCGGACTGCTGCAGCAAGAGGCATGGTTCATGAATGCGGGCTTTATGACCCGGATGACGAAAGCGCGGCCTTGGGTTCGGGCCAAAGTGGCAATGAGTTTAGATGGGTACACGGCTTTGCCCGATGGACAGAGTCAGTGGATCACGGGAGAAAAGGCGCGCGAAGACGGACGCCGCTGGCGCTGTGTGGCAGGTGCCGTGTTAACAGGCGTGGGTACGGTTTTGGCAGATAATCCGTCACTTACCGCCAGAAAAGACGGAAAAATTCAGGATCGACAGCCTCTAAAAGTCTTGTTGGATTCTTCGTTGCGTGTTAATCCCGAGAATCGTTTTTTTGATGAAGGCAAGGTATTGGTTGTTTGTGCCAAGGCCGATGCTGAGAAAACTCAGGCTTTGCAAAAACGCGGCGCAGAGGTAATTGAACTAAAGGGCGCAGATGGCAGAGTTGACCTTCAGGCTTTGCTGACAGAGTTAGCCGGAAGAGAAGTCAATGAAGTGCATCTGGAGGCGGGCTCAGTTTTAACCGGCGAGTTTGTCCGGCAGGGACTGGTTGATGAACTTTTGTGTTACATTGCCCCGAAAATTCTTGGCGAAGGGCGAAGCGCCTTTCATTTAAAAGCGCCGGAGAGTTTATCGGAAGTAAAAGACTGGGCAATCGTTGAAAGCTCTCAGCTTGGCAATGACATTCGAATGATTTTACGAAAAAGGAAATAACAAAATGTTTACAGGCATTATTGAAGCAATCGGCAAAGTTCGCGAACCTGAAGCACTTGGTGACGGAGTCAGACTCACCATCGATACACCCGAGGGTTGGCTCAACGGCACGGTTGTGGGCGATTCCATTGCGGTTAACGGCGCTTGTATGACGGTGGTTAAGATTGAAGGGGATACCTTTCAGATTGAAGTGTCAGCAGAAAGCCTGTCAAAAACGTGCGGTTTAGACAATTGGGGCGAAGTGAATTTGGAAAAAGCACTTCGGGTCGGAGACCGTTTGGACGGTCATATCGTTTCCGGTCATGTGGACGGAGTCGGACAGGTTGAAGTAATGGAGCCCAAGGCGGAAAGTTGGCACCTGGTTGTTCGTGCACCGATGAAATTGTCTGCCTATCTCGCCTACAAGGGATCGGTGACGGTCAACGGTGTGTCACTGACAATTAATGAGGTTGAAGACACTCCGGTCGGCACCCGCATTTCGATTAATTTGATCCCCCATACGGTTGAAGTGACGACTTTAAAGCACTTAAAGCCTCAGGATTGGGTCAATCTTGAAATCGATACCATTGCCCGTTACGTTGAACGAATGATGAGTTTGAAAAACGACGACGGTCTTTTCTAGCGGAGAATAGAGTTGAAAACGCAATTATTTTCCCCGTTTCAAATCGGTTCTATGCGGCTTAGAAACCGCATCAGTGTGCCGCCGATGTGTCAGTACCAGGCCGAAAACGGCAAAGTGACCGCTTGGCACAAGGTGCATTACGGCAAACTTGCCGGTTCCGGCGCAGGTCTTGTCTGCATTGAAGCCATGGCTGTCACGCCCGACGGTCGAATCTCAGGCTCTGACCTTGGTCTTTGGTCAGATGAGTTGGCGATGGGGCTTGCCGAAGTTGTCGAGACGATGCGTGCGATCGACCATACGACAAAGATTGCCGTGCAAATCAATCACGCCGGTCGTAAAGGATCTGAGCGAGTGCCTTGGGTTGGCGGACATTTAACGAAGGAAGAAGGCGGTTGGGATGTTGTCGGTCCTTCCGCTTTGAGTGCCGGAGAGCATCGCCCCGCAGCCAGAGAAATGCTGCCCGGGGGTATCGATGCAATCGTTCAGGCTTTTGCCAATGCGGCTGAGCGCGCACAAAAAGCCGGGGTTGATGCCATTGAAATTCACATGGCTCACGGCTACCTTTTGCATCAATTTCTTTCGCCGTTATCGAACCGCCGCACGGATTCTTACGGCGGCACCGAATTCGCCTGCCGCTTGCAGTATTTGATGCGATGCAAAAGGCAGCGCCCGCTGTTGAATTGGGAGTGAGAGTTTCTGCCACCGACTGGATTGAAGGCGGGTGGAACCTCAAGGAAACGATTGATTTCGTTAAGCTGCTTAAAAGCCGTGGCTGCGCCTTTGTGGATGTGTCTACGGGCGGATTGCATGACAGCCAAAAGATCGCTGTTTCCTATGGTTATCAATTGCCTTTTGCTCGTGCGGTGCGCGAGCAAACCGGCATGCCTACGATTGCCTGCGGGTTAATTAAGGACGCCCGTCAGGCCGAAAGCGTATTGGTTGAGGGGACGGCGGATTTGGTTGATATCGGCCGTCAGATGCTCTTGAATCCTCATTGGGGTTGGCGGGCTGCTTTGGAATTAGGCGAAAAAGTGGGTTTCCCGCCTTCTTATATTCGAGGCATGCATCTTTGAGGGAAGTGCTAGCGAGTTGATTTTTCGGTTGTTTTTGTGCCATTTAGAGGTGTGGAGAAGCCTTAAAAACGGTACAATATGCGAATTTAAGTAAGCAACAGATTTTCTTCGGAGAAACGCAATGTCCATGGACATTATTGAAAACTCTTTAGACGGACGCGGATTGCGTATCGGTATTGTTCAGTCTCGCTTTAACGAATACGCAGGCGAAGGTCTTTTAAAGGCCTGTTTGGCGGAATTGGATCGCCTTGGAGTGGTTGAGGAAGATATCACGCTCATGCGCGTGCCGGGCGCTCTTGAAATTCCGTTTGGCCTTCAACAGTTGGCCGCAACCGAAGAGTACGATGCGCTGATCGCTATCGGAGCTGTTATTCGCGGGGAAACCTATCACTTTGAAATCGTTTCCAATGAATCGGCTTCCGGCATTATGCAGGTCGGTTTGGACTTCGATATCCCGATTGCCAATGCAGTGTTGACGACCGAAAATGATGAGCAGACTCAGGCCCGCTTGCATCAAAAAGGAACCGACGCAGCGCAGGTTGCCGTTGAAATGGCCAATCTTCGCAAAGAATTTGAATACGACATGGACGAAGGTGAACAATGATGGCTGAGGCTAAAATGCATCGTCCGAGCCGTGGCGCTCGATCATTGTCGCGTGAATTCGCACTGTTGGGTATTTATGAGTGGCTTGT
>ERZ779866.2630-NODE-2630-length-15789-cov-3.855154_pt1 | contig 15789 bp, 12 predicted proteins | sample MGYA00511248_ERZ779866 | MGnify/ENA primary metagenome ERZ779866 (study PRJEB29588, sample SAMEA2155758) | human gut metagenome | biome: human gut; feature: human-associated habitat; material: faeces | place: Denmark | collected 2008/2010 ... | reverse complement strand
CAATAAGTTAAATAAATTTCTCTTTTATTTTTATCTAGAACAGCAGAGTTTGGGACCAAAGTGCCGCTATTTTTTCTTAAATTTCATTAAACAGCCATTTGCCGCGCAGCAGCAGCGCTTTAATATCCAAATTGTCATCAAGCAACAACAAATCTGCCTGTTTTCCCGGTTCAATGGTTCCGACTTTATCCAAAATCTTTATGGATCGAGCCGGATTATAAGTAGCGCAACGTACCGCGCTTTCAAGCGCAATACCCATCTTTTGCACGGCTGTCTTCATACAGGAAAAAAGGTTCGTAGCAGATCCGGCAATGGTGCCGTTATCTAAAAGAGCTTTACGATGCGTAACGGTTACCTTCTGTCCGCCCAGCTGATATACACCGTCTTCAAGTCCACAAGCCATCATCGAATCGGAAATTAAAATCATGCGATCTGCTCCGAAAAGACGAAAAGCCGCCCGTACCGCCGCGGGATGAACATGAATACCGTCGCAGATAATTTCAGCTTCACACCAGTTAGCGTCAGATCCTGCCGCAATAGGACCGGGATCGCGATGATAAAGAGGCGGCATGGCATTATACAAATGCGTAAGATGCGTAGCACCTTCAGCAATTGCTTTTACTGCAGTATCGTAGTCACAGCAGGTATGAGCAATTGAGCACAGAACCTCATCTTTAAGCTTTGCGATAACGTTAAGAGCATTTTCAGTATCCGGGGCAATGGCAAGCAATTTGATTTTATTTCCGGACGCTGCTTGAGCTTTTCTGAAAAACTCAGCATCAGGCTTCATCACAAAATCAGGATTTTGCGCTCCGAGTTTTTGCGCTGACAAAAAAGGTCCTTCCATATTGATGCCGACTAACGAAGAACACTTGTCATCAGGTTTAAAATCCCGAGCGTTGGCGCAAGCTTTTAAAATATCCTCTTTCCCCATCGTCATGGTAGCAGGACAAATTGAAGTTACCCCGACACTTGCCTCATATGCAGCAATACTGCGCAAAGCCTCTTTAGTCCCGTCCATAAAATCATATCCCACGGCTCCGTGAAAATGGATATCAATAAGTCCGGGAATAGCATACAGACCTTTTGCGTCAATTTTTGACACATCCGGAGAAACTGCGGCAAATTGTTCTTTATCCACACAAATTTCTCCGTCTTTAAAAATAAATTCAGGCGTAAAAACTTTAGCATTTACAATTTTCATAACAATCAGTATTGCAGCTTCCCGTAAAAAAGGAAAACCGGCTTTGCCTCCGTAACTTTTTCTTTTTATTGTATAACTTAAACTAATGACAGCGCTTCTTCATCCGCGACCAAAATTACATCCTGATGGTGCTGTAATACCGAAGATGGAACCTGCTCTGTTACGGTGCCGCAAAAAGCTTTATAAACTGCCTCTGCCTTATGAATACCTTAAGCAATAAGCAAGATCCTGCGGGCATTCATGATGGTCTTAATGCCCATGGTATACGCCTTGCGCGGAACCTCATCAATACTGCTGAAAAAACGCTTATTTGCATCAATAGTGCTATAACTTAAATCCACGCAATGAGTAGTGCTGTCAAATGAACTTCCCGGCTCATTAAAGCCGATATGTCCGTTCCGTCCGATCCCTAAAAGCTGAATGTCAACTCCGCCTAAACTTTCTATAACCTTTTCATAACGAGTGCACTCAGCGTCCGCATCAGGATTTTTACCGTCAGGAATATTGATATTGCCGGGTTTTATATTGATATAGTCAAAAAGATTACGGTGCATAAAGTAAGCATAACTTTGAGCGCTGTCTATTCCCAAACCGCAATACTCATCCAAATTTACGGTCTTAACTTTAGAAAAATCCAGCTCTCCCTTGTTATACCGTTCAATTAATTGCTGATACATTCCGATAGGACTTGATCCTGCCGCAAGGCCCAAAACACACTCAGGTTTTATACGCACTTGCTCAGACACGATCTCAGCTGCCTTTAAGCTTAAATCATGATAATTTTTGACCCGATAAATGCGCATCTTAACTGCCTGTCTAGGTTTTCTTTTTTGCTTACTTTAAACCGGTTTATTTGAAAATTATTCAACTAAACAGCTTAAAATGCATACTCTGCCTGTAATTTTAAACTCTCTCCTTCACGCTGACCGAAATAACCGCGAAACCTTACGTCCATAAGCCAAGGTGAATCTTTCTTGGCAAAACGTAAACCTATCTCTCCGATACCGGTACTGCCGCGTAATTTATTTTCGGCATGAATTTCATAACCGTTAACCGTCACGTCGGAATCAGGAGAAAAGTCATATTCATATGCAGCTCCGATATAGCCTTGTGCAATCTCGGTTGAAGGGAGATACAAACGCAAGCCGGTACGGACCCTGCTGTTGTCAACGCTCTCAAAGCTAAAATCAGCAAAATCATCTTTTGCCCTGACATTTGCATCGTCAGAAGGTAAATGAGTATAGAAGTATTTACCGAAAAGCTCTAATTTACCCCAATCCGCTATCGGGAATAACCAGCCTAAGCCGGCATGAGCTCCTATGTAATAAGATCTTATAGAATAACCGTAATTGTTGCCGTCAGCTCCGATAAGTCCATGATCTATTTCATTATATAAATGACCTGCGCGTAATGAGCCTTCAAAATAAGCTCCGCAAGGCAACAAGAAGCGAGTAGAAGATCCAAGTCCCCAATATCTGATTCTGCCGTCAACGGATCGGGTTACAGAGCCAAAGCGCATCGACTCGCTGAAATCTCCTTCTCCAAGTTCAGCAAATAAATTAATTCTAAAAAGATTGTCTTTAAAATAAGTACTGTTTGCCATACCCGCGATAAAGTTAAAGCCGTCAACTTCCAATCTTCATTAAGACTCATATTTAACATTGGCATTATTAATCACGGCAAAAGTACGAGGACCCCACTGATAATCATGCGGCGGTTCAGAAAGTGTATCTCCGACCAGCTCCGCAGCCTGTCCTAAAAAGGTCACCGACATATTGCGATTATTACTGACAATCTCCATCTGCGAGCTTTGTTCCGTCTTTTCTTCCAAGGTTAAAACAACCGATCCGCCATCACCGTTTGCATCGGGTTCATTCGTAACATAGCCCTTAACATCTTCGGTAAGTGATGAAGAAAATGAGACTTCCTGCCCTTTACCGTCATAAACCGGATTAAATTTAACCTTATCAACGCTATTAACCAAAGTCATTGACTCGCCAAGATGCGAATCAATTCCGCCTGTAAAAATAAAGGAATCATTGTCAAAAATAAATGAAGTACCGCTTATATCAGTTTCACCTGAATCAATCAGCAAATCCTCAATAAAATCATCGTAGTACGGCTGATGTTGAATTTTTAAAATCGTTGCCCCGTTTTCCCAGGCAATATTAGAAAATTTAATGCCCTCAAAATTAGAAACAGATGCAACCTGACCTTTCCATCTATCCAATAAAAGAACATTATCAGAAAATATTCCGGATCCTTTTGCGCCTATAAAATAAACCTTAGATAATCCTGTTGCATCAAACTCATTATCCCCAATCAGGCTGACACTATTATCATGCGCACTTCCATCTTCAACCATAGCTGCACAAATAAACGCTACATGTTTATTATCACCAAAATCAAATTTAGTATTATTTAATATCACCTGATTTCCGGATACCTATCCGTTATCAACATACGCACCGTAAATATACACAGATCCGTTTTCATTTGTTATTGTCGAATTATCAATGCTGACAACACTATCTTTTGCCGTTCCTGCGACATTGTGAGCAGCATACACTGCGGCACTTAAATTGATTGTGGAATTTTTAATTGATACATAGTTATTAGAAATAATGAGAACATACCGGTGAATTAGATTCAGCAGCCACTACCGTCATTTCAAGAGAAAGATCGGAGTCTGAAATATCAATATAGTTATTTTCAGCATTTCCTGCCTTAGAATGTGCGGCATTCAGCCATTCAAACTTTCCTTCTTTTAAATTTTTTATGGTAATGCCGTTATTTAATATATCTCCGTTATCAGCATAAGCCGCTTGCAATTCAACTTTACAATCATCTGTAAAGGTTCCGCCCGTTACCGTAATATTGTTATTTTCAAGCCTGTTTTCAGTTCCTAATAGATCTTCAGAATTCTGTTCTGCGGCAAATAACATTACATGACCTGCAAAATTACCGCCAGACACTTCTACTGAATTATTACTAAGCTTTCCTGTACCTCTTGCCGCATACAAACTATAGACATTTTTCTCTACCTTTCCCGCAAAATCCCCACCGGTAATTTTTATCTTATTAAATTCAGCGCTAACATCAGAGCCTGACGATGCCGCCAATATAATGTCATGAAAAACATGAAAATTACCTTTACTGATAATTAAAGTATTATTTTCCTGCACAGATCCTTGAGATGAAGAGTAAAACTCAAAATCTTTGTCCTCCGGATTACAGGCAAAATAAAATGTATTGCCGGAAGAGCCTTGCCCAGAAAAAACGTTATCACTATTATTCGTTGCCCATTGGTTTAAATCTGACCATTTATCGATATTAAAGGTTTGTGCACTTACAACAGATGTAAAACCCACATAAAAAAGTACCGCAGCAGTAAGCGGTTTTACCCTGAATGCACAATTAAAATCACCGGAAATATTTCTAGTTTTTCCCATTTAAAAAATACCAATATAAATTTAAACCGTTGAAATACTATCTTATTTTGCTGTCATCCCTTATTAAGTTGAGAGTTTTTCGCACCAAAAATTTAATACAAAACAAAAAATTAAATAAAAAAAACGGATCCTGTTTTTAGCAAGATCCGCTTCTTTTTTAATTTAAACGAAAAATCTTTGTTTAAATTTCGTCTTTAATTTCGTAGTTCTTAAGCTTCCAGATATTGTGGACATAATCCTCAATAGAGCGATCGGAGCTGAACTTACCCATAGATGCTGAATTCATAATCGCGGCATGAGCCCAGCGTGCCTTATCGGCATACATTTCCTCAGCGCGCTTATGTGCGGCACAATATGAAGCAAAGTCGGCAAGAACCATATAAGGATCACCGCCTTCAAGCAAGGAATGCTTAATGGATGCTAAAGCCTGACGATCTTCTGTAGTGAAGTAATCGCTGTCAAGCCAATCGATAACGGCTCTTAAATCCTGATTTGAATTATAGAAATCCCAAGGATTGTAGCCTTTCTCCTTCAACTCCTGAACATCCTTTACGGACATACCGAATATGAAGTTGTTCTCAACACCGGCCTCAGCGACAATCTCAATATTAGCGCCGTCCATGGTTCCCAGGGTCAAAGCACCGTTCATGGAGAACTTCATATTGGAAGTACCTGAAGCTTCATAACCTGCAGTTGAAATCTGCTCTGAAATATCAGCGGCAGGAATAATCTTCTCGGCAAGAGAGACGCGGTAGTTAGGCATGAATACGACCTTTAACTGATTACGGATACGGTAATCGTTATTGATCTTATCGCCGATAACGTTAATTGCGTAAATGATGTTCTTGGCCAAAGTATAAGCAGGAGCAGCTTTAGCGCCGAAAATAAAGACCTGCGGGACAATGCGCATTGCAGGATCGGCAAGAAGCTTACGGTATAAGTAAAGAATATACAGTAAGTTCAAATGCTGGCGCTTGTACTCATGCAGACGCTTAATCTGCACGTCAAACATAGCATGCGGATCGACCTCAACGCCGCACTGCTTCTTGATTTCAGCTGCAAGCGCGACTTTATTCTTGAACTTAATGTCCATAAAGCGCTTTTGGATCTGAGGGTCGTCGGCATAAGGACGCAAAGCGGCGCATGAATCAAGATGCAGCGGCCAATCTTTGCCGGCAATTTCGTTATAAAGCTCGGCAAGTCCCGGGTTGCAGGCAAGCATCCAGCGACGCGGAGTTACGCCGTTAGTAACGTTGCAGAAACGGTCAGGCCACAAAGCGCTAAATTCAGGGAACAAATTCTCGCGGACGAGTTTTGAATGGATCTCGGCAACGCCGTTAATCTTACGGGAAGCGATAACGGCAAGATTTGCCATTCTGACCATCTTGCACGGACCTTCCTCAATAATGGAAAGCTTTCTCTTCTTCTCGTCGTCGCCCGGCCACTTGGCTTCAACTACGTCATTTAAGAAGCGGTAGTTGATTTCATAAATGATTTCAAGGTGACGCGGCAAAAGCTTCTCGAAAATATAAACGGGCCACTTCTCCAATGCCTCAGGCAACAAAGTGTGGTTGGTGTATGAGAATACTTCGGTTACGATTTCCCATGCGGCATCCCAGCTGAAGCCTTCCTCATCAACCAAAAGACGCATTAACTCAGGAATAGCGATAACCGGGTGGGTATCGTTTAACTGAATTGCAATCTTCTTGGCAAATTCACCGTAATCATGGAAATGAGTACGGTTGTAGCGGCGCAGAATATCGCGCAATGAGCAGGATGAGAAGAAATACTGCTGAGTCAAACGCAGCATCTTACCTGCCTCGGTTGAATCGTTAGGATACAAGACCTTGGAAATGGTCTCGACGGCTGCTTTCTCGTTCTGGGCGTCGACGTAGCCGCCGGCGTTGAATACGTCCCAGTTAAATGACTCGGTAGGACGGGATTCCCACAAACGCAAAATAGTAACGGATGCACCGCGGAAACCGACAACGGGAATATCCCAAGGTACGCCCTTAATTACGTGCTCGGGGTGCCATACTTTACGGATAGAGCCATCAGGTGCGGTCTGAGTTTCGACAAAACCGCCGATAGGGACTTCCTGAACTGACTCAGGACGGCAGACCTCCCAAGGGCAGCCGTATTCACGCCAGGAATCAGGACGCTCAATCTGTCGGCCTTCACGGATTTCCTGACGGAACAAACCGTTTTCATAATGAATGCCGTAGCCTACTGAAGGATAAGCTAAAGTTGCCAAGGAATCCATGAAGCAGGCTGCCTCTAAGGAGCTATACGCCGCCCCTTCTCCGAAATCAAGACGTTCGATCATTGTTCTACCCCTTTTCTGCGATTGAGTTGATTGATGAAAGCATCAAATTCCTGCAATGCGGATTTGGCGGTATTGTAAACTTCAAGGCTTACCAAATTATTTACGGTAAGGCGGCCCATCAAGAACTCGGCGGATAAATAGTGAACGGCACGAGTATCTTTAGTAGCGTGAGTGTACTGGGTCTGGGTGAGACGATCGAAAATTAATTCATTTGCAGTTGCCACCAATGCCTGCCACCATGCAAGCTTGCTGGCCTTTTTCTCAGAGGTTCCGATGGTGCAGCGTAAATGATGCACAATCTTTTCTTTAAAAACGTTTACGTCGAGCTTTAAGGAATTCTTGTCCGCACCGGCATCAACTTTAGCTGCCGTAACGGCTTTGTTTTCTGCCAAGCTGACTGCTTTTTTTACTGAACGCTTATTTCCGGCGGAACTTTTAGCTCCGGAGCTTCTAACGGCCATCTATGCCTCCTGAAGACATGTTGACTTCATCCTTTTAAGTTAAAGGATGCCTAAAATGCCAATTAAAAATTCTATTTTTAACCAGTAAAGTTTTGCGCTCTCGTCTTTGACCTTAATAATCAAAAACTTAAGCGCAATTTAAAATTCATTTAAAAACGGGTCGAAAATTTCCCGCATGTTTAAAATGAGTATATTTATTTGATTATAACATTTTTTAGACTAAACAGCGCCAACATCTGAATTAACAAGGTTACTTCCGTATAGTTAAAAGACAATTTATACCACTTACGAGAAATTCTCATTTAAAAAATGTTAAATCTCGATTCTGCTACTATTAAAACTCATCGTAACAAACAAAAGGAACAAACCATGGCACTTATTGCAATCAACTCAGTACAGGATTTTGAAGACAAAGTAGAAAACAGCAAAGCTACCGTAATTGCAGGATTTACCGCAGATTGGTGTCCTCACTGCAAAAAACTTGCGCCCTACATTCAGCAATTTGCCGACATGATGCCTGATTTAACCATCGCCCGCGTTGACGTTGACAAAGCAGAAGCGGTAAGCGAGAAATACTCCATCATGACCATTCCGACTTTATGCGTATTTAAGGAAGGAAAAATGATTGCCTCTAAAATGGTTGCCAATTCGCAGCCGCATGAAATAGAGGCGTTTATCAAAGAGAACCTGTAAAAGACTTTATGACTTTACGTGCAGGAATCTCCTGCACGTTTCTATCAATCGATTAACTCGGCTTTATCGCCGTTCTTTTCAAGCCACAATCTTCGATCCGCCGCGCGCTTTTTAGATAACAGCATATCCATTAAAGCGTAAACGGGACCGTCACCTAAATCTTCAAGCGTAAGCTGCATTAAACGACGTGAATCAGGAGACAAAGTAGTCTCGCGAAGCTGCTCAGGATTCATCTCGCCCAAACCTTTAAAGCGCTGGATTTTAATATTTTCGGCTTTGATGCCGCGCTTTAAGAACTGCTTTTGCTTTAAAGCAAGCTCCTCATCATCAAGCGCGTATTCTTTGATTTTGCCGCAATCAAGGCGATATAAAGGCGGGCATGCGACATAAACGTGCCCCGCGCGTACCAAGGCAGGGAAATGCTTAACAAAAAGTGCGCACAAAAGCGTACCGATATGCAAACCGTCAGAATCGGCATCTGCAAGAATGCAGATTTTGTCATAGCGTAAATTGGTTAAATCATCGCTGTCAGGATCAAGCCCCATGGCAACGGAAATGGCGCGGATTTCCTCGGAGGCAAGAGCCGTATTAGCCGACACTTCCCATGTGTTTAAAATTTTGCCGCGCAAAGGCAAAATGGCCTGATAACTTGAATCGCGAGCCTGACGCGCCGAGCCGCCTGCCGAATCACCCTCAACGATAAAAAGCTCGCCGCGTGAAGGATCGGTCGAGGTGCAGTCAACGAGCTTTCCGGGAAGCTGCGGACCGCGTACGCTCTTTTTGCGCTCTACGACTTTAGCTGCGCTTTCCCGGCGTTTTGCCGACTCGATAATAAGTTTTGCGACCGATTTGCCGACTTCGGTATGAGAGTTAAAGTACAAAGCGGCAGCATCTTTAACGATACCTTCAACAAGTGAGGCGCATTGACGGGATGACAATTTTTCCTTGGTTTGTCCCGCAAATTGAGGATCTTGAATTTTTACCGCCAAAACAAACGAGCAATGTGCCCAAACATCATCGGCAACCAGCTTTAAATTGCGCGGCAGCAAAGCGTGCAGATCACAAAACTCACGCAATGCAATCAAAAGTCCCGAACGAAAACCGTTGACATGCGTACCGCCTTCAGGGGTCGGGATCAAGTTGACAAAAGACTCGTGCAAAAGCTTGTCCGCACTGTCAACGTTCCAGGTTACCGCCCACTCGACTTCCGATTCAGGCTGAGAAAAACTGCCGTCAAAAGGAGGATTGGGAACTATTTCGGCATCCTGCGTCTGCGTTAAAAGATAAGAGCTAAGAGAGCCTTCATGATGCCACTCTTCCTCTTTGCCTGAATTCTCATCCTTAAACACCACGCTAAGGCCTTTACACAAAACGGCCTTTGCCCGCAATAAATGCGTCAGCGCCTTAACGTTAAAGGCGATACTGTCAAAATATTTTTCATCAGGCCAAAAACGGATAGCGGTTCCGGTTCTTGATTTGGGGCATGTGCCTATAACCTTCAAATCTTCAACTTTCTCGCCGCCTGCGTAAATTATTGAATAAACCTGCCCGTCACGGGATACTTTAGCTTCAAGGCGTTTTGACAAAGCGTTGACCACGCTTACACCCACGCCGTGCAAACCGCCTGAAAACGCATAATTTTCGTTTGAAAACTTACCGCCGGCGTGAAGCTTTGAAAAAATAAGCTCAATTGCCGGGATCTTCTCGGTAGGATGCAGATCAACCGGCATACCGCGGCCGTTGTCAATTACTTCAAGCGAACCGTCTTTATATAAATTTACTTCAATCTTCGTGGCAAAACCGGCTAAAGCTTCGTCAACACTGTTATCAATTACTTCCATACCCAAATGATTGGGGTTTTGGGTATCCGTGTACATACCGGGGCGACGGCGTACCGGTTCAAGACCTTCTAATACTTCAATGGAAGCGCCGGTATATTCATTAATCTGCTGTTCTTTGGTCATGCGCGTTTTAACTTAAAGATGTAAATGAGCCTTAAATTTCCTCCTGAATTTTAGCACAAGCTAAAATTTCTTGAAAAAAGGCTTTTACGCTATGTGCTTTTTAACCTTGATTTGAGCGCAGAGTCCGCCTTCTTTTTGATTTACAAGCTTAACTTCAGCTCCCGCTCGTTTGGCCGCCGCTTTGGCTATGGCAAGTCCAAGACCCGTTCCCGGAACTTTGGCGCTGTCGCCTCCCACTCTAAAGAAAGGCGTAAATACGCTTTCTAAATACTCCTTTGAAATTCCGGGGCCCGTATCTTTAACTTCCAAAATAAGGAATTCCCCATCTTCCCTGCAAGTTAAATCCACTCTGCCGCCTTCAGGCGTATATTTAATGGCGTTTACGGTAAAGTTATTTAAAACGCACTTTAAGTCAGAAAGAGAAGAAAAAGCCGTAAAATTCATGGGACCGTCAACACCGAAATCAATATCCTTTTCCTCGGCAAGCGGACTTAACTCTTCAATAAGAGAAATAAATAAATTTTCAATATCACATGGAGCGAGCACCGTCTGCTCTTTGTTGTTCTGCATACGGGTAAGGGACAAAAGCGCGTTCATTAAATCCTTTTCCCGCTCGATGCTTTGTCTTAGCGCTTTAAGCTTCTCTTTTGCCTTTGACGGTAAATCTTCATCTGCAAGGCTTTCAGCCTGTAAAGACAATGCGGTAAGCGGTGTTCTCATTTCATGAGCGGCATCGGCAATAAAACGCTGCTGCACCGCCATGCTCTCCTCCACTTTGTCAAATAAGCGGTCAATGGCGCCTATAAATGAATCAAGCTCTGAAGGGATGTAGCCTTTATGCTCCGATACGATAGGACTTAAATCATTTTCCTTGCGTTTATCAAGCTTAAGCGCTAAGGCTTTAACCGCTTTAAAGGTCAAATTAACGCTTATGATAACTATGGGAATATAAATTAAAAGCAGCGCTAAAAACTCATAAAAAGAAGTATTAAGCGCTTTGGCGCTGATGTCGTTGACAACATCTAAAGGACGGGCCACCACAAAACGTTCACCGTCTGTCTTTGTCGCCACGAAAACACGAGTACGGTTATCGGAAATCAGCACGGTATAAAAACCGTCCGCAATTCCCGCAGGAAGGAATATATTATTGCGTGACTGTCCGTAAAGCGGAGCGATGACGATATCAAAGCGACGCGTGGACAAATCGCCAAGCGAGGGAATCTCCGCAGGCGGGGGAGGCGGCGGACGCATTCTGCCGTGCTCGATATTTTGCTCTTCAATAATTATTTCAGAGTTGCCGCCCATATGATGGCGGCGGAAAAACATACGCCGATGTGCCTGACGCGGACCTTCCCAGCGTTTGGGGATCAGCATGTTGTAATTAATTACCGTCGCGGCGATTTGCGACAGTTCTTCGTCAATAAAATTTAAAGTCTCATTTTTAACTGAATAATAAGACCATAAGCTGGCGCCGACTGCCGCCAGGAAACCGAGGCAAGAGAAAATTAAGATAAGACGAAATTTAAGCGATCGCCCTATGCTTCTTTTGCCACTTTCCACCCGACACCCCGAACGTTCTTAATATGACTTGCGCCGATTTTCTTTCTTAAAGAATGAATGATAAATTCAACCGCGTTGCTTTCAACTTCCTCGTCATAGCTGTAAATGCGCTGTTCAAGCGCCTCACGCGACAATACCGCGCCGGGGCGCTGCATCAAAGCTTCAAGCAAAGAAAACTCACGGGAAGTTAATGAGACTTCACGGCTTTCGTTTTCTTCTTTTACGGTTAAAAGATGCTCAACCGGATCTAAAGTAAGCACGCCGTTAGTCAAAAGATTGTCAATTTTTTCGCTATTACCCGTGCTTCTACGCAGCACCGCTCTTATTCTTGCCAAAAGCTCGGTAAAATCAAAAGGCTTTACCAAATAATCATCCGCGCCTTTATCAAGGCCGCTTACCCTGTCGGCAATCGCGTCACGGGCGGTAAGTACGATAACGGGACTTTTTATTTTCTGCGCGCGCCATTTGCCTAAAAGAGACATACCGTCAAGCCCCGGCAGGCCTAAATCAAGCAAAATGCAATCGTAATCCACGTCTTCAGGAGCATACAAAGCAGTATTGCCGTCCTGAAACCAGTCAACGGCGTAAGACTTGCTCTCAAGGCCTTCTTTTACGGCCTGGCCAATCATCCTATCGTCTTCAACCAGCAGAATGCGCATCTTTCTCTCCTTACAATCCGTATCCTTTAGTGTAAGCGCTAAAGCTTAGAGAAAAATTAGTTTTTATTTTCCAAAAAGTCCAAAACTTCAGGAACGATATCAATAAAATCGGTAAAAGCATGACAACCGCCATGCATAAGGACAATCTCAGACTTGTTATAAAAAGAAAGAGACTTTTTATAATCAAGGACTTCATCGCCATCTTGTAAATATACTTTGATTTTACAAGGATTAAAAGCAATAGAAGCATCAAGAGCTTTTAACGTGTCAAGCATCTGCGGCTTTAACGTAAAGCGCTCTCCGGTAACCGTATTTACATGATCGCCGATTAAATTTTGAAAATAGTCTTGAGGATGAACGCAAGGATTTAAAAGTACTGATCTAAAACCGAAAACACCTGACAGCAAAGTAGAAAAAAAACCGCCCATAGAGCTGCCGACAAGACCTATTTTCTGATATTTTTTGGTCAAATCCTCAAAATAAGCTATAAGAGCATCATGTGCCTCTTTAGGAGTATCAGGAAAATCAGGTGCTGAAAACGTTAAATCGGGACGACTTTCTTTAATGTAATTTTTTAAAATCGTACTTTTAACCGCGGCAGATCCTGATAAAAAGCCGTGAATATAACAAATGTGCATAACGACTCCTAATAGCCGGAGACACCATGATCGGCAATAAAACGTCCGGGAGGAAGCCTGAATACTTCAGTACGGATTTCGCCTTGTGAAGTCAATGTAAGATAGCGCCACCCGGGCCCCTTTTGATCAAGTGCAAAATCATGCGATAAAGGCTCAAACTGAATCGATGTGGACGGCGTGGCTATGTAACGAATATTGTTGATGACGGAATCAAATTCCTGATGCACGTGACCGCAGACCACCGCTTTTATTTGCGGGAACTTTGATATAAATGAATTAAACTCATCCTGATTGTGCATTGTCTGAGTATCAAGCCAGCGGCTTTTAACCAAAAGCGGCAAATGATGCACGACCACCACGGTATTTAAATCAGGATATCTTTCAAGGCACTTTCTTAAAAACTGCAGCTCTTCTTTTTGTACCCAGCCGTGCGCCATAGCGTAAACTTCCGAGTTTAAAAACACGAACTGCCAATTATTACAGATAACGTGCTTATTGGTATCAACGCCTAATCTGTCAAACATGCGGTACATCAAAGGACCGTCATCGTGATTGCCGGGGCAGAAAAACACGTGGGATTTAAGCAATGCCACCATATGGGCAAAACGCTGATAAGACTCGGGAGAATAATCCTGGGAAATATCCCCTGACACCATGATGAAATCAAAATGCATGCCCTGATTGACCACGGACTCAATCACGGCTTTAAAGCTTTCTGAGGTTTTTATGCCTAAAAGCGTACCATGCTCGTCGGCAAACAAATGAGTGTCGGTAAGCTGCAATACGCTTATCGCATCTCCTTGTCTGCTTTTCATTATCGTGGTACGCATAAAAAATTATATCCTTAGGTTATTTTTGAAAATCCAACACAATACTACATAGCAAGAAAACTTAATACAGTTATTTGCGTAGCAAATTAACAAACATTTCAAATTTTTGATTCATCTCTAAAATTTACAAAAAAGCTGCACTGATATAGCTCTATCAATGAGTTAGCTAAAACACCCCCATTAAAACAATTTTTCAAAATTTATGCAGACATCAAATTTTTAAGCTTAAGATGCAGTCGCACTCTTCGTGTTTAGCAAACAAATGAGAAAACACATATAAATCTACATTTAATATAAATATATCTACTATTAAAATTTAAAAATCTTGATTTCGTGTAAAAACAGAGCATAAAAAATCTAGATTTCGTGAAAATAAGCAACTTGCCGTCTTTTAGCTCTAATTACATTCACTTGTTACATTTATGCCAAGCAATGCTCATGCTCGTCTTCTTCATAACTTGACCATCAACAACTAGCTAAAAATATGAAATATGCAATGCAGACGATTACCAGTAAAAGCGATCTCTTTTCAGAATGATTTAAAGCTAAATGTTCCATGAACAACCAGCTCATCGCTCAATAATTTTCATTATATAGCGTCCAAAATGTCGCCCAAAACTAAATTTACCCTTCTGTAAAAAGAGATAAAAGATAGAATCAAACAAAAAAATTATGCGGATTGTAATGTCTAAAAATTTAAATATTTCAAAACCTACTTCTCTTAACTTTTCACAATTTATTTTAAAAATCTAGAAAACGTGTAAATTATCGCTATAGAAATTCTAGAAAACGTGAAATATTAGACACATAAAATTCTTGATTTCGTGCATTTAATTGATTATTAAAAGAAAATTCTGTCAAGATTTACTTGATTGAAAACAGCTTAAAAAAGAACTTCTGCTCTTTTAATTGAGAGAGCAAAATCTACCAATGGATTTTGAAAAACTCTCTGGGTCTTATACGATTAAATATTAATGCAGTCTCTTAAAAATCAGTAAAAAATACAAAATTGCACCTTAAGATCGAATGGAAATCAAGTTCTTAATTGCCAAAACTGTTATTGCAAACAGGCATAATTTTTACTACTCGATAAAAATAATATCTGATAAAAGCTATTCTTTGCCTTCACTAAAAAATTAATAGCAAAATATAATAATCATTTATCTATTTCGTATGAGTTTCATAACAGCGATCTGAAAATCGATGAAGACGGTATTGTCTATTTACCTTTATATATGACACCTCTTCTTTAGTTTGAATACAAAAAGACAACCTTAAATAAACAAAATTATCATGAACAAACAAAATATCTACGATTTATTAAAAGCCAAAAACATCAAGCATGAAATAACCGAACATTGCGCACTCTTTAGTATGAAAGATACTGCGGATGTGGTTTTCCCTTATCCAGAGGCTGAAGCTAAAAATCTTTTTGTAAGAGATGACAAAAAGCGCAATTACTATCTAATAACCGTTCGTGGAGATAAACGTGTCGATTTAAAAGCTTTTCGCAAAAAATTCGGACTTAGAGCCCTTTCTTTTGCATCGCCAGCCGATCTTGAGGACAAACTGCAATTAATACCAGGATCAGTATCTCCTTTCGGTCTGCTTAACGATAAATCTCGCTCGGTTATTTGGTATATAGATGAAGAATTTACAACCGTTTCACATATGATAGGAATTCATCCTAACGACAATACCGCTACGGTATGGCTTGATCCTCAAGATCTGATGCAAATCATAAGCTCTCATGGAAATACTATTGAAATGATCAATTTAAATGATTGCTTAATTAAAGAAGAGATTTGAATTTTTCTAAAAGATAAATAAACTGCAAATAAGGCCGCTAGAGGCAAAAACTTTCATGAAACGAAAGGCGCGGCCTTAAAGAGGTGAAAGCGCCATCATTAATAATGACGCTTTATTCTGTCGAGAATTTAATTAGAAGCTGTGTCTGAAGCCTCCCGATACGGTATAGGTGTCTTCGTTGTCAGCTCCCAAT
>ERZ779866.2625-NODE-2625-length-15807-cov-2.994858_pt1 | contig 15807 bp, 9 predicted proteins | sample MGYA00511248_ERZ779866 | MGnify/ENA primary metagenome ERZ779866 (study PRJEB29588, sample SAMEA2155758) | human gut metagenome | biome: human gut; feature: human-associated habitat; material: faeces | place: Denmark | collected 2008/2010 ... | reverse complement strand
ATCCGGCTTTGTTTCACCGGCAGGTTTCTGTGTCTGGGTCGTCTGTAAGTCGACCTTGATTTTGTACTGAACCTCTTTGCCCACATTTCCGGCGCCGTCGATTGCCCGCAGGGTGACGGTGTGCGTTCCTTCTGTCAGGATAATCTTCATGTTATCCTTGCTCAGGGTCTTAAATTCTGTCTGCTTGTCGGTTTTCACCTGCACGCTGAGCGGACTTGCCGCTGTCGCTTCCTGTGGCACACTGACGGTATAGCCGGTCACCTTGCCTCCCTGATAGATGCTGGCATCCTTGCCGTTGTAAGGATTGATTGCCTTGTCACCATTCTTCAGCTGTGGAACAACGGTCGGAGCTGTCTGGTCCACCGTTTTGATTTCCACCGTCTTTGTGGCGGAGTTGCCCGCTTTATCGGTTGCTGTGATGAGATAGCTGCCGTTTTCCTCTGCGGTGAAACGGTAACCGTTTCCTTCGCTGTGTGTGATGGTCTTGCCGTCCTTGGTTACCTGCACGCTGCTGATGCCGCTGCCCTCATCGGTGACCGCGAAGGTGACCTCATGCTTCTGCTTCCAGCTGGTGTTGTCGCTGGTCTGGCGAATATCAGGATTTGTTTTGTCGATGCCATTCACTGTGACCTGTGCCTGTGCCTGGTTGCCCGCCTTGTCGGTGACAACGATCGCATACTCGCCGTTTTGGGTGACGTTCAGGATATAGTTGCCCTCGCTCAGGCTCATCTCAACGCCCGATGCGGTCACCTTGGCGATGCCGCTGCCGTTTCCATCGTTGGCTTTCAACACAATCTGGGCACTGGTCATGTTTTCGTTGTAGCTGACCGTTGGCTGCTCAACAACCGGAGGGGTGCGGTCGATGCCGCTGACGACAATGGTAGTGTACGCAGACTTGCCCGCTTTGTTGGTCGCAGTGATGGTGTAGCTGCCGTCCTCGGTAACGGTGAGCAGATAGCTGCCGTCCGCCTGCAACGCAGCTGTGTTAAGGTTCTGGTCGGTGACCGAGGTGATTTCCGTTCCGCCGTTGTCATCGACGGTCACGCGGATGGTGGCGCTGGTGGCGTTGATCTGCGGCTGCTCCGCTGCAATAGTCGGCGCAACGTTGCCTTTGATTGCTTCCACCGGAATCTGTACCTGTGTGCGGCTACCCTTACTGTCCTCTGCGGTAACCGTATAGGTGCCGTTTTCGGTAACGGTCAAGGTGTAACTGCTGCCGCTGCCGGTAAGCTGACCCTTGTCGCTGGTCACCTTGACCTGTGCTGCGTTGCCGTCCGCATCGGAAACTTCGATTGGAATGGTCACGCTGGTCGCAGTTTCATTGACCTGCTGATTTCCTGCCTTCAAGGTCGGCTGCTGTTTGGCAGCTGCTACAACAACATCTGCGCTTGCCTGGTTTCCTACCTTGTCGGTGGCAACGATAGTGTGTTTGCCTGGCTGTACGTTTTCCACACGACCACTGTATACCAAGCCCTGGCTGGTTGTTGTTAGATTCATTTTGACTTCCGTTCCGTCAAATTTGGCGGTTACCGGGTTGAGGTCGGTGACGGTAAATCCGACCACGCCGTTCTGGTTTTGGGTGATGGCGATGACCGGTTTTTCGCTGTCGATGCCCTTGACCTCGACTGTTTGTGTTGCACGCGCCTTCTCGGTTGTACCCTCCAAAATGACTGCGGTGATGGTATAGGTACCGTTTTTGTCCACCTCAAAGTGATAGATGTTGCTCTCTTCCAGCAGGTTGACCGGCTGCTGTTTGCCTGTCGGCGAGATGCTCACCTGCAATTTCTGTGTGCCGGTCAAATTGGCATCCACCTGCACCTTAATGTCCTTGCTCTGGGCAAGGGTGTTGTCCGGCGCTGTGATGGTAATGACCGGATTTTCCACTGTCGAAGGAGGGGTCGGAGTGGTTGTACTGATCATCACCTGCTCCGATTTGCTTCCATTGCCTGCCTTATCCACAGCGGTGATGGTGTAGTTGACATTTTCCTTTACAATAAAGGAGTAGGTGCCGTTTCCGTTTTGCTCAACTGTTTCTCCATTGATTTGCACTCCGGCAGTTGTATTGTCCGCCGGAACCACAAAGATGTTGCCGATTCCCGAAACCGTATCGTTTGCCTGGAAGGTAACGGTCGTTCCCTGTGTTGTGATGGCTCCCAGGGTTGGCGCGCTCTTATCCACACGAACAGCCAGCGGCATCTCTGCTTTGTTGCCCGCTGCATCACGTGCGGTGATTTCATAGCCGACTGCGCCTTCTTTATTGGCAACAAACTGGTAAATGTCGGTGCCGCTAATGTGTTCTACGCTGAGTCCCTTTCCTGTACCCTGTACCTTTACCTGTACGCTCTGCACGCCGACGTTGTCAGTGATGGTCAGGCGAACCAGCTTATCTTCTTTGTACCATGCCGAACCATTGATGCTGTCTTCTTTTGCCATTCCGATGACTGGCGGCTCTGTATCGGTCTGGGTGCTGCCTTCGAGATCTACCTTATATTGGTTGTTGACATTGCCTGCGTTGTCGGTGACCAGGATGGTGTAGCTGCCCTCTTTGTCTGCTACGAAACGGTATTTTCCGTCGCTGCTGGTTGCCAATGTGGTGGTGATGTTATTGCCGCTCACCGCTACCGACTTGACACCGGAAAGAGCATCTGCCACCTGGAAGGTCAATGTATTGTTTTTTGCATCGATTGCTTCGACTGTCGGCATGGTTTTGTCGATGCGCACAGTGTAGATACCGGTCGCCTCGCTGGTGCCCGCGCTGCCGTCGGTAAAGAAGTAATAGTCCCTCTGACCTTCATTTTTTACGGTCAGTGTTCCGTCGGTCAGCTGCTGGCGATTTCCCCACGAAGCCGGTTTTTCATTTGGCATCTTTGCCGGACGGTCATAGGAATAAACCTTTCTGCCGCTGCCGTAGCCGGTCAGGGTAAAGGTCACATTCTGATTGGTCCAGCTGCCGTTTGGATAGCTCTGGCTGCCTGCGTTGACATAGACGGTCGGAGCAGAGATGCTGCTGCCGTATACATCCACCCAAAAGCTGACCTTGGTATCATAATATCCTCTGCGGGAGCCGGTCACCGTCACTTTGGCGGTTCCTGCACCCACTGCCTCCAGAACGATGGTGTCGTCCCGGCGGGAGCTTACCTTGACTACGCTGCTGTTGGAGGTGGAAACATCAATCGCACTGGCATCGGTGCGCACGTTGATGATTCGTTCGCTGCCTCTGCTGAGAACCTGGTCGTCGATGCTGCGGATGTACACGGTATCCCGGTCGCTTCCGCCTTCACTTCCGCCGCCGCTGCTGCTGTTTCTATAAACAGTCACCTGGAAGGTGGTGCTCTTGGAGGTATAGCCCGAGCGGGACGCGGTCACCTTGACGGTGGTGGTGCCGGCTTTGATGGCGCGCACCTTCAGCTGGAAGCCGTCTGCGGTCACCTGTGCTACGTTGCTGTTGGAGTTGGACAGCTTGATGCGGCTGGCGTTGGTGTTGACGCTGATGTAGCGCACACTGCCCTCCTCCATTTTCTTGTCCGAGATGCCCGACAGCTGCAATTTGCTGCCGGAGGTATCCTTGACCACAATCTCAAAGGAAACGGTCCTGCTGGTGTAACCCGAGCGGGAGGAGGTCACCTTGATGGTCGCTCTGCCCGGTTTTACTCCGGTCATGGTGATGTGGCTCTTGGAATTGGAATAGGTCACCTTTGCCACGCTGGCGTTGCTGGTCGTAACCTTCAGCGAACTGCCGTTGTGGTCGATGCCCACAATCTTCTTTTCCCCGATGTCCAGATACTAGTTGGAGATGCTGTGCAACGTCACCTTTTTGTCGGTGCTGCTAGAGCCGGAACCGGAGCCAGAATTGGAACGTCTGCTTGGCGCTGCGCATCCTCTGGCAGTTTCTACATACAGCGGTTTTGCGTCGTAGTAGACCCCATCGCTGTTGCAGTACAGACGGTTGATCTGTCCATAGCCGTACAGCTCGGTCGGCGCATTGGTGTAAGCATAGTTGATGATGGTATCGTCGTCATATACCACCTCACAGGCGGTAACGGTTTTGAGCTTGTTGAGCTTGAGGTTGCGCAGGGTCAGGGTGGTTCCCTTCGGCGCGTTGACCGTCACATTGGTAAAGCCGCGGCTGCCGCTGTACAGTCCGCCTTCCTCCAGGATGGCGCTGCTTTTGATGCTGACGGAGGACAGCTCGGTGTCGCGAGAAGCAAACACCCTCGCGGTCTCCTGGCTGTCTACCACCAAAGAAGCTGCATTGACGTCGTACAATTTGACCCAATCGGAGCCGCCGTTGATGTACAGCGTTCCTTTGATGTCCACATTTTTTAAGGTAACGGTATCCGAAGGCACGTTGATGAACACATCTCCGGTAAAGGTCTTGTTGGAGATTGTCACCGCACCGATGTCGATATATCCGTTTTTATAGATGGTCGATTCGCTGTAGCTGCCCTTCTTTTTAAAGCGGGCGTTCGGATAGCTGGTTCCCTTTTTCGGAACCGGCACCTGCTGGGTAGGCTGTGCCAGCGCAGTTGCCTGCTGTTTTTCCACCGGCTCAGTTCCTACCGGCTGGTAAACCACTGTGGGCTTCTGCTCTTTTTTTATTGTGCGGTCGGTTCGACCAGCTTGGCCGGTTCGCTTTTGACGGCGGGCTGTTTCTTTTGCAGGTAAGGATTGGGCAGTTCCTTGCGCCCTTCAATTTCCATTTCCGGATTAACAAAATTGATATTGCCCCGTTCGTAGAAATAAATATCACGGCGAATCCGAACCTTGTCTTTAATGGACAGTTCGTTCCATTCCTTTTCGCTCATTCCGTAAGGATAGGTTTCTTTCGGTTCGCCGGCGCAAGCCGATAAGAGAACCAGCAAACTTAAAAGCAGTGATTTCTTCATTTTAGTCTTCTCCCTGAAAAACAGCTTATAATATAGCAGATTATCTCATTTTAATCTATCGCTTTGTGCTTTTTTCTACAGTATTTTGGGAGAATCTTACGATGACTTAATACATTGTTTAGAAACAGCGCATATTATTAACCGCATGATAGGATATAGCTTGCCTGAAACGAATCCGGGCTATAGACTATGACTATAACAATTGGATTAACTTTATAAGGAATTATAGCATGTTAGCATTGAAGAAAATTGGCAATGCCGCAGCTGCGGTTTTGCTGGTAATGCTTGCTCTGATGCAAGGCGCCTATGCTTCCGAGATTGACCTGAAGGTTCCTTCGCTGGACGTCGGGTATAATATCTGGGGCTATGCAATTACCGGCAGCCAAATCCTGATGTACGGCATCGGAATTTGCGTGTTGGGAATGGTGTTCGGCTTTTATGAGTTTGTCAGAATCAAAAAAATGCCGGCTCACGAATCGATGTTGAAGATTTCCAACCTGATTTATGAAACCTGTAAAACGTATATGAAACAGCAGGCTAAGCTTTTGCTGTTGCTGGAAATCTTTATTGCAGCATGTATTTTTTACTATTTCTTCTATCTGAATGCGACGCCGCTGCCGAAAGTTTTGACGATTTTGGGCTGGTCCATCCTGGGTATTCTGGGGTCTTTTGCCGTTGCCTGGTTCGGCATGCGCATTAATACTTATGCCAATTCGCGCACCGCGTTTCTCTCTTTGCGGGCCAATCCGTATTCGGTGATGAGCCTGCCGCTGCGCTCGGGAATGTCTATCGGCGTTTTGCTGATTTGCGTCGAGTTGATTATGATGATTATCATTCTGCTGTTTGTGCCGAGAGAAAGCGCCGGCGCCTGCTTTATCGGTTTTGCCATCGGCGAATCCCTGGGCGCATCGGCATTGCGTATCTGCGGCGGTATCTTTACGAAGATTGCCGATATCGGTGCCGATTTGATGAAAATCATTTTCAAAATGGACGAAGACGATGCCCGCAATCCGGGCGTGATAGCCGACTGTACCGGTGATAATGCCGGCGACTCCGTCGGGCCGACCGCCGACGGTTTTGAAACCTACGGCGTGACCGGCGTGGCTCTCATCAGCTTTATTGTTTTGGCGGCTGGCATGATGTATGCGCCAAACGGTGAGCTGACCCAGATGGCCGGCGGTATTGACATTCAGGCAAGGCTGATTGTCTGGATTTTTACCATGCGCGTTTTGATGATTATTACCTCGGTGGTCTCTTATTTGCTGAACAACGGTATTTGCAAAGCCGTTTTCGGCAAAGCCAAAGCGTTTAATTTTGAAACGCCGCTGACTTCATTGGTTTGGCTGACGTCGCTTATTTCGATTTTGGTTACGTTCGGCGTTTCCTATGTGATGATCGGCGATATGGGCGAAGATTTGTGGTGGAAGCTTTCGGTCATTATCAGCTGCGGTACTTTTGCCGCCGCGATTATTCCGGAATTTACCAAGATTTTCACTTCGTCAAAATCCAAACATGTTCAGGAAATTGTCAATGCCAGCCGTGAAGCCGGCGCTTCCCTGAATATTATTTCCGGTATTGTTGCCGGTAATTTCTCCGCATTCTGGAAAGGTCTGGTCATGGTCGGCCTGATGGTAATCGCCTTTTTTGCCGCCCGTGAGGGGTTGGATGCGTATATGGTTTATCCGACAGTCTTTGCCTTCGGTCTGGTGGCATTCGGTATGCTCGGCATGGGGCCCGTTACCATTGCGGTTGACAGCTACGGTCCGGTTACTGACAACGCCCAGTCCGTTTTTGAATTGTCTCAGATTGAGCAAATCAAAGGCATTAACAAGTCTATTGAAAAAGAATTCGGATTTAAGCCGGATTTTGAACAGGGCAAGCAGCTGCTGGAAGAAAACGATTCTGCCGGTAACACCTTTAAGGCAACGGCTAAGCCGGTTTTGATCGGCACGGCGGTTATCGGCGCCACCACGATGATTTTCTCGATCATTCTGCTTTTGAACCTGAAGCTGATGCTGCTGGATCCGAACGTTTTGTTCGGCATTATTCTCGGCGGTGCGGTGATCTACTGGTTCTCCGGCGCTTCGATGCAGGCGGTTTCGACCGGCGCTTACCGGGCGGTGAACTACATTAAGGAGCATATTCATCTGGACGGCAAAACCGCCGCTTCGGAAAAAGATACCAAGAAGGTGGTCAAAATCTGCACCCAGTATGCGCAAAAGGGAATGCTGAACATCTTTATCGTGATTTTCTCGTTTACGATTGCATTTGCGTGCTTTGATGCCAATCTTTTTGCCAGTTATCTGATTTCCATCGCGGTTTTCGGACTGTTCCAAGCCCTGTTTATGGCTAATGCCGGCGGCGCCTGGGACAATGCCAAGAAGGTGGTTGAGGTTGATCTGCATGAAAAAGGTTCCGATCTGCATGCGGCGACGGTAGTCGGCGATACGGTCGGCGACCCGTACAAAGATACGTCTTCGGTGGCTTTGAACCCCATCATCAAGTTTACGACCCTGTTCGGTCTGCTGGCGGTGGAAATGGCGGTTGCGGCTCCGCGCTGCGTATCACTAGGGCTCGGTATATTCTTCTTTGTATTAGGACTGGTTTTTGTTCTCAAGTCTTTCTACGGAATGCGTATCGAAACCACAAAGCAGGTTTAATCCGAAACCTGTTGACGAATCCTGATAAGGTCCGGTTTTTCCGGGCCTTATTTTTTCTTGACAGAAAAATGTCCGAAAGATATCTTAGGCGCCTAAAGTTCTTATGAGTTTTAATTAAAAATAAATTATTTATGAAGAGAAATCAGTTAAAGCTGCGGATTTGGAACGTCACAAACCGCAATATGCTTTCCGAAGAAGCATTGGGTAAACTAGAGAGAAACCTGAGTGAAGACGAGCTTGGCGCGTTTGTCGACCTGTTTTCGGATACGGTGGTTTGTTCGGCTTTGGTTGACGACTGTAAAAACCAGGAAGAGGCCGCTGCCGTGTTTGCCGACGTTTCGGCCTGCAAAGAGATGGCCGCCAGATATTATGACATGCTTTGCAAGACCGGAATCCGCCAGCTTCGCGAACATATGTTCTGCAATGATCTCGAGGGTATGATTGCAGGTCTGCAGGCAGACGTCGAGATTTGGCCCGACGGGCAGTCGGACTTGTTTAGACAATCGGCGCTGCACCTGTTGAATTATATGAAGGTGCTGCGGGCGAAAGTCGATGTTCCTTCTTTGGATATTTCGGCAGAAGAGGGGCGGCTGCTTGAGGCATTGGAGAATAACTTTGATGCGGATGAAGCGGCGGTATTTTTCCGGCTGCTTTTGATGTATTATGATTATGTTTCCGACTATCGGCGGGTTGCCGGGCTTTTAGAACGTCATTGGAAACAGATAAGAGAGGTAATTGTTCAGGAATATGAAGTTCTGGACATACTCAGCAATATCGGCAGCCTTTGTCTTTTTTGGGAGTAAAACTGCCGTTAACGGATTTTCTCAATACCAAATCAAGAATCCTGAAGCGTGTACGGCTTCAGGATTTTTTTATGGGCTTGCGGATTTTATTGTCGAGGCGCTCTTCTTTGATGCCGACCGGATCCTGGTGGATGATGATAACCGAATTGGGATATTCGTCCTGCAGATTGTCTTCGACCAGTTCCGTCATGTCATGTGCGGCGGCCAGAGACAATTCTCCGTCCAGTTCCAGATGAAATTCGAACATATAGCGTCCGCCCAGGTCCCGGGTGCGCAGGTCGTGTATGCCTTTGGAAAAAGGGCACTCCATAACGATTTTTTTGATGTTGCGGCGGATATCGTCGTCGAGTTCGGCATCCATCAGGGTTTTTACCGCGTCGCCGGCAATTTTGTAAGCGTTAAAGAGCAGATATCCCGATACGCCGAGTGCGGTCAGAGTATCAAACCAACTGATGTTGAAAACCGAAACGACAATCAGGGAGATTATGATAGACAGGTTGGTCATAACGTCAACCATGTAGTGAGCGCTGTCGGCGCTGATGGCCTGAGATTCGGTCATGCGGGTGACGTATCGTTGGTAACTGATGAGCGCGAGCGTGGCGAAAAGACTGACGCCCATGATAATCAGACCGACGGTCGTCTGTTCAATCGGCCGGGGGTGGAAAAGGCGGTTAATTCCGTCGTAGAGGATGAAAATTCCCGAACCGGCAATAAATGCGGACTGGAGCAAAGCGCTCAGAGATTCTGCCTTTCCGTAGCCATAACGATAATAATAGCTTTCCGGCAAAGAGGAAAAACGCACGGCGATGACGGTGACGGAGGAGGCAAAAATGTCGGTCACGCTGTCAATCATGGACGACAAAACGGCCAGGGAGCCGGTGTACAGCGCGCCGAAAGCTTTCAGCAGGCAAAGGCCTACGGCAAGAGAAACGCTGGCTGCGGTTGCGTTTTTTTTCAGACGGTCACTTTGTTCTTTGGTCAGATACTTTTTGTTTAACGACATTTCTTATCTTTTCCATATCCTGTTTTGATATTTCGTAACAGTTTCCCTGCATGGTGTCGGCAAACAGCTTCAGCGAAGCGTTTTTCGGCACGGTCAGAAAATCGTATTTCACGAAGTATCTATCATCTTTTTTCAAAAATGAAAGTTTTATTTTTTCGTTTCCCTCAACCTGCAAGTCGATTGCAAACAGCTCGTCCGCGTCGGGGAGTTGGCCGGTGGCGGAAATAATCGTGGCGTTAAGCATATATTTGGCCAGATTTACAAGGTTGTCGACGTCGGTGTCGTGATTGAACAGCAAAAACCTTCCGAACCGTAAATCCCACAGGCGGCTAAAGGTCCATTCGGTTTTGTCCGCGGAGAGGTCGATGAGCTCAATTGCGGCCAGCCAGACCTGAAATTCGTTGTCGAACTTGACGTAGGCGGCCCTGGTTCCGCGGCCGATTTCAATATCGTATTTTCCGACTTCCAGGCTTTGAAGCGTCCGGCCTTTTTCGTTTTGGAGTTCAATACGAATGTTGGGCGAATCTTCCACGCTGACCGGTTGCAGTCCGAAACGGCTCAGATTTTCGGCTTTGTCGGATTTTTTTTCATAGAATCTGGCTTCAAGCAAAGCGCTTAAAAAGCTGCGCATACGGTCCTGCAGCACCAGCAGCCTGTTTTCTCCTTCAAGTTTCCATAAGCCGTCCTGCTTGTAAAAGTTCAGCTGCCGATCGTGGGCGGTGATGACAATCTTTTGGACGTTGTTGATTTGTTCCGGAAGTTTTGCAAACAAAGGTTTGCCTTCATAAGAGTCAATCTCGCCGCGGTTGACAATGTAGCCTGAGAAAGTCCCGGCCAGCAACAGGGCAAAAGCGCCCAGCGAAGACCAAAGCATTTGCCGGGTACAGAACATTTTTAAACTGACCGTTCTGCGGCTGCCGCGAGGACGCTTCAGAGCGGAAAATATGCCGAGTCCGAGAATGATAATCAGCGGAACGGCGTATATGTTGGCAAATTTTACCCAGCCGTCAATGCGGTTGATTTTGTCGTTCATGCCGTTTCTGATGTCGCGCAGTTTAAGCCGTTCGGCATCAAGCTGCCGGCGGATTTTGGCAATGACGGACAGTTCGTCGGGAGTAAAGTTTTCCCGGCCTTCAAAATCTTTTTTGTTCCAGATTTCCCGAATGCCTTCTTTGGTTTTGGCAATGCGGTCGTAGATTTCCCTTTCTTTGATTTTGAATTCCTGCCGGCCGCTGCGGCGAAGTTTTTCTATTATGTCAAAGTTTCGGGTTTTAGCTGATTTTCCGCGCAGTTCAATAAGGTTTTCTCCGCCGATGAGGCTTTCGAGAGCATTGAGCACGAAATTGGCGTTGTCGAAAATCGGGACAATCAGATTTCCGTCCTGAAGGCTGATGGTCGCGGCCCAGAAACTGTCATAGAGAATGTCGGTGTCGGCGACGGCAATGACGTCAAAAGGCGCAGCGGGATCCTGACTGATAATTCTGGCGGCAATGACTTTGGTATAATCGTCTTTTTTGAAGCTGCTGAGCAGAGAGCCCGGGTCATAGGCTTCCTGAGCCCATTGCGCGCTGACGGCCGCAGAATTGGCGCTGGAAATCAGCAGGGGAATGAAAATTGTCTGTGCTTCGGGTTCCGGGCTGATGACGGAGACGCTGCTGACCAGCATTTTTTTCAGCAGCCGGGTTTCCGGCGCCATGTGGTTTATTTCGTTATAGTTGAGATAAAACTGCAGCAGGTCCTGCGTGTAGTTCGGCGAAGAGGCGTCGCTGCCGGCATTGACGGTCAGAGAATTGTCCAGATCCGCAATCGTCAGTCCGGATTGAAACTTGAAGCCCCAGTCCCGGTCGAGACCTTTGAGGTCAGAAACTTTAAAGCCCTCGGCAACCGGCGCACCGATGCGCAGAGAATCGGCGGCAATGTCCGCAAACAGCAAAACCTTGCCTCCGTTCAGGCTGTAGTTGCGGACAGCCGTGACCATATCTTCGGAAAAGTCCCGGGGATGAATGATAATCAGGGCTTTGAGTTTTGAAGATATTTGTTCAGCCTTGTCGATGGCCTTAAGATTGTAAAGCTTTTCCAACTGGTTGATTATTTCCCATTTGGAGGTGGCGACGTTTTCAACCACGGTTCCGAAGACGGGCAGCGTCGAGATGACGCCGATGTCCTCTTTGCGATGATTGAGACGGTAAATGGCTTCGGTTAAATCCTGTTCCAAAAGCTGTTCGCGTTCCAGAGCCAGAAACGGAATGTCAGAATATTCGTCAATGCTGTTGCTGATGGTCAGACCGAAATAGGCCGGCTGGTTGTTGTCAATCAGCGGAACGGCTTTCAGGCCGCGAGCAAGGGCGCGGTCTTCATACTGGCTGAAGGGCTGCGGGTCGTAAACGGCGTAGTTGAGCTTGCCTTGAGCAAGAACCCCGTATTGGCGGAGCAGCAGCCTGACCTTGTCAAACATCAGCCGGTATTGGGGATTGCGGCGGCCGAGTTCGGGAGAATAGTAAAGTTTTACGGTCAGGGGTTCGGGAAGTTCCTCCAGAATTTTGCGGGTCGAATCGGTCAGCGTAAAGATTTTTTCTTCGGTGAAGTCATATTGGAAAGAACGCGTGAAATTGTTGGCCAGCAGGTTTAATCCGACGAAGCCGATTAAGGCCAGGACGAAAACGGCAATATAATAGCCGCGTTCCGATGATTTTAAAAATTTTGAAGTTCCGGCGGTACGAAAGCTGACAATGATTACGGTTGTGAAATTGAACAGCAGGATTACCGAGGCGAAAAAGATTATGTCCCGAAGCTCAGCCAATCCCCGCGCGATGGTATCAAAGTGGGTGATAAAGCTGAAAGAGGCAATCATATCAATGATGGACACCGGCGCAAAAAGTCTGAAAAAAGACAGGACATATTCCAATCCGCTCAACATGAATAAGATGTTGGCAATGACCGCTAACACGAGGGCGATAACCTGATTTTTGGTCAGAGCCGACATGGTTTGGGAAATGGCAAGCATGCATCCGGCCAAAATCAGACTGCCGAGGTAGCCGACGGCAATGACGGTGTTGTCGGGGGTACCCAGCAGATTGACCGTAATCCAGAACGGAAAGGTAAGAAACAGCGCCAGAGCGCAGAATATCCAGGAGGCAAAGAATTTTCCCCAGACCAGAGCGGTGGTGGAGACCGGCATGGTCATAATCTGAACGATGGTTTTGGAGCGAAACTCTTCGGACCAGAGACGCATTGAGATGCCGGGCAGGAACAACAGATAAAGCCAGGGCTGGTAAACAAACATGGACAGAAGATCTGCGCGGCCGAGGTCGAAGAAATGTCCGAAGTAGATGGCAAAAGACGCGTTCAGAACCAAAAACGCAATCAGGTAAACATAAGCCAGCGGAGAAATGAAATAGCGGATTAATTCGTTTTTGATTACGGTTCGTAAATTATGCATCGTTTTTCTCCGGCCGGGTCAAGATTGAAAACGCTTTTTCCAAATTGTCGGCCTCTGCTTTGAACAAAATGTCCTTCAGGGTGCCGTCAACCAATATCCGTCCCCGGTTAATCAAGATTATTCTGGTGGCGATCGACTCGGCTTCGTCCAAAAGGTGGGTCGAGATTAAAACAGTCTTGTTTTTTTTCATGTCGGCAATCAGGCGGCGCATATGTTCTTTCTGGTTGGGGTCCAGACCGTCGGTCGGTTCGTCGAGAAGCAGAATTTCGGGATCGGAAATGATGCTTTGGGCGAAGCCGGCGCGGCGCAGATAGCCTTTGGACAGCGTTTCGATTTTCTGATCCATAATTTCGTTGATTTTTGCGGTTTGGGCGACCTCTTCAATCCGCTGCTTTTTAGCGGCGCCTTTCAAGCCCCGGAGCTCGGCCATATAATTTAAAAAGGTTTTTACTTTCATGTCGGGATACAGCGGGGATCCTTCGGGCAAAAAACCGATGTTTTCTTTGGCGAACAAAGCGTTTTGGGAAATGTCTTTTCCCAGAATCTCTATTTCGCCGGAAGTCGGCGCCAGGTAACCGGTAATCATATTCATCAGGGTCGATTTGCCGGCGCCGTTCGGTCCCAGCAGGGCGATGATTTCTCCGGTTCCGGCTTTGAAACTGACGTCTTTTACCGCGTCGATGCCTCCGAAAGTTTTTGTCAGGTTTTTTATGGAAATCGTGGTGTGCATTTTTTTAATCCGTTATGACTGAGATGCTGCCGTTTCTGACGTTTTTTACGACGGCGGGAATGTAAAATTCTCCGGGCGCAGAGGCTTTGCCGTCAAGATAGGCCGCCGCTTTTTTCCAGTCGGGCAGAGAATCTTTTACGTAGGAATTTTCGCAGGCCAAAATCAGCCGGCGCAGAGCTTCAAACGCCAGTCCGGAATTTTGCGGTCCGGCCCGGCTGCCGACGAAACTGACGTTGTCGTATAACGAAACGTCGGGCGTGAGGTCTACGGTGAAGAGAGATGTGATCTGATAGTTGCTGATGCCGTTGCGATGAAGCTGTTCGACCAGTTTGTCGGCTTCGGCGGGGGCGCCGATGATAACAAAAAGATCGGTGTCGTTGTTGCGCAGCATATTGATTATGTCGGCAAAATTCTGCTGACCTTCACGAAAGACGGCGCCGTTGAGAGAATATTGTTCGGGAATTTTTTCTTTAAGCAGAGCCGCCAGTTCGCGATAGTTTCCGGCAGCCTGAATGATTAACCCGATGTTGCGGGCGTCGCGAGAAGGGAGTTCTGCAATGAATTTGTCTACGGCATCCTGATACGGCGTGTGAAAAACGTAAGAACGGGCCGGTTGGTCCTGCAGCTTCAAAATGATTTGAGGTTCCGGCATCAGGCCGGCGGAAACAACCGCTTTGTAAGCACCGTCGTCCGAGATCGGCGCCGCGGCGTCTTCATAAACCACGTCGTATCTGTAACGGGTTTGTGTTTGCGCCGCCTGACGAAGCATGGCTTCAAAGCCTCTGCGCGCCGCGTTGCCGAGATGCTCGTCAGGGCCGCTCAACGGCAACAGTGCCTTGACTTTTATGAGCGGACTGCCGATTATTTCAACCCGTTTGGGTTTGTATGTTGCGGCGAAAACCGTAGCCAAAGCCGTGATGACGGCAATGATCAGTAAAATTATTTTGGTGCGCACAGTCATCAAATGCATATCGTTATCCTTTGTTTATCTCATATAAAGCGATGGCGGCCGCGGTTGAAACGTTAAGGCTTTCCACCTTTTCGGAAATGGGGAGTTTTACCGTCGTATCGCAGGCTTCTTCCACCAGACGCCGCATACCTTTGCCTTCGGAGCCCATAACAATGGCGATTTTGCCGGATTTGTCGATTGAATCGATGTAGTTTTGAGCGTAGCCGTCCATGCCGATGATCCAAAATCCGGCGTCTTTGAGTCGATTGACGGCGCGGGAAAGATTGGTGACCCGGCAGACGGGCAGATGTTCTATGGTTCCGGCGGAGGCTTTGGCCATGGCGCCGGTTTCGACCGGGGAATTTTTATCCTGCAGAATCAGGGCCAGAGTGTTGAAAGCCACGCAGGAACGGATGATGGCGCCGATGTTTTGGGGGTCGGTAACCTGGTCTAAAATCAGAACATGGCAGCGCGGCTGTTCGTCGGCAAGAATACATATTTCTTCCAATGTATGTTCTTCCAGTTCCTGACAATAGGCCGCGAATCCCTGATGAACGGCTTCTCGCGGAAGAATGCGGTCAATTTCCTTTTTATCAACGACATTGATAAGCCCCGGAGTGAGGTCGTTTTTCAGGCAGGCGGCCCGGATTTCTTCAAAATTTTCTTTGGTGCAGAGAATTTTGTTTATTTTGCGCCGTCGATTGCAGATAGCGGCCATGACCGGGTGGCGGCCGTATAAAATCAGGGGAGCGGATGATGCAGATGCTGGTTTGCTGCGGTTTTTGGACATATCTTTTCCTTAAATATTGCAATCTGGTGCTTATTATAATGCAAAAATGTTAATTTTCTACTTAAAACCTGCGACAGTCAGGGTTTCAGCCGATAACGCGGCGCAGAATACCGCCGGCTTTCGCCAGTTCGTCTTCGGCCTGTTTTCTGCTGATTTTTTTGACGGCCATGACGCAGGCCGTTTTTACGCTTTGACCGCCGGCTTCAAGGTATTTGGCAGCTTCTTCGACGGGAATTTGTGCAATGTCGGCAACGATGCGGCAGCCGCGTTCGACCAGTTTCTCATTCATCATTCTAACGTCAATCATATAGTTCTGATAGGTTTTGCCGATGCGAATCATGGCACCGGTGGAGAGCATGTTGAGAATCATCTTTTGCGCGGTGCCGGATTTCATTCGCGAAGAGCCGGCGATGGGTTCTTCTCCTACTATCGGGTTGATGAAGATGTCGGAGAATTTTTGGAGTTTGGCTTCCGGGTTGGAGCTGATGCCGATGGTTTTGCAACCGCACTTTTGCGCCTGCTCCAGCACGGCCAGCACGTAGCGCGG
>ERZ779866.2623-NODE-2623-length-15823-cov-6.045852_pt1 | contig 15823 bp, 14 predicted proteins | sample MGYA00511248_ERZ779866 | MGnify/ENA primary metagenome ERZ779866 (study PRJEB29588, sample SAMEA2155758) | human gut metagenome | biome: human gut; feature: human-associated habitat; material: faeces | place: Denmark | collected 2008/2010 ... | reverse complement strand
AACAGATGCCGGCTGTGAAGGCAGAGCCAATCGATTTCTCCAAGGTAGAAGTAGAGCCGCTGTTTGAAGATATGGTGGACTTTGACACCTTCAACATGATGCCCTCCTTGGCCTCCCACGCGAAGTCCTATGGTGATTTCTTCAAATTTGCCACAGAGACCTATGCCGCCTGGGCCCAAGATGTCCGCTCTGGGAACTATCCCCAGGAGCAAAACGGCTGGCACATGGATCCTGCCGAATTGGAAAAGTTCTTGGCAGAGATGGAGAAGCTGTAAGGAGAGATTCTTTCTTTTTGATACGACACCCTCCAAAAAGTGCAGACCGCCGAGGCAGCCGCTTCGGCGGTTTGCGCGTTCAGAGGAGTGAAAAAATAGGGCCTGTTCTTTTCCTGATGGATTGATTATAATAAAAGCAAGGCAAAACGGTGCCCGTACAAGGGGATTGGGAGGTAACATTATGACTGCGACATTGATTGCCAGAGAGAAAAACCGTGTGTCACTGCGGCTGGCGTTTACAGCGGAAGAGCTGCGGGAGGCCTGCGGAAGTGCCCCAACCGCGCAGGCCGTTTTGACAGCGGTGAAGACTGAGGGGAAAGAGCAGCTGCAGAGGATGGGGCTGCATACTATGGCCGACCCGGAGGTGGACCTGAACGGTGAGCAGCTCTCCGCAGTGGTGACTGCCCTGTGCTTGCCGGCATTAACGCAGGCAGATTATCAGGGGCTGCCGTTGAGGGAACCAGAGAAATACGGTTCCGAGCAGGAACGAGAAGAGAGAATTTGGATACAGTTACTGGAAGAATTGATGAAACGGGTGGATTTTGATTTGCCTGAGTCCATGTATGAAAATGAGGTGCGGCAGTTGGCCACCGGACTGTTTCAGCAGATGCGGTATGACGCCATGGCTCAGGGCAAGATTTTGGATACAGTGGGGCCACAGGCGGAAGAGTATATCCGGCAGGCACAGGAAGCAGCTGTTTGGGAGATCAAGCGGGATATACTGATCGATGCTCTGTTAAAGGCAGTGCCAGTGGAGGTGACCGGAAAGGATCTCCAGGCTGAGGGAGAAGCGATTGCCCAGAGACAGAATACGACATTAGATGAGGTGCGCAACCTCTTTGGAAAAGATCTAAGTCTTTTGCACAGAGACCTGCAGGTGAGGAAGGTATTGAAATTACTGTGGGATTGGGCGGAAAAAACGACATAAAGGGAACGAAGCGTCTCCCACCCTGGGCATATACATCACCTCGACAGGACGTCCTGGCAATCTGCCAGCTTATCGCCTTTTGGGAAACAGCCCTAACCGTTGCCAACGAGGAAAGGGGGAAAGAAAAGCCGGTCGCTTACCCAGGGCCGTTTGGAGCATTAGCTTTAATAAGCGTTTTAAGGTGCGCCGGAATGCACGGGATAGGCTGAAATATGCTTTTAAGTGGAAATACACCGATTGAGCAGTCTTGCGTTAATTTTCTATTTGATGCGTAAGAAACCAACGTAAAAAAGGGACCCGAATGGCCGAATGCCATTCGGGTCCCTTTGCATACAGAGAGTTTGCGCGTTAGGAAGTCAAGATGATCCCGAGCCGCTTTGTTCCCAGAACAGAAGCGGCTCAGAATAGAGAAAACCCAGTGGTTTCTGGTTTTATGGGTGACATAGGACCGTGTGGCACAGAAACCATATTATAGGGAATGACTGCGATAAAGAAAAATGGAGCCTCAGATTTCCATATCCAGCAGGTAGGAGCTCAGCCCCTTACCGTGCATATCCACAGAGAGGGAGCGGGTAACGCCGCCGCCTAATGCGGCGTACATGACGAAATTGAGGGCTTGAATATTGGGCAGTTCATAGCGGACCACATCGCCTTTGACCATGCCATTGAAGTGCGCCTTCACGCGCTCGGCGGTGACTTTCTCCCGGAGCATCTCATAGTCCTTGGGATCATAGGCGATGAGAGAAATATTGGAGATGTTGCCCTTGTCCCCGGTGCGGGAGTGGGCGATTTCCCAGAGTTTCATGGTTCCTTCCCTCCTTATCAGACTTCAAAAACTTCCACTTCGGGCTTGACGTCGTTGCGGTCCACCAGGATGGAGGCCACAGAGACGATCTCTCGGGTGCGCTTCACCGCGCCGCAGCCGCCGGCGGGGCCGTTGGTGTACAGGGCCTCCACCTCGTTGGGCACCAGGTCGGCAATGGCCTTTGTCTTGGCCCGGCCAGCCACCCTGACCCGGACCTCGCTGGGCTCGTTGTACTGGTAGTCAGGGTTCCAGTACAGGCTGTTGCAGCCGATGAGGTCGTACTTCATCTCGTCGAACTGTCCGGGAGCCACCAGCTCCAGCCGCTCCTTCAGGATGTCCAGAGCCAGCTTGGCCCGCTCCAGGCAGCCGGGGCCGCCGTAGCTGATCTCGCCGTCGCCGATGTAGCAGTCCTTATAGCCGATGGAGCACTTGAAGGTGTCGGTCTTGGGCTTGCCGGTGGCGCCCTCCACCTGGACCTTGTCCTTTTCCACCTCGGTGAACTTCACGTTCTTGAAGTTGGCCACCACGTCGGGGGTCAGGTAGTTCTCCGGGTCGTGGATCTCATAGACGATCTGCTCCGAGCAGGTGGCCTTGGTGACCATGCCGCCCGCCTCGGGCACTTTGGTGACGAAGAAGGAGCCGTCCTCGGCGATCTCCACGATGGGGAAGCCCAGGTGGCCCACGCCGGGCACGTCCTTCTTGCCGGGCTCGGCGAAGTAGCCGCCGGTGACCTGGCCGCCGCACTCCAGCAGGTGGCCCATCATGGTGCCCTTGGCCAGCTTATCCCAGTCCTCCAGGGACCAGCCAAACTCGTGGATGGCGGGGGCCATGAAGATGGCGGGGTCGGCCACCCGGCCGGTGATGACCACGTCGGCCCCCTGCTCCAGGGCCTTCAGGATGCCCTCCACCCCCATGTAGGCGTTGGCGGAGACGATCTCGCCGGGCAGCCTGGACAGGGGCTCGTGGGTCTCCCACACCTCGGTGTCCATATACTTGTCGATGACGGGCAGCAGGTCGTCCCCGGTGACGCAGGCGATCTTCATGCCGGTCAGGCCGTGCTTGCGGGCGATCTCCACACACTTCTGGGCGGCGGCCTGGGGGTTGGCGGAGCCCATGTTGGTGATGAGCTTCACCTTGTGCTCCCAGCACAGGGGCAGGGCCTTCTCCATGCGGTGCTCCAGCAGGCCGTTATACCCCTTGGTGGGGTCCTTCAGCTTGGCCTGCTGGCCGATGGCGATGGTGCGCTCGGCCAGGCACTCGTAGCTGATGTAGTCCAGGTTGCCCTTCTCAATGAGCTCCAGAGAGGGCTCCAGGCGGTCGCCGGCGTAGCCCGCGCCGCTGCCGATACGGATGGTTTTCATGGCATAACTTCCTTTCCAAAAGAATCAGTCAGGTCGAAGGGATCAGATCCGGATGCCGCCGATGAGGATGGCGATGACCACCATGATGATGGACACGGCAAAGGCCAAGGGGATGGTCTTCTTCTGGTGCTCGCCCAGGTCCACGCCGGCCAGACCCACCAGCAGGAAGGTGGAGGGGGTCAGGGGGGAGACGGGGAAGCCCACGGTCATCTGGCCCAGGATGGCGGCCCGGCCCACGTTGACGCCGGCCACGCCGAAGCCCTCGGCGGTCTCAGCCAGCACGGGCAGCACGCCGTAGTAGAAGGAGTCGGGGTCAAAGAGCAGGGAGGCGGGCATACCGATGACGCCCACGATGGCGGGGAAGAACTCGCCCAGGGAGTCGGGGATGATGGACACCAGGGTGTTGGCCATCTCGGTGATCATGCCGGTGCCGGTCATGATGCCGGTGAAGCAGCCGGCGGCGAACAGCACGGAGCACATCATCAGGCAGCTCTTGGCGTGAGCGTCCACACGGGCCTTGGAGTCGGACACCTTGGGATAATTGATCAGGGTTGCCAGCACGTAGAATACCATAAACACCACGGCGGGAGCAAATCCGGAGAACAACAGGGACACGATAGCCAAAACAATCAGGATGATGTTCACCCAGAAGAGCTTAGGACGAGCCAATGCCTTCTCCTCGTCGGTCAGCTCTGGCTCCACATACTTCTTGCTGGTCAGCACCACGCTGCCCAGGCGCTTCTTCTCGCCACTGCCCAAGATGATTGCGACTACCAGCACACATACCAGGCCCACCAGCACGGCGGGGAGCACAGGCATGAAGAATTCGGTGACAGTCGGCTCGGTACCCGTCATGCTGGCCAGGGCGGTGTGGGCCCGGATAGTGGGACCGCCCCAAGGCAGGATATTCATGGTGCCGGCAGACAGAGCCACTATGGTGGCCAGAGTGGTACGGCGCATGCCTAAAGCATCATACAGGGGCAGCAGAGCAGGCACGCAGATCAGGAAGGTCACCGCGCCGGAGCCGTCCAAGTGGACAATGGCAGCCAAGACAGCAGTGCCAATGGCGATTTTGATAGGATCGGTGCCAACCAGATTCAAAACGGTGCGAATGATGGGGCGGAAAGTGCCCGCATCCGTGAGAATGCCGAAGAACAGGATGGAGAAGATGAACATGACGCCGGTGGCGGCCACGGAGCCGATGCCGTCGGCGCCGGCGATCATGCTTCCCAGGCTCTGAAGGTTGCTGAAGAAGTTGACGGCGCCGGTCTCCGGATCGGCGATGAAGAAGCAGGCGATGATGCCGGTGATGAAGGGCACCGCGATCAGGGCCACCGCGGGGGACGCCTTCTTGGTCATGATCAGGACGATCATGACAATGACGGTGATGAAACCAAGGGCTGCTAACATAAGAAACCTCCTCTTTCTGTTTGGGGTCTTTGATTCCGGCGCGGACAGCGCCGGGTAGCTACGCCCAAATAGAAGTGCAAGGTCCATGCCAAGTTGCGTTCTCCCCCGCCGCCGGCCCCAAACCTCCGCCAGCGCTGGATTTCCCGGAGCAGGCCGGGGACCGCTCGAAGGGCTGAATTCTAAAATGTTAGAATTCAGCCCCTATCTCCCCGAAAAAATGACCAAATTATGAAGATTGTCAGCCTCTTAACGAGATTCTAAATTTTTAGAAGCAAATTCCACTATTTTAGAACCATTACTCCCCCAACTTGTTGTACAAGGTAGCCAAGGAGATGCCCAGCTGCTGGGCGGTGCGCTTTTTCCCTGCCAGGTCAGAGCCGTTCTGGAGCAGCAGCTTGCGGATCTCCCCCCGCTCAAACTCCCGCACCCGCTGGGCCAGGGAGATTTCCTGCCGCGCCGCAGCAGGACGGGCGATATGCTCCGGCAGGGACTGCCGGACAATCGCTCCATTGTCCGACAGGTAGGCGGAGAACTCCAGTACGTTGCGCAGCTCCCGCACGTTGCCCGGCCAGTCGTGGGCGGCCAGGCAGCCCAGCGCCTCTTGGGTGATAGTGATGGGCCGCTTGAGCTTCTGGGACAACTCCTGGAGGATCACCTGGGTAAGGGCGGGGATATCGTTCCGCCGCTCCCGCAGGGGCGGGATATGGATCTGGAAGGTAGACAGGCGGTAGTAGAGGTCCCTGCGGAACTTCCCCTCCTCGATGTAGGCCTGCAGGTCAGCGTTGGAGGCGGAGATGAGGCGCACGTCCACCTCGATCTCCTCCACCCCGCCCACCGGGCGGATACGCCCCTCCTGGATGGCCCTGAGAAGCTTGGCCTGGAGGGAGTAGTCCATCTCGGACACCTCGTCCAGAAAGAGGGTGCCTCCGTTGGCCGCCTCGAACAGGCCCATCTTGCCCCCCTTTTTGGCCCCGGTGAACGCCCCCTCCACGTAGCCGAACAGCTCCGACTCCAGGGTATTGGCGTTGAAGTTGGCGCAGTTGATGGCCACGAACAGTTCGTTTTTCCGGGCGCTGGCATTGTGGATGGCCTGGGCGTACAGCTCCTTGCCTGTGCCGCTCTCCGAGGCCAGCAGCACCGTGGCGTCCGTCTCCGCCGCTTTCTGGGCCAGCGCCTTCACTGCCTGGACATTCTTCCCCACCGCAATGATGGAGTCGAAGGTGTACCGGGCGGAGTTGGCCTTATTCACCCGGCGGAGGAGCTGCTTGCTGCGCTTCTCAAACCGTTTCAGCTCGCTCTGGAAATCGTAGGCGTCCTTCAGAAAGGTGACCACCGACAAGCCGCCCACCACCTGGCCCTCCTGCCGGATGGGATACATATTGACGAAATAGATCTTGTCTTTCTTCTCCATCCGGGGGGCGTGAAGGACAGCCTGCCCCGTGGCCACCACCTCCGGCAACCGGGCCCCTGGCCGCAGTTCCCGGAGGATCCGCCCCTCCACCGGACCGATGTCTCCCCCCGCCTCCTGGTTGAGGAACTCCTGGTAGGCACGGTTGGCGAATACGATGCGCCCCTCCGTATCGATGATGTTGATCCCCTCCCGCATGGCATCCAGGGCCATGCGGGAGTCCTGATTGAGCTTCAAGGCGATCCTTCCTTTCCCCATTGGCGCATAGCCCGCTCCCTTCCGTCTTTCCCTGCCGGGGAAAATCTCGTATGCTCCGCCGGCGGCGCGGGGGACATGCTTCGAGGAGCCTGTCGCCCATTTTCGGCTGCGGCGCGCGCACCAGGCTGTTCGGGGCCCCCGCGCAGGCCCAGCGAGGCAGTCCCGAGGCCCCCGCAAGGGCCCAGCGGAGCGGGTCTTCCAGGGAGAGAACGAACGGCCGTTTTCTCCCTTAACATACCACAAAACCTCAGGCAACTCCAGAGGCAATCCGCCAAATTTGATATTTTTTTGTCAATTTATTTCACACCCTTTTTCCGCGAAGCCTCTTCCCTTCCCGCCCTCCCGGTGCTATAATCTCAAAATGAATCAATCACATGCCGCTCGGACGGCGGAATGGAGGCATATGGATATGGACTTGGAGCTTCGCCGGGGGTCCCTCTCCGCCATCGCCCGGCCGGAGGGTGGGGAGCTGATCTCCCTGAGGGATGGAGACGGCGCCGAGTATATCTGGGGCGGGGATCCCCAGTACTGGGCGGGCCGCAACCCCCACCTTTTTCCTGTTGTGGGGTCGCTCAAGGACGGACAGGTGGCCCTGGGTGGCAGCCGCTATTCCATGGGACGGCACGGCTTCGCCCGGGACAGTCTGTTTACCGCCGTGGAGCAGGGCACGGACTATGTGGTATTCGAGCTGCGGGAGAACGAAACCACGCTGCGGCAATACCCCTTTCCCTTCCGCTTCCGGGTACGGCACCACCTGACCGGGGACGGCTTTTACACCCAGTATGAGGTGTTCAACCCCGGAGCAAATCCCCTGCCCTTCTGCGTGGGCGGCCACACCGCCTTCCGCTGTCCCCTCCGGCCGGGAGAGCAATTTGAGGACTACCGACTGGTGTTTGACGAGCGGGAGGATGCCCACGCCATGATCCCCTCCTCCCAGGGGCTGCTCAGCCGGGAGCGGACGGTGTACGCCCTGCCCAATACGGACACCCTGCGGCTCAGCCACCAGACTTTTGACCAGGTTGACACCCTGGTCTTTGAGGGGCTGCGCTCCCGCCACGTCAGTCTGGTAGGGCCAGGCGGCTGCGGCGTACGCATGGGCTTTGGAGACTTCCCCATGATCGCCTTCTGGACCATGGCCCACGCCAACGCCCCCTACCTCTGCCTGGAGCCCTGGCATGGGTGCGGCGCGATGGACGATGAGGACGGCCAGTTCACCCACAAGCCCTACTGCGTCTTGCTGGAGCCGGGAGAGGAAAAAATCCTGCGCTACACCGTCACCATTCTCTGAACCTGCCCACATCACAATACCATCACATGAGAAACTGGAGGTCTGATCCATGAATCACCTGCGCGCGACGGATCCTGAATTTATGGAACGCTTTGAACACTTCGCCTTCGATGAGGCGGTCCACGAGCCGGGGCAGGAGCTGGACGACGTCACCCGCAGCATCGCGATCCTGGCCGCCCTGTTGGGCTGCCAGGGCATTGACGCCTTTGAGCGCCTCGCCCTGCCCCAGGCCCTGGACGCCGGGGTGTCCCCGGTGGCGGTGAAGGAGATCGTCTACCAGGGGGTAGACTATCTGGGCATCGGCCGGGTTCTGCCCTTCCTGGAGGCGGTCAACCGGGTGCTCACCGCCCGAGGCGTGGCCCTCCCGCTGGCCGGCCAGGCCACCACCACCATGGTCGACCGGCTGGAGAAGGGTGCCCAGACCCAGGCGGACATTTTCGGTCCCCAGATGCTGGAGGCCTGGAAATCCGGCCATATCAATCGCTGGCTGGCCGCCAACTGCTTCGGCGACTACTATACCCGCACCGGTCTGGACCTGAAGCAGCGGGAAATGATCACCTTCTGCTTCCTTGCTGCCCAGGGTGGATGCGAACCCCAGCTCACCGGCCACGCCAAGGGCAACATGAACCTGGGCAATGACAAGAATTTTCTCATCCGCGTGGTGTCCCAGTGCCTGCCTTACATCGGCTATCCCCGCAGTTTGAACGCAATTGCCTGTGTGAACAAGGCTGCGGAAGACTGAATCTCTCCCCCTTAAGAAAACTGCCGCTATGGGAATCCCATGGCGGCGTTTTCTCTATCTCTATCTTTATCTCTTCTAAATCAAACAGCACTCTTCAGGTCAGGGGCGGGCCGCTACGGCCCGAATGCGGCCGGGGGGCAACCACACTCGACGGGTCAACATTCCTTGCGGCGAAAGAAACCCATCCCATACATCATGATGCTCTCCGCCACCTTTGCCATCTCCTCAGCGCTGCTGGTCATACCATCATTTAACCATTCGCCCAGCAGACCCATGCAGCCGTTGCTGACGAAAGCATAGTAATGTTTCAGCTGTTTCGCCGTGGCGTTGGGAAAATACAGACGGTACGCTTCGATGAAATATTCCTTACCCAGATTGAGCAGCCGAGCCGCAAACTCCTTGTCCCCGTGAGGCCCCAGGGTAACCGTACATAGGTCGGCATTCTCCTGCAGACTGCAGAACAGCCCCTCCGTCACCTTCAACAGGCTCGGTTCACCTGGATCGCCCTCCAACATCTTTCCAAGTCCTCTTCGGACCTCCTCCATTAGTTCATCCTCCATCTGACCCATCAGGTCATAGATATCGGTATAATGGGAGTAGAAGGTACCTCGGCTGATTCCCGCCACTGTACACAGTTCCTTCACAGATATGCTCTGGATAGGCTTTTGCTGCAGAAGACTGGTAAAGGCCTTTCGAATCATCATCCTTGTCACCCTGGTGCGATGGTCATTGGCCCCCATTGCGCAGTCCCCCAATCTGAAAATTTTTTGTGAACGGTTCCCACTTCTGTACATTCTCTGTACAATGTGTTCATTATCCTACCGTTTTCCTTCAATCCGTACCTTGTTGCACGCTGTTTTTTCCATTATAATATGAATGTGTTGGAAGTTCAACAGGCTATCTTTTGACGCGGGGGTCTTTCCATGGAAAAAATATATGTTGTAACTGGAGCCAACGGTCATCTTGGCAGCACCCTTCTCCGGCTTCTTTCCCGCCGAGGCGCCCAGGTCCGAGGGCTGATCTTGCCGGGGGAGACCGCAGCCCGCCTGCCCGGCGTGCAATATGTCGAGGGCGACATCCGGGACCTCTCCACTCTGCGTCCTCTGTTTAAGGGCCTTTGTGGACGGCAGATCGAGGTCATTCATACTGCCGGGGTCATTGACATTTCTGATCAGGTCTCTCCCCGTACCTATGATGTTAACGTCAATGGAACCAAGAATGTTCTGGCTCTGTGCCGGGAATATCAGATAAGACGCCTGGTCTACGTCAGTTCCGTCCATGCCATTCCCGAGGGGGACAAGTCCTGCGTCCTCCATGAAGTGTCCCACTTTTCCGCCGACGAAGTGGTTGGCGGCTATGCCAAGACCAAGGCGGAAGCCACCCAGGCCGTGCTGGATGCGGCCCGGAATGGGCTGGACGCAGTGGTGGTCCACCCCTCTGGCATCCTGGGCCCCTACGACCGATCGGGCAACCATCTGGTCCAGCTGGTCAACGACTACCTTCGGGGTAAGCTCCCAGCCTGCGTCCGGGGGGGCTACGACTTCGTGGACGTTCGGGATGTGGCCGCCGGGTGCCTGCTTGCCATGGAAAAGGGAGTGAGTGGGCAGTGCTACATCCTCTCCAACCGCCACTATGAAATTCGGGACGTGTTGGCCATGGTACGCCAGCTGGCCGGAGGAAAGCGTCTGGCCGTCCTCCCCCACTGGATGGCTAAGGCGGCCCTGCCCGCCATCCGCCTCCACGCCAGGCGGACGAAAAGGCGCCCCCTGTTCACCAAGTACTCCCTGTACACCCTGCTGAGTAACGACAAGTTCTCCCACGACAAAGCCACCGCCGAGCTGGGCTACCGTCCTCGGGATCTGCTTCAGACCCTGCGGGACACCATCGCCTGGAGCAGAGGGGAGCTGGAGGCGGCCCCTGCCGGCGGCTGATCCCAGCCTCCTGTACCTCCCGTACAAGGAACACGCCCGGAAGGCGGAACCTGGATTCCGCCTTCCGGGCTGTTGTTTTATTCGTCCATATCAAAGGGCGGTACATCCCGCTCTTGGGGCACCGCGTCCCCCTCGTAGGGCAGCTCTTCTGGCACCGGTTCCGGGACAGGTCCATCCATACCTTGGCGGTATCGCATCTCCTGCCACTGCTCCTTCGTGATGAGCAGCTGGCGGGGCTTGGACCCCTCAAAGGGGCCCACCACTCCCTTCTCCTCCATCTGATCCACCAGGCGAGCCGCCCGGCCGTACCCCAGCTTCAGCCGACGCTGGAGCATGGACACGCTGGCCTGGCCCACCTCCAGAACCACCTCGATGGCGGCGGGCAGCAGCTCGTCGTAGCCGTTTTCGGGGCTGGGATCAGAGCCGCCCACACCTTTAGAGCCTTTCTCCTTCTCCTCGGCATGCCTCTCGATCTCATGCATCACCGCCTCATCATACCGAGCAGTGGCGCCCTCTTTGATGAAATCCACCACATTGGCCACCTCTTCCTCGGAGATGAAGCAGCCCTGTACCCGCTTGGGCTTGCCCTGTCCAAGCGGGGCGTAAAGCATATCTCCCTTCCCCACCAGCTTTTCTGCACCGGTGGTGTCCAGAATAATCCGGGACTCCATGCCGGAGGCCACCGCGAAAGCGATACGGCTGGGGATATTGGCCTTCATCAGACCGGTGATCACATCAGCGGAGGGACGCTGCGTTGCGATGACCAGGTGCATACCAGATGCGCGGCCCATCTGGGCCACCCGGCAGATGGATTCCTCCACCTCCTTGGCGGCGACCAGCATCAGGTCGGCCAGCTCGTCGATGACCACCACGATCTGGGGCAGAGCCTCCTTTCCCTCCTTCCTGGCGTGGTTGTTGTAGGAGGCCAGGTCCTTGGCCCCCACCTCAGAGAAGGCCTTATACCGCTTCATCATCTCGCTCACCGCCCACTGGAGGGCACCGGCGGCCTTCTTGGGGTCGGTGACCACCGGAATGAGCAGGTGGGGGATGCCGTTATACACCCCCAGCTCCACCATCTTGGGATCCACCATGATCAGGCGAACCTCTTCCGGGGTGGCCTTGTACAACAGGGAGACGATGAGGGAGTTGGTGCACACCGACTTGCCCGAACCGGTGGTTCCGGCGATGAGCATGTGGGGCAGCTTGGCAATGTTGCCCACCACGCAGTTGCCCCCGATATCCTTGCCTACGGCGAAGGACACTTTGGAATTGCTCTCAATGAAGGCTTTCGAGCCAATCACGTCACGAATGGCCACCGGGGTGACCTGGCGGTTGGGCACCTCAATCCCTACGGTGGAAATCTTATCTGGAATGGGGGCTACCCGTACAGCTGACACGCCCAGGGCCAGGGCAATGTCATCGGACAGCTTGGTGAGCTTGTTCAGCTTAACCCCCTGCTCCAGCTCCAGCTCATAACGGGTAACTGCGGGCCCACGAGTGACGTTCACCACCCGGGCGTCCACATCGAAGGACACTAAGGTATCCTGAAGGCGCTGCTGGTTGGCCTGCAGCTCTCCAGCGGCGGCTGCGCCCGAGACCCCGCCCCCCTCGCGCAGCAGGGAAATGGGGGGATAGCGGTAGGCCTGGGGCTCCTGCTCCATGCCCGCCTCGATCTCCCGGGCCACCTCGGCATGGGCCTGCTGGGCCTCCTGCCGGCTAATTTTTTCCACCGCAGGCTCACGCACCACCGGCGGAGGCATTGCAGCTTCTCTAGCTGGGCTGACCGGCATGATGGCTCCATCTGTCATGGGCTTGATCTCAGGCACATCTTCATATTCTGGAGGCTGCGCCTCTCCCCGGACGGACGACTTGCCAGTCAGCACCTCATCCGGGGCAGCCACCCCGGCCACCTTGTCAAACAGCTTCTTCTTCCGGATGGTAGTCACCGGCTTGGTGGGCGCCTTGGCCGTCAGGGGCCCGTCGTCCACCGGGACGTCGATGTCGGGGCGGCGGGGCTGCGATGCCCGGACATGAGGCTCCATCACCGGCTTCGGCAGCGTCAACTCCTCCGGTGCTTCCTCTTGAGAATAGGCAGTCTGGCTCTCTCGCCGCTCCCTTGCCGCCCGGAACAGGTCCATCACCGTGCGGTTGAAGGCGAACAGCAGGGCCAGGGCCGCCGCGACAATCAGCAGCACCAGGGCGCCCACCTTGCTGAAGGCAAACTGGAAAGCCATTCCGATCAGCCCACTCACCGCGCCGCCGGAGGTCCCCTCCTGACCGGTGGTCCACAGTCGGCCCAGCAGCTCCCCGCCCCAGGCCAGCTCCTCTCGGCACAGGAGCAGATGCAGAACCGATCCCGTCAGAACGGGGACGGACAGGGCACACACCAGGCGCAGGCGCACCGGCCTACCCCGGTGGAAGAACAGGATGTATGCCATGAGCAGCAGGATGGGCGGGACCAGGTAGTACCCGTACCCAAACAGGCCCTGGAGCAGTCCCCGGAACAAGTCGATGAAAGCAGCCTGCATACCGAAGTATCCGATGGCGCCGAAGAATGCCAGCAGCAGGCACACCACCCCGCCGATTTCTCGGTGGACAGGGTGTTTGGCGGGGGCAGATTTCACTTTCTTATCCTGAGCCCGCTTGCCTTGGCCGCTCCTTCCGCCACTGCTCTTCCTGCCCCCGCTCTGACTCGACGAACCGGAGCGGGAATTGCTTTTCTTCTGTGCAGAAGCCATGCTTTTCCTCCCGTTACAGGATCACGAAGGACGCCACCAGGGCGACGGCGCCCACGATCCAGCAGTAATACGCGAACCTTCCGAACTTGCCCTTGTCCGCCAGCAGCTTGACCAGCTGGATGGCGAAGTAGCCCACCACGCCGGCCACGATCATCCCAACGATGTACTTGGGCAGCAGGGACAGGTCCACCTCCACCTCTCCGGTGGCCACGTCAATCACCTTCAGCAGGGTGGCCCCCAGCACCGCGGGCAGGGACAGCAGGAAGGAGTAGCGCACGGCGAACTTCCGGTCAAAGCCCAGCATCATCCCCGCGGAGATGGTAGTACCCGACCGGGACAGGCCGGGGATGGTGGCGATGCCCTGGGCCACCCCCACTAAGAGGGCGTCCTTCACAGTGGCGGTGCGGGCGGTCTTGGTCCCCCGGGCCATCCGGTCGGAGAGGAACAGCAGGCAGCCGGTGACCAGCAGCATCACGGAAACCACCGCCGGGCTGTTTCCCAGCCCCTCCCCCAGCCCCTCAATGGGCAGCACCACGAACAGGGGCAGGGTACCCACGATGACCAGCATCACCAGCCGCCGGGCCTCGGGAGGCCGTCCGGCCTCCCGGGCGCCCCGCCGGGTGAACAGGGCGGCCAGCCCCCGGAAAAACTCCACAATCATCTCAGCGATGTCCTTGCGGTAGGCGATGAACACCGCGATCAGGGTGGCGAAATGGAGCAGGATATTGTATAGGTTATCCACCTCTTCCATGCCGAAGAAATGCTGCAGCAGGGTCAGATGGCCGGAGCTGGAGATGGGCAGGAACTCCGCCACGCCCTGGACCAGCCCCAGGAGAATTGCCATGATGTAGGACAAGACGCTCACCTCGTTCAGGAGTTTCAGTCTGTGCGTGCAGATTGGACAACGCTCTTTCAGTGTTCCAATCTGCGCGCACAGACTGGACAACATAATATATTACCACACCTTGCCCCTGAATGCCAGTAAATTTTCCGCCAAGGCAAGCGGGCGCCGCCAGATTGGACAGCGCCCGCTTCATCTATCCGTTTTTGTACGCCCGCATCCGCTGGTGCAGGCAGTCCAGCGCGTCGCTCAGCCCCCCCAAGTGGTCGATGAGGCCCAGGCGCACCGCCTCCTCCCCGTAGATCACGCTGCCCACGTCCGCGGCCATGTCGTCCTTTTTCAGCATGAGGGCCGTGAAGTCCTCCCGGCTGATGCGGGAGTTCGCGGTGACAAAATCCGCAATCTGCTCCTGAATCCGCTGAAAATACCGGAAGGTCTGGGGTGCGCCGACTACCAGCCCCGTCATCCGCACGGGATGCACCGTCATGCTGGCTGTCGGGGTAATGAAGCTCTTTTTCGTGCATACTGCCAGAGGAATGCCGATGGAATGTCCGCCGCCCAGCACCAGAGAAACCGTGGGCTTTTTCATCCCCGCAATCATCTCCGCAATGGCAAGCCCCGCCTCGATGTCGCCGCCCACCGTGTTCAGAAGCAGCAGCAGGCCGTCAACATCGTCGCTTTCCTCGATCCCGGCCAGCAGGGGCAGGACATGCTCATATTTGGTGGTTTTCACCGTTTCCGGGGCGATCATATGCCCCTCCACCTGGCCGATGATGGTGAGGGTGTAGATGCTTCCCTTGCTGGATTTCGTAATGTCCGAGCCAAGCTCCACGATCTGCTCCCGCTCCTGTTTTTTCATTTCCGCGTCCTTGTTTTCGCTCATAACCTAACCTCCCGTCTCCCATAGGATACCCGCTTTTTCAAAATTCACACTTGAAAGCGGCCGCGGTTTGTCGTATAATGAGGAGCGGTGATGATATGGCTACAAAAACGAACGCAGTCCGTCTGGTTCAGCAGGCGGGGATTCCCTGTCGGGAAGCGTTTTACGAATTCGACGAGCAGGATTTAAGCGGCGGCCATGCCGCACAGGCCATCGGAATGCCGGAGGAGCAGGTTTTCAAGACGCTGGTCGCCCGGGGTGAAAAGACGGGCATCAACGTGTTCTGCATTCCCGTCTGCTGTGAGCTGGATCTGAAAAAGGCCGCCAAAGCCGCCGGGGACAAAAACATGGAGCTGGTGGCCGTCAAGGAACTTCTCGGCCTGACTGGCTATATCCGTGGCGGATGCAGTCCCGTGGGCATGAAAAAACGCTACCCCACCTTTATTGACGAGACCTGCACGCTGTGGGATGAGATTGCCGTCTCCGCCGGCGCCAGAGGACATCAGATGATCGTTCCGCCCCAGCCCCTCGCGGAGCTGGTTGGCGCAGAACTGACAGATATTATTGTATAGAAAGGAAATCCATATGTACGAATACAAGACAAAAGGCACCTGTTCTCAGAAGATTTTCTTCGACATTGAGGACAACAAGGTCAAGAATGTTCAGTTTGTAGGCGGCTGCAACGGCAACCTGAAGGGCATCGGCAAGCTGGTGGAAGGAATGGACGTTGACGACGTCATCGCCCGGGTTGAGGGCGTCAAGTGCGGCATGAAGTCCACCTCCTGCCCCGATCAGCTGGCGCAGGCTCTGAAAGCCGCCAAGGCTAACCAGTAATTGACAAACGGCACGGGCTGAGTGGGCGCGGCGCATTAGACAGTTAACAGGCACAGCGGGATGATCCGCTGTGCCTGTTCTTGTATAAGCCCCCCTTGCCTCTCCCTTTGGGAGAGGTGGCTGA
>ERZ779866.2620-NODE-2620-length-15824-cov-3.486080_pt1 | contig 15824 bp, 10 predicted proteins | sample MGYA00511248_ERZ779866 | MGnify/ENA primary metagenome ERZ779866 (study PRJEB29588, sample SAMEA2155758) | human gut metagenome | biome: human gut; feature: human-associated habitat; material: faeces | place: Denmark | collected 2008/2010 ... | reverse complement strand
CCAGTACTAACAACTGACGCCTTATCTGTACTATTTTTAAATGCCTCCTGACAACATGATCCCCTATATTGAGGGGAAGCTACTTTTAAAAGTCAATAAGCAGAAAACGAAAGTGGTTGAAATTTCGGATCAAGATGGCAAGTTCCTCGGGTTTAGCTTCAGAAATTGGAAGAGGGATTAAGAGGGTCGTATCACGATCCGTGCAGTTCCCTATTCCAAAAGCATTAAGCGTTTGAAACGAAACGTTAAGGTGATCCTGAAAAGAAATCGAGGATGGAGCGCCAAACAATACCAAGAGAAGTTGAATCCTATTGTGGGAGGATGGGCGAACTACTTTAAAGTAGGCTTAGCCAAAAAGATGCAAGAGGGATTTGAGGGGTGACTTCGAACCCGAATTAGGCAAATCTATTGGAAACAATGGAAGACGGCTAAACGACGGTACGAAATGACCTACAAGCTAACGAAAGATACTGCCCTTGCGAAGGCAAACACAAGATCAGGAAGGTCGTACTGGGCAAAAGCCCAAGCGTTTTCCTTGAAATTTGCGTTACACAATAAGGCAGTCCAAGAATTGGGGACCACTTCAAACGGCACGGTGGGTGGTGTGGGCGGTCGGCTAGGGAACTAATCTCTAGCCTCCGACCCGATTTCACTCCTTTTCCGGAAAGTCTTTCAAATTAAGCCGCATCTCGATGTGTGGAATGCCATCGAGCAAAAATTCTTCAGAGATTGCGACAAAACCCAAAGATTCGTACAGAGCGCGCACATAGCTTTGAGCCTCGATGAAAATTGAGCGAGCTTGATAGCGATGTTGAGCAACTTGAATGCCATTTTTGATCATTGCTCGTCCAAGGCCTTGCCCACGCTGAATAGTGAGCACCCTGCCAAGTGAGACTTCACCAGGCAACTGCCCCTGAGGAATGATTCTTAAGTAAGCGGCGATTGAGCCGTTTTCTTCGAAATAGCAGTGCAGAGCAATCTTGTCTAGGTCATCAACTTCTTGGTACGCGCATCGTTGTTCTACAACGAAAACAGCAACTCGAGCTTTGTAAATTTCAAAAAGATCTTCAGTGGTTAGCTCTGAAAATGTTTTGATAATCAATTGCATTGATGACTCCTTGATAATCAGTCGGATTTTAGCGGAGATTGTCGGTGACAGCCTATTTTCATTGAGTTAAAAGACAAACTTTTTTACAATACGGGGCATTTCAAAATTTATATTTATAAAACGGACTTCTCATGGACATCGCCTCTTCAATTCAAGCTTCATTGCAAGCTTTCTATGACAAGGTCGATTTGCTTTACCTGACGGATGTTATCGGCATCGTTGCGTTCGCATTCGCCGGTGTTTTAGTGGGGATTCGCAAAAAGTGCGATCCGGTTGGTATTTTTGTTTTAGCCTTCTCGACGGCTTTTGGTGGTGGGATTATGCGTGATCTTCTCATCGACCGTCGCCCGATGTATTGGATCGCCAATCAAGAATTGGTTTGGTTGGTTCTTTTCATAACGATCTTTACGCCGATGCTTTTTAAGTTTTACAAAAAACACCTGTCTTATGATGTGTTTGTTTGGAGTGATGCCATCGGCTTGGGGTTTTTCTCCGCAGTGGGCGCGAGCCACGGTGTCCATCTCGGGGTGCCGTACCTGCCCGCGGTGCTTTGTGGTGTCGCAACCGGCGTGTTTGGCGGATTATGCCGTGATGCGTTTTTAAATGTGAAACCATCGCTAATTTATGACCATCAGCCCTATGGCTCGGTTGCTTTTGCTGGTTGCTGGTTGTATATCCTATTGATTGAACTCGGTGTGGACAATACCCTGAGCATCTGGATCGGTTCTCTGTTTATCTGCTTCTTCCGCATGTGGTGTTACTACCGTTCATGGCGAATAGATTACAACGACGATTTCTTGGAAGCAGATCCGGGACCCGAAACGGACAAAGATCGTCGCCAACATTAATCATTGAGAAAATTTCGATCTTCGCTTAATATCGGAATGCTTAAGCGTTAAGAAACGATTTCACAAGTAGAAACGGGTCTAAGCGACCCGTTTTCGTTTTAACTGAAGGAAAACTGTGCGTCTTCGACAAATCCGCATCAGCGGCTTCAAATCTTTTGCAGACCTAACGACGATTGAGGTGCCCTCTTCGATTGTGGGTATTGTCGGCCCAAACGGTTGTGGTAAATCCAATGTCATTGAGGCGGTGCAGTGGGCATTGGGTGAGGGGAAAGCCAGCGATCTTCGCTGCAAGAGCATGAGCGAGTTAATTTTTGCCGGATCGGATAACCGTAAGCCGGCTGGGCGCGCCATGGTCGAGTTGGTTTTTGATAACAGTGATGGTTCGGTCCCAGGCCCTTGGGGAACGTACAGTGAAATTTCAGTTAAGCGTGTTTTAACACGTGATAACACCAGTTCCTATCTCATCAATAATCAGCAGGTTCGTGCAACAGATATTCGCGATCTTTTTATGGGAACGGGGTTGGGGGCCAACTCTTACGCCATTATCAGTCAGGGGATGGTCACCGAGTTTGCGAAGGATTCTCCGGAAAAGCGGCGAGAGTATTTGGAAGAGGCTGCCGGTGTTTCAAAGTATAAAAAGCGTCGTAAAGAAGCAGAATCGAAATTAGCCAGCACTCGAGCAAACCTTGAGCGCGTTAGCGATCTACAGGTGACTCGCCGTGAGTCACTTTCCCGACTACAAAAAGAAGCAGAGGTTGCTCTGAAGTATCAGCAATTGGACCGTGAGCGCGCCGAAAAAGAATCACTTTGGTGGTTTGTCCAGATGCTCGAAGCCCAAAATGCGATTGATCGGATTAATGTTCAAGTTGCTCAGTCACAGTCCTTGATTTCTGAAAAAGATGGGACCATTCAACGTGAGCGTGAAAGATTGGGCCAATTGCGTAATCGGTTAAACGAGGCTAATGTCGAAGTCTTAGGAAGAACTCAATCTTTGGCTGAAGTTGATAAATCGATTTCATCTGTTGAGGGCAATATACGTTCGATCATTGAGCGAAGAGCGCTCATGAAGACGCAGCTTGAAAGTTATAGTTCGATGTTGGTCGCTCGAGGCGAGGAGGTCAAGAAACAATCAGAACGAATTCATGCGATATTTAAAGAACGGGAAGAGAAAGAGGAAGTGTTGGCCACGGCGCAAGAGAGAGAAGCCGCTTTAGATGAGGCGCGCCAGGTTGCCGCGGATAAGGCTCAAAATTTGAAAAGAATATACGAAGCCTCTCGGCAAGAAGCGATCGCTTTGGAGGGACAGTCCAGAACGCTTTCGTTGGAGATGGCGCAATTATCCAAATCCCGTGAAACGCTATCAGCCCAATTGGAAAAGTATCGTCATGAATCATCGCAGACATCCGCTCCTGATGAGGTTGAGTACAAACAGCTTCAAGAGGATGTTGCGGCTTTGCATGAAGAAAGCGAGTTGTTGCTTGCTCAAAGAGAGGAAATTCAAGAAGCGTTGGAGCAAGCGAGGGATAGTTTTGCTCAGTGGCAGTCTCAACTGCATGAAAAGCAGCAAACGCATACGGCGCAAACGGTTCGTCTGGCGGCTCTTCACGAAATGGAACAAAAAGCGCTCAGTGGAAATCGCCTTTCTGAGTGGCTAACCGCCCAAGGTCTTGATTCGATGAAGCGTCTTTATGAATGGATTCATGTTGAGCCTGACTGGGCAAAGGCGCTTGAGGCGGTTCTACGTGAACGAGTCAACTCGTTGGGTATCTCTCGATTGGAGATGGCAAGCGCTTTTGAGCTGGCGCCCCCTCCGGGGAAAATGACATTTTTCTTAACCTCTAAGACTGAGGCGGAAGTCAATCAACGTGATGATTTTCCCAGGTTAACAGACAAAGTCACGTTAAGTGACAGCGCTTATGGTGTCAGGCCGATTCTTCATTATTGGCTTTGCAGATGCTTTTTGGCGCCCTCTCTATCAGAGGCATTAAAGCATCGTTCTGAATTGCCGGATGGTTTTTGTTTCGTCACGCCGCAAGGACATTTGATTGATCCGGTAAGCATTACTTTTTGGGCAGAGGATGAATCCTCAGGGATGTTGTCACGTCGCGCGGAAATCGAAAAATTGCAAAATGATGAAGCCGCTGTAAGAAACGAGATTGAATCCGCGGAAAAACGCCTGGGTGAAGAGCGGTTGCGTCAAGCCGATTTGGCCCAAAATCTGCGGGATATTCAGTCTCGTTACGAAAGCGTCAGACGTCAAGAAAGTCAGACAGCTCTCGAGCTGACGCGGATGACGGCGGCGATGCAAGCTTATAAAGTGCGCGCCGAGGAATTGCGAACATGGATCGAAGAAGCTCAAGCGCAACTTGAAGAAACTTCCGCGGCGCTTGAAGAAACAGATGCTCAGTTCGCCGAGTTGGATGAGCAATTGTCACAACGGCAGCAGCGAGCGGAAGAGGCTCGCATGGCCTGGGAAAATGCGCAGGAGGCAGCACGTCGTGCCGAGCAAGACTACAACGTGTTTTCTTACACCCAGAGAGAAGTTGAGATGGCTCTTCGAACATTAACGGAGCGACTCAATGAATCGCAGCGGGCTCAGATGTTGGCTCAGAACGAACAAGGGGAGTTGCGGGAAAAAATCAACTCGGTTCAAGCTTCTCTTGAAGCGCTTGATGAGGACAGCGAACGAGAGGGGCTGCAGGTTTTGTTGCAAAAACGGGAAAAAGCCCAAATTGATTTATCGGATGCCGAAAAAGTTCAGGCGCAGACTGACCTTGAGGTTAAAGAGGCCGAGGCCGAGTTGGGACAGCTGGAGGAACAAAAGGCGATTGAGCAGAATCGCATTGGGGACTATTTTGTTAAGCGTCGTCAGCATGAAGTGGATTACGCGACGGTCAAGGGGCGCCTGGATGAAATGCAGTACGATGAGATTGCGTTGCGTGAACGGTATGAGTTGGAGCATCCTAAGTTGAACGCTTTGAGGCTTGAAGTTGAAAAAACTGCCAAAGAAATCGCCGCCTTGGGAGCTGTCAATCACGCCGCATTGCAACAGTTGGAAATCCAGACACAGGAAGTCGAGCGAATTGATCGTGAGGTCGCGGATTTAAACGAAGCCATTGTGACGATTGAAGCAGCCATCAAGAAAATTGACCAGGAAACTCGTGCGCTTTTGAAGGACACTTTCAATCGAGTCAATGAGGCCTTTAATCAAAAGTTCACTCAACTGTTTCAGGGTGGGCATGCTCGACTTGAGATGACTTCAGACGACGCCCTGGAGGCTGGAATTGAGATGTATGCGAATCCTCCTGGCAAGCACAATCATTCGATTCGGCAGCTGTCCGGCGGAGAACTCACGCTGACGGCCATTGCTTTGGTCTTTGCCTTCTTTACCTTGAACCCGGCGCCATTTTGTTTGCTCGACGAAATTGACGCACCGCTTGATGAAGCCAACCAGGAGCGGTTGTCAAGGTTGGTGGGTGCAATGAGCGGGAATACGCAATTTATGATGATTACTCACCATCGGGTGACAATGGAACATACCAATCAGCTTATCGGAGTGACAATGAAAGAACCGGGGGTTTCCCGTGTCGTTAGCGTTGATATCGCCGAAGCAGAGCAATATGTTCAAAAATCTAAAAATTAAAAATATGCCGACTCCGTTTTCGAGTCGGCTTGATTTTTGGAAGGGATCTCGAAATGGATTTGAAAAGTTTGTGTGACAAGTTCGCGGACTATCAGGTTAAACAACGTCGTTGGTTTCACCAGAACCCTGAAGTCAGCACGAAAGAATTTGAAACTTCGACTCATATTAAAGCAGAGCTTGATCGCATGGGAATCGCTTGGCGAAACTGTGGTCTGCAAACTGGCGTTGTTGCGAAAATTCAAGGACGTAGGCCTGGTAAGACGATTTTGCTTCGGGCTGACATGGACGCTTTAAGCGTCAATGAAAAAACTGGCGAAATATTTTCCAGCCGCAATCCCGGGGTCATGCACGCTTGCGGTCATGATTGCCACATGTCCATGCTTTTAACCGCGGCAGCGATGCTCAATGAGCTTAAAGCGGATTTTGATGGGACTGTGGTGCTGGCTTTTCAACCGGCAGAGGAAATGGGAGTCGGAGCTAAGTCGATGATTGAAGAAGGCGTGCTCGAAGGCGTTGATGCCGCTTTTTCGATGCACGTTTGGTCTGATTTACAAGCGGGGACGATCTCAGTTCGGGAAGGGGCCGCAATGGCCTCCGGCGATCGCTTCAGCATTGATGTTGAAGGCGTGGGAGGTCACGGCGCGATGCCTCACGTTTGTACAGACGCGGCGGTGATTTGCTCTGCAATTGTTCAAAATCTTCAAACCGTGGTGAGCCGTGAAATTTCTCCTGTCGAGACCGCAGTTGTGACTGTTGGCACAATCGAGGCGGGCACACGTTGGAATGTTGTGGCTGGGTCGGGGCGCCTGACCGGCACTACCCGTTGTTTTTCCAATGAGGTTCGCGAGCACTTCCCAGAAATGATTGGTCGAATTGCCACACAAACAGCTTCAGCGTTAAAAGGAAAGGCTCGACTAACTTATGACGCATTGGTTCCACCTGTGATTAACGATCAGGGAATGGCTCGATTGGTGCAGTCTTGCGCCCGGGAAGTTTTAGGCGAAAAGGCTTGTGTGGACTACCCATTGACCATGGTTGCTGAAGATTTCGCCTACTTTGAGCAGAAAGTTCCCGGTGTCATGGCGCTTTTCGGAATCCGAAATGAGGCTTGTGGAGCTGTTTATCCTCAACACTCCGGTTGCTATCGGGTTGATGAATCCATGTTGATTCACGGAGCGGAACTTTACGCAAAGGTTGCTTTGTCGTTTCTCAAAGCATAGAGGGCGTTTCCGATAACTGAGACGAAAAATTTTTGTCGATTTTGTACGAGCTCGAGCTCAAACACAAAGTCTTCTACAAAGGTTTTTTTGTGCGTAAAATATACCGTTCAGACGTGAAATTTCAGATACTGTGACGGTTCTTGTGGCGAGACTGTAACGGGTCGTCTAAGTGCTTGCTTTTGGGAGCTTTTATGAACGAGATGGTTCTATTTCTGGTGATCGGTGCGTCGGTCATCCTCGTGGCCTTGTTTTTATGGTCTCGGATGGAACAGAAAAAAGCGCAGAATTCGCGCGTGGGTTTAGCTCAAGAATCTAAAAAAATGTATGAAAAAATGCGGCCCGGCTCATTGCCCCGTCAAAGCAGTTCTGAAGCCTCTCCGCAAGTGAGCATTGTTAACGAGCCGACAACGAAAACGAGTGAACAGGTTGAGTTAAAAAGTCTCGAAAAAACACCGGAAGTGAAGTTGGCGCCAGAACCTGTTGTCGAAAAGCCGATGATTGAGCGTGAAACGGTTGAAGTTCCGTTTGATTTGGTTTCCGATCCTTTGCCTACTGAAGCGATTAAAACGCAGCAAACGTCGAAATCGGAAGTGAAGCCGCAGGAACCCCAACCGGTCCAAGAAAAGAAAACACCTGAACCGTCCAATGAAAAGACTGTTCAGTCAAATCGTGTTGTTGAACCGAAGAATCCTGTTGAGATTGAAAAGCAGCCTCCTATGAAATTATTCCCTAAAGAAGGTTTGATTAATTTCGAAGCGGACGAATTGACTGAAACGGTTGGGTTAATTCAGTCAGTTCGACCGATCGCCGGGGAACGCATGTTGGAAATGGCGGCAAACCTGCAGAAACTGAAGTTGCCGATCCGCATTTATGTTCGTCGTGTGGACAACAATCGCTGGTATCTGCCCGTTGCAGAAGGTCGATACACTGAGATGGCGGTCGTGCTGCTTTTAGCGACGCGGTTAAGTTATATCAATGAGATGGATGCTAGCCGCTTCTGTGTCGCGATACAACAGGCGGGGATTGCATTGGATGCGGATAATGACACAGAGGCAGCCCAGGACATTGTCGCTCGAGCCAAACATTTGCATGAAACGATTAAAAGCTTCGATATTCAATTGTCATTCATTTTGGCGGCCCGTGAACCCTTGCCTCCGCCAGAAGTGGCCGAAGCGGCTCGTTTGGCTGGCTTTACGCAACTAAATCCCATGCGCTACTTTTTGGGGACCGTTCAGGATATTTCAAATGCAACGATCTTTTTGACTCAAGATCAGTTTGACCGGCGTTATCTGACCTTGTCGCTTGATGCGCCGCTTGCTCGCCCGAATAGTCGTCCTTTGCATAAATTGTTCAGTGTTTCTAATGACTTGTGCGCTCGGTTGCACCTGCAAATGCAGGATGCCACGGATGCTCCGATCAATACCGAAGCGGCTCAAGCCATCAATAAACAGCTCGAGCTTTACTACAAGCAGATGATTCAAGCTGAGATTGAACCGGGTAGTCCACGAGCCAGAATTCTCTTTACAAGGGATTCGGCACAATAAAACATTGAGCGGTCGCAATTGGCCGCTCTTTTCGACTAAGCAGGACACTGCTTTTCCATGTGACAAGTTTATTTTCCAATTTGTATGAAACAAGATTCTTTATTTGATAATTTGAGTGGTGAGCTTTTTACTGATATTTCTCCGACAAATGAGGAACTTGTAAAAGCCCGTGAACATGCAGAGAGCTTACGTCGTGATTTGGAAAAATGGAATTACGAGTACTACGTTCTCGATAATCCTTCAGTTCCTGATAGTGAGTACGACAAGACGTTTCGAGAATTGGTTGAGATTGAGACAAAATATCCGAGTTTGAAAACTCCGAACTCACCCACGGTACGTGTTGGAGGGCAGGCTCGTAGCGATTTGAAAAAAATCACCCATGCTGTGCCGATGCTTAGCATTCACACAGAAACAGATTTTGAGGCAAGCGGCGCTCAAGCTTTTGATGAACGGATAAAAAAAGCGTTAACTCTACCCGAAGGAGAGGAAGTGGAGTATGACGTTGAGCTGAAGTTTGACGGATTGGCGATTAATCTACGGTATGAGCATGGAGAACTCGTTTCTGCAGCAACTCGAGGAGATGGTGTCGTCGGGGAAGATGTAACGGACAACGTCAAAACGATTAGAACCATCCCACTTCGATTGCAGGACAAAGTTCCTGAAATTTTGGAAGTTCGGGGTGAGGTCATCATGCATAAGGCTGATTTTGAGCGAATCAATGATGAGCAACGCCTTGAAGGGCTGAAACCCTTCGTCAATCCTCGCAACGCGGCGGCCGGTTTCTTGCGTCAACTGGATCCAAAAGTGACAGCACGCCGAAAACTTTCCTTCTACGCTTATGGATTGGGAGAAATCAGTGAGCCGATTGCTTTGACCCATTCCGGTATTTTGGACACGCTGACCAAGTGGGGATTCCCCGTGGCTAAAGAGCGTCGTGTTGTTTCTGGTTGGAAGGCCCTGGCCGCTTTTCATGATTGGGTTCGTAGCATTCGTCAGACGCTACCTTTTGAAATTGACGGTGTTGTCTATAAAGTCAACAGTTTGGCTTTACAAAATGAGTTAGGGTTTATTTCGCGCGAACCGCGTTGGGCTTGTGCACATAAATATCCTCCGGAAGAGGCGGTCACGACGGTTCAAGAGATTGATGTTCAGGTTGGCAGAACTGGTAAGTTAACGCCTGTTGCTCGGTTGACACCCGTTTTTGTGGGGGGTGTGACGATTTCCAACGCGACGTTGCACAATGAAGATTTCATCGCTGAACTTGGTCTTAAAATCGGCGATTCGGTGGTTGTTCGTCGAGCAGGGGATGTGATTCCGGAAATTGTTCGTGTATTGCCGGAACGTCGTCAAGGGACGGAGCGGGATTTTGTCATGCCAGATCACTGTCCGATTTGCGGCTCAGAGACCTTCCGTGATGAAGAGGAAAAAGATACGCGGTGCACTGGGGGGCTTTTTTGCCCCGCTCAACGCAAACAGGCACTCGTTCATTTCGCCTCGCGTTTGGCGTTAAATATTGAGGGCTTGGGAGAAAAGGTGATTGACCAACTTCTGGAGGCTTCACTGATTAGCACGCCGGCCGATCTTTATAAATTACGGGTTGAGGATCTGGTGGAACTGGATCGTTTCGGGAAAAAAAGTGCGACAAATTTAATTGAGGCGATCGACAAAAGTCGTGAAACAACCTTGGCTCGATTTATTTATGCGCTGGGTATTCGCCATGTTGGTGAAAGCACGGCAAGGGATTTAGCTACGCATTTCGGGACGTTGGATGCAATGATGTCAGCCGATGTCGAGGCTTTATGTGAGGTCAATGATGTGGGTATGATCATTGCGCAGTCAATTCACTCATTCTTTAGCGAACCGCATAATTTAACTGTCATCCGTTCACTATTAGATCGAGGCATTCATTGGCAGGCGCCCGCTCAAACGGTTCAAGAATCCTTTGTTGCCGGCAAAACCTTTGTGTTGACAGGGACCTTGCCTCATTTAGGAAGAGAAAAAGCCAAGACGTTGTTGCTAGCCCAAGGCGCGAAAGTGGCTTCATCAGTTAGTAAAAAGACCAACTATGTTGTCGCCGGTGATGAGGCAGGCAGCAAACTGGATAAAGCTCAAGCATTGGGAGTCTCCATTATTGATGAAAGTGAGATGTTGAGTTTTTTAAATCTTAAATTGGAGGATGTTCAATAATGATTGGAGTCATTGTTGGAAGCGGGTTTGAGGATTTGAGGCTGGAACACTGCTTGGATAGAGTTTTTCAAACGCCTTTTGGAGAGGTTGATTTGACCACGGGCCGGTGGGCGAACCAAAAGGTCGCGTTGGTCTATCGACATGGAAAAGATCATCGCTATGCACCCCATCAAGTCCCGTATCGGGCGCAAATTTGGGCACTGAAATCCTTGGGAGTGTCTCATATTTTGGCGACCGGCACTGTGGGAGGAATGTCTGCAGACAACGCTCCAGGACACATGAGTGTTCCCGATCAAATCGTTGACTACACCTGGGGACGGGAATCAACCTACTGGGGTGTAGAAGGTTTTAAATGCCAGCACATTGATTTCACAGAACCTTTTTCAAGCTTGTTGCGTGAGGCATTATTAGAAAGTGCCAAAGCGCTCAAAATCTACGTTCACAACGGTGGCGTTTACGCTTGTACGCAGGGACCTCGTCTGGAAAGTGCGGCAGAGGTTCGTCGCATGATTATGGACGGTTGTGACATGTGTGGGATGACTGCAATGCCTGAAGCTGCCTTGGCTCGAGAGTTGGGGATGGAGTATGCGATGCTTTGCGCAAGCGTGAATTGGGCGGCTGGATTATCTGGCAGCACAATCGCTTGGGACGATGTGAAGCAAACGATGGCTAATGTGGTTGTGAATATGAAAAAGATATTAAATGACACGATCAGCCATTTGAATGTTTAGGTTGCAAGCGGTGATTTTTGAATGTCAGATATCGTCACTGCTTAGGTGCGTGATGCGCTGTGTCACGCACCCTTTCAATGAAAATCAAGGCCAATCTTTTTGAAGTGTCTTGAGTGCTTGACCGTAGTTTTCGATGTAATGATTAGCCAGCGCTTTGATGGCTTCGTGTTCATGGTCGGCGTATTGATCGTAAATGGCGACCGTTTCAATTCCGGCCGCGCGCGCGGCTTGGATGCCTATAAGAGAATCCTCAAAAACCAAAGTCTCTTCAGGTTTTACTTTAAGTTCCTTTATAACCCGTTGATAAATATATGGATCAGGTTTCATTCTTAAAGCATCTTCACGACCATAAATTAGGGAAAAATACACTTCAAGTGGAGCTTTAAGTTTTAAGTTTTCATTCAGATCGCGGTAAATTTCAAGATTGGCTTTTTTAGTCGCTGACGCAATGGCTAAGATAAGTCCTCGTTGTTTCAATGCCTTGATGAATTGCTCAGCCCCCGGTTTATAGTCAATGGAATGAATTAAATAATTTTTGGCCCATTCATACCGGATTGAATGAATACTCGCAGCGTCGATGTGACAACCATACTTAACGCGCAAATGTTCGCAATAAGTCATGTAGGGATTGGGACCCGAGCGGTTTGCCGCGGTCACTTGATCTCGCTCGTGCCCCATTTCTTTTTCTGATGGCGCTTTTTTAGATCCGAACTGATTAATGATTTGTACATCGACGGTGTTCCATACGCCGACCGAGTCAATCAAGGTGCCGTCCATATCAAAGATGATGGCTTTTTTGCCGACAAACATTCATGCTCCTATATGTTGGGTGTTAAAACGGTCATTAATTCATTTTCTATGGCAACCGTATTGGATAAGTCTTTAAGGGCTATTCCATCGATGAGGAAGACGTCTTCCACTCGCTCTCCCATCGTCATGATTTTGGCTGTCTGTAAGTTGATGCCATGGCGGTTGAGCACATTTGCGATATCGTAAAGCAGTCCGATTCGATCCATGCAGGTGATAGAAAGAATATAGCTTTGGCCGCTATCGTCCGCTTCAATGTTGACGATAGGTTGAATTGGGAAAAAACGTGATCGTCTCGAGAGCTTTCCGTGTTTGCTACTTTGCGGAAGCGGTTGGGGGTGGTTGATCCAATCAGTCAATTCCTCTATGAGCTTGTCTGCCAACGGCTCTAGATCTCTCTTGCCATTGTCGCTGATGACAAACGTATCAAGCGCGTGTCCGTCGGGTGTCGTGTAAATTCTTGCATCCAGCACTGAGAAACGTTTCTTCTGCAATAAAGCCAGAATGCGAGCAAAAAGCTTTGGTTGGTCCGGTGTGTAAACAAGCACTTCAATGCCGACCTCTTCAGGCAAGCATCGAGTGCGAACGATTGTTTGATCAGTTGGAAAAACCTTAGAAATTTCAATGGACTGCCAGGCGATGCTTTCTGCTGTGTGCCTTAGATAGTATTGAAGCGTCAGTGTTTTCCAAAATGATCGAAGTGTTTTCTCATCAACTCCAGCGCTTAGCGCCATTTGTTTTGCTTCTCGTTGCCGTTTAAGCAAGAATGCGTCCCGGTCGGGAGCGCCCTCGCTTCTGACCAACGGCAACGTCTGCCAATAAAGGTCTTGCAGCAGTTGGCTTTTCCATTTATTCCAGACATTGGGTCCTGTGGCGCGAATGTCGCAAACGGTTAATAGGTATAGCGCATTGAGGCGCTCTTCATCACCGACAACCTGAGCAAAGCGTTTCACCACGTCCGGGTCTGAAATGTCTTGTTTCTGAGCAACGATGCTCATAGTCAAATGCTCTCGCACCAGAAAAACGATGAAATCTGTTGTTTGCGGATCAATCTCGAAGCGCTGGCAAATTCTACGTGCGATCTCGGCTCCTTTTTCCTCATGTCGTCCGCCTAGACCTTTGCCAATATCATGCAAAAGCGCTGCCAACACGACTCGCCAATTGTCTTTCATCGATTGCATCAAGTTAGAGCATAACGGATATTCGTGCGCGTATTCGCTTCTTGTGAAATAGCGCAAATTGCGAACGACACGTAATGTATGTTGGTCAACCGTGTAAGCGTGAAAGAGGTCATGTTGCATTTGACCGACAATGCGCTGAAATTCCGGTAAAAATTGACCAAGAATGCCCCAGCGGTTCAAGTCAATCAAGGCGTGGCTGACTCCGTGAGGCATTTTCATGATTTGCATGAACATGCGCTTATTTTCCGGCGCGTCGCGATAGTGATCGTCGATAAGATCTTTTGCTTGCATGAGGGCTCGTTGAAGGGGAACACTCAAGCGTTTTAAAGGTTCTGATCCTTCGAGGATATAAAACGCTCTAAGTAACGCGTTAGGATCTTCTGAGATGGCGTCGTCTCGAATGATATCGAGGGTGTAGCCCCGAGAAATGAATGTTCGATCAATGAGCATTTCCCTGACTCGGCCTTCATCGAAAAGTCGCGCATCGAGCATTTGCATGAAAATGCTCGATAATTGATAAACCGTTTTTGCCGTCAGGTAGTAATGCTTCATTAGCGCTTCGCCGGCGAGCTGGGTCGCGGAGTCTTTATAGCCGGCAGCTATAGCAAGTGGCGTTTGAATATCGAAAATCAGGCGGTCTTGGTGCCGCTTGGCAATCAGATGCAAATAAATTCGAATGTACTTTAAGGCGTGATAAACCTCTTTGAGCTGATACGCCTCTTGCTCGTGCAACGTTCCTGAGGCGAGCATCTCGTCCGGTGTGGCGCCTAATCCGGCGGCATGAGAGCACCAAAACACGAATTGAAGGTCGCGCAATCCTCCCGGACTCTCTTTGATATTGGGCTCCAATTCATAGGGAGTGTCTTCGTGTTTTAAGTGGCGTTGTGTTCGCTCCAATTCTTTGGCTCGAAAAAAAGCCGCTGGGTCAAGCGTTTTAGAAAAATCTTTTTGCAGTTGATCAAAAAGCGAGGCATTGCCCCAAAAACATCGGGCTTCAAGCAAAGCCGTTTGCACGGTGATATCTTTCGCGGATTCTTGCAATGCCCGTTCCACAGTGCGCACGCAATGCCCAACATTAAGCCCGATATCCCAGAGCATGGCGATGAAACGTTCAATGTGCTCTTGCATTGATTTTTCGTAATCATCGTCGGGCACCAGGATCATGACATCGAGATCGGAATAGGGAAAGAGCTCTTTGCGACCGTACCCGCCAAGCGCTAAAAGCGCGATTTGGGGCGTCAGGCCAACAGCTTTGGCCATTTCGATAATCGCTTGATCGGCAGCGGCCGAGTGCCCTGATAAATAAGCTGTGACTCGGCCGTCTTTGAAAAAAGCGTCAGCAAGCGCTTGCCGATGTTGCTGAAAACGGGTGGCGGCATCGCTCATGACGCGGCTCCTTTTTAACGGTGGATGTAATCGGGGATAGGAGGATAGCCGTCACTGATCGTGAGGACTTCGTAACCGGTCTCTGTGACTAAAACAGTGTGTTCCCATTGGGCAGACAAACTGCGGTCACGGGTGATGACAGTCCAGCCGTCATTGAGACCTGAAATGTGTCGGCTACCGGCGTTTAGCATGGGTTCGACCGTGAAAATCATGCCCGGTTTGAGGATGATGTTGTTGTCAGGCGTGTTGTAATGGCTGACAAACGGATCCTCGTGGAAATGGCGTCCAACGCCGTGCCCACCGTATTCGTGAACAACCGAGAGACCTTCTGCTCGGGCGACTCGTTCGCAGGCGATGCCCACTTCGTTTAGCGATTTTCCTGGAGCGATGGCGGCGATGCCGCGCCACATGCATTCGTAAGTCGCGTCAACTAAGTGTTTTGCCGACACGGAGACTTTATCGCCCACAATGAACATGCGACTTGTGTCCCCATAGAAGCCATCCAAAATAACCGTGACGTCTATGTTCACGATATCGCCTTTTTTGAGCGCTTTCTCCGACGGAATGCCGTGGCAAACCACGTGATTGATTGATATGCAGGTTGCAGCCGGGTATGGCTTATAGCCAGCCGGAGCGTAGCCCAAGCAAGCAGAAACGGCACCGTGCGCTTTCATGAAGTCGTTCATCATTCGATCCAGCTCAATGGTGGCGACCCCCACCTTGACATATGGCGTGATATAGTCAAGCACCTCGCTGGCTAAGCGGCAGGCCTTTCGCATTCCCGCAATTTCTTCACTCGTTTTAATAACAATAGCCATTTGATGATAATTTTTTGAAAAAACAGAAAAAAGGTTTGGGTTTAAAAACGATTTTGCATATAATAGCGAGCTGAATGAAAAAAGGCACATTTTCCGTGCTTTTTTAGCCTGAGCACAAAGTCTTGTTTCTCCGTTGTCGCTCGGGTTTTCTTTTTAAGAGAAACGAATCGCGCAGCGTGTCTTCTAACGGTTGTTTCGCTAATGCGACGTAATTGCTTCGGTTCACCGGATGCGATCGGCCTAGTGAAATAGCGGCGCGCTGTCAGTTTTAAACCTTAGAATAGGAATACAAATACCATGGTTAGCATGCGCGAAATGCTCGAAGCCGGTTGCCACTTCGGTCACCAAACT